>Ga0123341_1003995_pt1 | contig 12828 bp, 8 predicted proteins | sample Turbeapinknodule_FD_89959 | JGI IMG/M metagenome (GOLD analysis project Ga0123341, IMG submission 89959) | Root nodule microbial communities of legume samples collected from Mexico - Turtle bean Mexico pink nodule | ecosystem: Host-associated > Plants > Roots > Nodule | place: Mexico: Nepantla... | reverse complement strand
TTAAATTAATATTTAATTAATTACCTAAATTTTAATTATTAATTATTTAAATTTTAAAATAGTATCTAAAATTTGATACTTAAAATTGAATATAAAAAATAATGAGTGTTATATTTGTTTGGTTGAAGTTAAATTAAATGTGATTAAAGTAAAAGTTGGATTATGAATTAAAAGAGAAGAAGAAGATTGAGTAATAGTGAGAAGCATTTATATTGAACATTGGGAATTGAAAGGTGGAAGATGAAAGGGAATGCATGCATTGGATGTTGATGGCAGCTTTGTTAAGATGATAGAAATTGGGTCAGAGTTTCTCTGATATGTCATGTCAAAGTACAACAAATCCAGTGAATGAATTGTAGCTACCTACACACAACTTCACTCTATTCTATTTCCCTCATTAACCCTTTTTTTTCCTCTTTTGCTGCCTAAATTCTCTCTTTCTTTTCTCTCTTTTTTCAGTTGAACTTGAAGATGAAGAGCATTGGCAGCAGAGATTTGTATCTATTTGATTTGTATTTAACAGAAGAACAGTGAAAAGGGTGGATGAAAATGATAAGTAATTATGTGATTCTTTTCTTGTTATGTATCCATGGTGTCCAGTGTAACGTCAATCTGTCACAACATCCGCAATGAGCACAAAGCTGTCAGATTAACAAAGAATGATGTGATAGAACCTTGTAGACCTTAACTCCTTCTTCTATTCTTCATCAAATCAACTTTTTTTCTTCCATACTATTTCAAACTAACCAACTTCTTCTGCATCAACAAATATATATATATATTCATATATCATTCAATAATATACATTTTCGATTTCATTTTTTATCACACTTTAAATTCTAAGAGATAATATTGTTAAAATTATTGGAATAGAAATGAGTATATAAAGTATATTTGGTCTTGATTCTAAATTATATGGGACTACAATGATCTTACTATAACATTAATTTAATTATATGGGACTACAATGACCTTACTGTAACATTTATTTAGTGCAATGATGAGATTGTAATAAATATTAAGATTTTAGGGACCATTGCAAAAACAATCTTATATATCTATCGAATAAAGTTATATTATTGTACAAGTAAATTTTGTCAAAATTATAGGCCTCAATTCTAGCTAGTGCTTAAATTTGTATCCAAACAAAACTAGTTATGGTGTATATGGGCTAATTGGGGGCATGCATGTAGAGCAAGAGATTTCTGTTTAAAGTGTTTTAATTAATTTTTTTAAAAAAAAATTACTTTTAACATAGGATTTTGGTAAATTTCACACTTTAATTAATATATTATATAATTTTAAAATAAAAAGTATTTTTTATTTTTATAACTCAATATGTTATTTAAGGGTAAATACTTCAAATTATTTCATATCAATATATTTCCAAATTTTAAACTTATAATTTTTTAAATGACTTAAAAACCATTTATTAGAAAATTATTAAATAAAAATCTATCTTAGAAATTCACTAAATTAAATAGTGGGTAAAAATATTATTGGTATCTAAATCAGCTTTTATTATTGATAAATAATTTTTAAATTGGTATCTAATTAACTATCAATGTTTTAGCTACCAATTATTTAGATTTTAAAGTTGGTAGCTAAAACTTTAGTACTAATTAGATATCAATCTAAAAACTATTCATCAATAATATAAACTAATTTAAATACCAATAATATTTTAGTCTCTAAAATAATATATAATTTATTCAATATAACAACTAATTATTTTTTTCTTTAATGATTTCTTGTAGTGAGAGCATAGATAAGAAGATGAGAAAGTTAATAGTAGGAGAATATTGGAGAAAAATATTTGGAATTTTTGTCCTTGTGTGGCAATCCCCTCTCTTAATTGTTAGCTCACATGCATGCATGATTATACATTGAACAAAAATAAATATGAATTATAACTATATAGTCACCATGTATACCACATCAATTATTTTTATATATTTGTATAATCTTATGTGAGTTGTTATCAACATTATGTAGTGAATTTCTTAAACAATTTTTATATTGATGTTTTTTCAATATATTATATAGGCAAATTTTTGGTGTCATTTTCTTTTTTAGCACATTCTACACTTGGTGCTTTGTTTGGATTGGGGAGTGAAAATGTGAGGGTGTGAGAGAATGAAAGTGTGACGATTTGAGATGAAAGTTTGGTGTGTTTTGATTGAAATATGTTAGATTGAATGTGTGAGAAAAGTTTATTGGAGTGTCTGAGTGATGTGATAGTTAGTATGTGATTTGTAATTTTTTTTTTAAATGTAAAATATAAATTTATAATTTTACCCTTATAATAAAAAATATATAAATAATAAAATATGAGGATTTATGTATATATTTGAATTGATTAAAATATAAAATATTTTTGTGTAAATTTTAGTCAATTAAAATTCATTTATGTTTGATTAAAATGATTTTTTAATATAAAAAAAACTCAATAATTAGCGCATGATATGTTTTTTCTAATATATAAAAAAAAATCATTAGTTATTACTAGACTTTTCTTTTTTTCTAATAAGACATTTTCTTTTTATATTTTAATTTCTTTGTACTCGTAATAAAAATATTGATTTGGTGTCTCTCAATCAAATCAAATACATGTCACAGAGAAAACAATGTATCATATATATGCATGCCACAATGAAAGTAATGTGAAAATAGTGTGAACGTGAAGTGAAAAAAAGCAAATTAAACAAGGGTAATATGGTATTATAACTGTGACGTGTACATCTCTTAGCTTCCTTCCACGAATTGATCCAAACACAATCTTAGCTTTAATGAATCTTATATACAATTTTTGTATATAAGAATTCTAATTTTGTTAATCATAGCTCATAAGGATTCTAATTTTCGTACTGGATACCAATTTAGTTAGCTCAACCTAGAGCATCTTTAAATCAACATTACTCTTAAGCAGTAATGTTGATCAACATTAATCATAGCTCAACCTACAACTTTTTGTCTTAAGCATTTCTAGCTCAACTCCAGCACTTAAGGATATTTAGACTAGACTCGTGCTTTAAAAAAATTTATTAACCAGTCATTATCCTTGAATATTCAAAAGGTACAAGCCTTGAGCTACATAAATAAAGACACTAAATTATACTTAGTATAAGCATCATACACTACAATATATCATTTCAAAAGGTAAGCACTATGCTTTACCAAAGGTAACCATCAAATTTTACAACAATTCAACAATCAAGTCACAATATCGAAACTATACTAAGTTTAAGCATCCAGCTATGTTACATCAAACAATGCAAAACATAAATATTTAGCTACACTATAGATCAAGTTATACTTAAATACAAGCAAACATCACACAATAATACAACTTAACATAACATAATTTAAACATTGCCCTATATTCTTATTAACTATAATGAGCTCAATTAACTAATTCAGCTACTCATTTTAAGTTTACAATATTAAACTCAATCATTTTAATAATAGTTGAACTAGCTTTTTTAACAAGTTATAACTTAGTTTTATCATTAAAATTGGTTACTTAACTAAATCCTTTAAAAGTTAACTAAATCCTTTAAAAGTTATCAAGTTATTGATTATACATTATTTTATTCAAATTGTTTGTTGGTCAAACTTACTGATCAAGTGACATAATATTTTAAGATTGTGGGTTATCTAAGGGGAGACATCAGAAAGAGTGAACATTAATAAGCCATGAACAAACTTATATAATAAATCAAAACACCACCTCCTATTTAAAATGTTAAGGAAATGAGTTTATGGATATTTCTATATATTACTCATCTTGTTCATTTGTACCAAATGTGAGACTTCTAACTCACACACACTTTAATTCTTTACAATTTTCCTATCAAGTGTTTATCTCTTCTACAATGATACACCTCACTCTGAAAGTGAAAGTATTTTTTAACCATAAGTACCTTAATGGTGACCCTTACTTAAAACCATGAAAAGAAAGTTTTAATATACATAATCCATAAATTTAGACTAATTCACCTACTCCATACTGTACTCATCCCATATAATATAGATACACAACTTAACCCAATTTTCGTTTTCCCTCTACAATATTATTTATAAATAACAATTAGCTTTATTTATCTAATATGTGTTCATCAATACAATAATGAGCTCATGTCTTCGATATTGATTCTCCAATCCTTGTTATATATACATATGTTTCTTTACTGATATAAGAAAAAGTAGGTCAAGGACAAAAAACGAATAAGAAGCAATTCCATTCAAATTACTCTCTCAAAGCATATTTATGGTCGAGCATTTTTAAACATCATGGATGAATACGAGGAAGGAGTATTTCGTGCAATATTTATATCTTTTGAATAAAAATCAAACTCAACTGAGACATGGACAATGTTGATTATCTAAATACCCAAAGTCTCTAGAAAGCATACACTTCCTTTAGTTTCAATTTTTAGGCCGCTGTTGAAATCCTTAATTCTGTTGATGTTTCTAATGCTTTACTACATTTGGAAATGGCAAGCATGCAAGTGTCTGATATAAAATCAAGCTAGAAAACAAGTACTAAAAAATCTTCAGTATTAGGGCAAGGCTTCATACAACATGTACTTTTTGGTACATTATGCTTCACATTCACACATTATTTAGTTACCAAGATACTTAAAGATAAGATCAGATACTAAAGATAAGGTCAGTTTTCAGTATGTAAGAGTGGACAATTCTCATTTCTCATCTTACAAATTGATTTTGTGAGAAGAAATTATAATTAAACTTAATTTTTAATATAATATCAGAGTCTATTTTAAGAAATTTTAGATCTATTATATCATTCATTATCAAATCCCTGTCAAACTACTCAAAAATATCAAATCCAACTCAGATGTCCATGTCTCTGCATGCTGAAAATATTTGAGATCCTACATCAACTATAATTGAAACTAATTTGTAATATATAAGTGATGAAAATGTTACCTTAGATGTCAATATTATAAGAATGAGTTAGAAATAGAAAATATTAACACGATCATAGGCATGCCCGAAATAAAATCTATCCATAATCACTTCTATCTCAAGATATAGATACAAAATAAAGGCTTGTGTGACTAGGTGCCTTAGAAAATAAGGAAAGGTGACAAACCAATAACAGAGTTAGGTTCCAAACTCATTCTGAAGGACTGATCAAGATTCAGATAAAAGGATATTCTGCATGATCCTTTACGTTGTATTACAACAATTTAAAAAATTATTTGACAGATCAAAATTTGGAGAAGATCTAAATAGTCTTCTTAGTTCTTAAAGTCCAGGGACGAGATACAAGCTTCACCATCTTCCCTGACTTTCATGTTGCAATGTTGCCTCAGTTGTTTTACAAACATAATAAGTTAAACTACAGAAACCCAAAATTGAAATGAGAAGACAGAATCACAAAGCAAGGCTGCTAGATTCTGCCTCAAGATATTTACATATCCTCTCCATTACCTCTCTACCCTTAACACTATTCTGAAGAAACCTCTCAGCACATCGCTGCTCCACCTTTTCAGCCATGGATGCCAGGGCCGACAATGGCTTAATCCGGATGCGAGTCTCCTGCTGGCAAACCGTCCAACCACTCGGGTTATCCGGGTGCGGATCATACCGGATCTTCTCTTCCACTTCTATGAACTTCTGGAGGCTAATATTCCGGGAGGTTAATTGCATGGAGCGCGACTGTGCATCCACAACAGTGGATTCCACACAGTGGCAAATATCCTGACCAACAATTCTGCGGACAAACCAGGGTCCAGGACAATGGATCGTGATGGCACGAGTTGTGCAAAGCTTCCCTGATGAAGGGTCAAGACTATGGTTCAATGTGTCAACATCAACAATATGGGATAATATGCGTTTGTTCTCTGGGTCAGCAAACTTGCGCCAAGATGCACTAGTTACACGTTCCCAAGGGTGCTTGTAGACGTGTTCCTGTCTGTATGCTTTCACCATTACGCAATCTCTTCACTCAATTAAGTCAACACACACCACACCAAAATTCTGATTTAGTGTTTAGCTGCGAATAAATGGGGAATTTCACTCTAACAGTGCAATCTCAAAGGGGAAATGATTAATTAATCAATCCATCCACCAAGCTTGTTCAATTCAGATGTCAATTACATCAAAGAAATCAAATTAACAGTTTAAGAATCAAAACATATGGCAGAATAACAGCAAATACCGAACTTAGTTACAAACAATGCAGTAATCGAGAGGCAGATCGTAAAAAAACATAGCTATGGCAATCAAAGAAATGAAAAAAATCAGAGAATGAAAGGGTAGAGAAGTGATAACAGATGCGAGCAATGAGAAAAATTGGGAGCTTACCAAATAGGAATGTGTAGGAATTAAGAGAGGAACAGCAGAAAGATTGAAAGGATTGTGAATTTGCCCTAATCGGAGGTTTTCTGGAAATTGTCTCCGCCCACTGATTTCGTGTTTTGGTCAAAGTTCTATTACATTGTTCAGCAACACCCAGAGGTTTCTTTCATTGGGCTGGGCCTGAGTCCAAGTAATGTTTTCTGTCCAATAAAACCTCACTCCTACAATCGCTCTTTCTTATTGTACCTCCATATATTCTCCTGGCGTTAAACAAAAAGACCATTTTATTCTTAAAAAAAATACAATCTGGATTTATAGTGGCTGATTCTCCCTACACCATATCATGCACATCAAACACACTCATGTAAAATATCCATTTTGTACTTAATGATTTTAAATTTTTGTCTTTCGGATATTCATATCCATAAGTCAAATTACAAAGTTCTGGATATACAAATCCGGAACTAATATGTCACTTCCAGATTTCATCATCTGGAAACTTATTTGGACAGCATAAATGACTTTCTGGTTGTCAAGATCCGTAAGCAAACATAAATAAATTCCAGATCTCAATCTTCAACACCATTTACAATACAACATTCCGGATATAAAAATCTGAAACTCTTTATTCACTTCTGGATATGACCATCCAGAAGCTTAAATGAAATATGAAAATCACATTCCGGATTTTAAAATCCATAATGTACAAAAATGACTTCCAGATATTGAAACAATTGATTGGGGCAGGAAACAATTGCCTTTTATAGTTTATAATGTATTTTTTTAACCTTCTAGATTCTATAATCTATAATTTATTTTTTTTAAAGAAATTAATTATAAATTATAGAATTCATATGGTATGTACAATATGAAAATACTTTTTAAATTCTATAATCTAATATTTTTTCAAATCACCTATTCTAAAATAAAAAAAAAATCAATAGAATAAAGGGTATTTTTAGTATTTTAAAAACTATAGGTTATCACAAAAAATTATAGGAATGGCACAAGAAGCTATTGCAGAAAGAAACAACCTTCCTCCTGTAATCTGGAATAAGTTTCAAAAGAAAAAAAAAAACACATTTCGGACTAATAAAGAAATGAAAAACATGAAAAGGGTAAGGAAATATGGTTATTTATTTATTTATAATTAAGGGTACAACAGTTTTTTGCCAACCCCATGAGGGTGCAGGTGGAAATCGTGGGTGCGCAAAGAAATGTTCTTAGGTGTATTGTGGGTTTGGGCTTGCATACTATTGATTTAATTTTAAAATAAAGTATTTATTCCCACACCCTATTAATTTCTACCTGCACCCCATAATTTTTTGGAATTCTAGTTTTGTCCATCCGACTTTTATTTTAAACATTCTCCTCCATGGAGATATTGTTCTATGGTGGTTGTTGAACCTTGGAAGAGATTATTCCGGCAAGGGTTGGTGGAGGTCACGGTGGTTTGTCAAAGTCATTGAGGCTTGGGGTAGGTAGTTTCAGGTATAGAATGTTGTCTTTTGATGGTTTTGTTAGTTGAAATGGTGAAGCTTCCTGAACACATAATTCGGAATGTGTTAAGAAAAAGAAACATGGGCTTCTAGATTCGTGTTTTCAAAAGTATTCAAACACAATTCGAAATAATAGTTAGAGAAAGCTCACAAACATGTTCGAGAAAGCTTAGTACATAATGTTATTCAACGTGCCCAAGTATTATTATGGAATTCATCTGATTAACGCATTGTATCTCAATCTCTTTAAATACTTTGATTTATTTTACAATATTTTTATTATATTATATAAATGTTCTAATTTATTTACGTAATATTCTTTATTATATTACATAAATGTTCTAATTATATAATAAAATACTCATATTTATATGTAGGATATTCAAATTTTATTAGACGACAATATAATATGCTACATTAAAACCTAAAGAAATCAGTATCAAAGTTCACAAAGACTTATAAATAGATGACTACTCGCAGAGAGTAATCTTAACTCAAATCTTGACATAATACTCACTATATACACATCATTTGATGTTCCCCTCATTTCCTGCAAGCTGAATCACTAGAGCTTGAAGGAAGATTACTCACTATATTCAAGCTCTAGTGATTCGACTTGTAAGAAGACTACTAAGAGTCCACTTTGAATTTCAACTAACCTTATTTCGACGAGAACACAACACATTATATTAGAAGTTGTAGGATTATATGGTGTTATGTTGATATATTTGTGAGGAAGAAGATAAAAGACATCCAATATCATTATACATGCGGAATTTCAATTATTTTTTCAACTAACATAGTTATTATGACCCGTACAAGAAAATTATATAAAAAATTTTGAATTTTATGACTAAGATTGAAGAGTTAGTAGAATAAGTTTTGGATAGAGTAGGAATAATAACTGAAACCACCAACTACAGCTAGATTAAAACATTCCTATTTTCATTTCTACACCTTTTTTTTAGTAGTTGGTGGTTGATGTTACGAAGCATATTATCCAACGGAAGATCACCCAACTTCTACCCAAATCACGATTCCACGTTATTGTGCAAGTCCTCATCACTGAACTACAAAAAGAGAAAATTGATGCTTTATAACTTGTTTCATACGTGTGGTTTCCTTTGGGTAAATATCTTTGATCCCAAGATCAGAGTTTGGAGTAGAAGATTTGAAAAATGAAAATGATATTGTCAATTCAATGTTAAAGGAAGCATAATGATGTTGTCCTCCACTTGTCTACCCTTTCATCTGTTTCAACCATATTTATATGCCATCTTTTGCATCTCAACATCTTTTATGTTGCCACAAAGCCTACACTTTTGACAATCAACCCATCACTAATTCACCATCAACCACCTAATTCATCATCAACAGGGCCATGCCACTCCACATTATTTACTCATTTTTAAGGTACCAACCATACACGACCCATTTAAAAATTCGCATTCGTGCAGGGTCTTGCCGTACATTAAATTTCATACAACTAAGGAACCTTAACAGCACAATATCAGATAAGAATAAAAAGTTTTATGATAAAGATCTATGGAATTGAAAAGGACAAAGAACATTGAATTATGATGTATAATTGATTACCAATGAAGGGTGTGAGTACAAAAGAAGGGGTCTGAGTGGAAAACTTGTTGTAGCAAATAATAAATTACGTACATGTACCTAAATTTGATGAATGGAAAGTCAATTTGATAAGTGCAAGAGAGAGGGCAAATCGTATATTTGAAAGATATAGTGTATGATTTATTGAGATAGTGGTAATTAATAATTGAGAGGAGCATGAGGAAGTGCGAGTGAAATGTTCTGTTCCATTAATTAAAGAAAGAAATCCAATAAAAGAATGGATGACAAGGTTCCAACATGAAGCAAGAGCACAGGGTATTGAAGCTCCCATGTGACTACCGTACGGCCAATTCATTTTGTTAACACTCTTTACTGCTATTTCTAAATTACTTTTGTTTGCTTATGTTTCATCACACGTGTGACTACCCATTCATTCATATGCTAAACTCTTTCACTTAATCATACATCTTCACTGTTGGTCCGGTTCTCGGTGATTCGGTCAGAAACTCAACCACTCGATCATGATAAGAAGGTCACGCGATGACACGTGGTCGACCGACTCATGATGACAAACCATGAATTGACCAAGTCAGGAAGGTTAGTCCATAATTAAGAATCGTTTAGCATTATCCTAAACATGAATCAATCTCCTAATCTGGCCCACCAACGAAGACCCATTAAGATAATTAAATAGCACAGATTCCAAGAATCAAGTACGTCATTATTTACAGTACTCCAACAATTGAGTGTCGACACCCTGACTGACTTGATTGTCGAAGTGTCTTCTGCAGGTATCATTCCAATTGTACTACCAGACAATCGAGAGGAGGAAGGAGAAACAGAAAACTAAAAACGACAAAAACTAATCGAAAAAAGAAGCAAGACAATCGTTCTTTAGGTCCAACACCGGAAAAACCATTCTATAACAATTATAATCACACTCTAATCCCGAACTTCTACGGAATAAATAGCAGATTGTTTATTTCAGAAAACAAATGTAAAAGTAGTTACATAACATTTAGATTCATACATTTACATTTGAATGTTGTTGTTGTCCTGGATGACCTTCTTACCATAACAATGACTAAGATCACTAAATGAAGAATTAATGATTAAAAAAGGTTGTGATGGGAGTAACATTAGAGAACAGTGTAGTGCACAGAAGAAACAAAAGTAAATCCGCATACAACAGTACAGCAACATTATTATAAAAGGCTAATGGCAGCAGCAAGGGTGGATCAAACAAAAACAAACGAGGTTGTTCCATCTCTCTCTCTCTTAACGAAATGGCAGAGGAACTTGACCTGAACAACCTTAAGGCACTGAAAGTTTTAGGCAAAGGAGCCATGGGCACCGTGTTTCTCGTGCAACACAACTCCCACCATGTGGCACTCAAAGTCGTTGACAAATCAGCATCCCTCCACGACGGCGCTCGCCGCGCCCACTGGGAACTCACCGTTCTCTCTCGTTTATCGCACCCCTTCCTCCCCACGCTATTGGGTTCCTTCGAGTCCAACAACTTAATGGGCTGGGCAGTCCCCTACTGCCCGGCGGCGACCTCAACCACCTCCGCTACCGCCAAACAGACCACGTATTCTCCCCCGCCGTCGCCCGCTTCTACCTCGCCGAGATCCTCTGCGCCCTCCACCACCTCCACTCCATGCACATCGCATACCGCGACCTCAAACCCGAAAACGTCCTCATCCAACAATCCGGCCACGTCACCCTCACCGACTTCGACCTCTCCCGAACCCTCTCTCCCACCAAAACCAACACCTCTCCCTCCAAATCCCACATTCCCGACACCGCTCCACGCAAACCCCGCCGCAACTTCCGCTGGGCACCACTCGCCAAGGCCCCCAAGTCCGCCCGAGTCACCCCCGCCGCTCGCCGCGCCGCGCTGAGCTTCGAGCGCTCGAAGTCGTTCGTGGGCACCGAGGAGTACATCGCGCCGGAGGTCCTCCGAGGCGAGGGGCACGGCTTCGCCGTCGACTGGTGGGCCCTCGGCGTCCTCGCCCACGAGATGGTCTACGGAACGACGCCGTTCAAGGGGAAGAATCGCAAGGAAACGTTTCGCAACGTGTTGTTGAAGACGCCCGAGTTTGTTGGGAAGAAAACAGCGTTGACGGACCTAATCTCCCAGCTGCTCGAAAAGGACCCTTCCAAGCGTTTGGGTTATGTTCGCGGCGCCACCGAGATCAAGGAGCACGAGTTCTTCAGAGGCGTTAAGTGGGACCTACTAACAGAGGTTATGCGGCCGCCGTTTATTCCTTCAAGAGACGACGTCACGATGCCTTTCGCCGACGGACTCGACATAAGGGGACACTTCCAGAACTTGAAATCTCCGCCGTCTTTGCCGCCTTCGCCGTTACGGTCACCGTCGTTTGAGTTTCAGAAGAATGTTTCTTTACCGGAATTCTGACGCACGTGCGGGAGGTGGTAGACCTAGCTAGCTATTCTTTTTAACTCTTTAAATTTCTATCAATGAATAACGGTGTAGAATGCAAAGAAACGGCGTTACTCAGAATTTACTGCCACCATATGGTTTTTGTATAGTTAGAAACTACATATACAATTGTAAAATATTGTTGTTTATATGTCAAATATTTTTTGTGTTTCAGATGCATGTACGTTCGCTCCCATCTACGATTTTATTTTTCAAGAGTGTAAGAGTAAAATTTTAACTATTTTTCTATTCAATATAATAAAAAATAATAATAATCTAATTATCTTTTTATTTTATTTCTAATATATTATTCATTACACCACTGACATTTCAATATAATTGTTCCATTCAAAAAGAAGATTTCGACACTTTTATAAGAAAATATTTGTGCAACAATATTTATATTTATTTTTTTGCTTTATAAAATTTCATTTTCTTGTGATAAGTTTTGAGTCTCAAATATAAAAGGTGATGAGGGATACCCGTCGAGTTGTCTATATATTCCATGATGGATACCTATCGAATATAAATATTTAATTTATGTACGATCTATGTATTCCTCTTTCTTCAATGTTTCATAATGATAAACATTGATAATTAATTAAAAAATATTTTTTATAAAAAAATATTATTGTTCTCATCCAATGACTCTCTTAATATTCGTTGTTTCATAATATATTTGTTTTGAAGAAATTGCTTAATTAATAGTAGTAACAAATATAAATTTTAAAAATCTATTGTTTTTACAATTTAATTGTTGGATTCACACTACAAGAAAATCATTAAATAAAAACTAATTTTAAAGATAAAAAATAATTAATTGTCATAGTGACTAAATTATAGCCAATTTTAGAGACTAACAAAATGTTGGTTTCTAAATTAGTTTCTATTATTAGTTTCTAAATTGATATCTAATTAGCTAACAAGATTTTTAGTTACCATTGGTAACTAATTAGATACCAATTTTAAAATTATTTA
>Ga0123341_1003992_pt1 | contig 12832 bp, 6 predicted proteins | sample Turbeapinknodule_FD_89959 | JGI IMG/M metagenome (GOLD analysis project Ga0123341, IMG submission 89959) | Root nodule microbial communities of legume samples collected from Mexico - Turtle bean Mexico pink nodule | ecosystem: Host-associated > Plants > Roots > Nodule | place: Mexico: Nepantla... | reverse complement strand
GCTTTGGTCTATTGCTATGCAAGAAGAATACACTGCTTTGCTCTCTAACAACACTTGGACCTTAACTACTCTCCCTCCCAATGCATCGCTGGTTGGGTGCAAGTGGGTTTTTAAAACTAAGCTCCATGCAGACGGCTCGTTTCATCGGTGTAAAGCTCGTCTCGTGGCAAAAGGTTTTCATCAAACGCACGGGCTTGACTATGCTGAGACTTTTAGCCCTGTGGTTCGTCACACTACCATACGTCTTGTGCTCGCTCATGCTGTCACTTCAGGTTGGCCTGTCCGTCAAGTTGATGTCAATAATGCTTTTCTTAACGGTGATCTTAGTGAATGCGTCTACATGCAACAACCCCCTGGTTTCGTTTCTGCAAATCCGCACCTCGTCTGTCGTCTTCACAAAGCCATCTACGGGCTGAAACAGGCCCCTCGCTCTTGGTTTCTCAAGCTAAGTAACACATTACATTCCCTTGGTTTCACACCTATAAAGAGTGATACCTCCTTGTTTGTTCGTTTTACTCCTTCACACACTCTTCTGGTCCTTGTCTATGTAGATGATATTCTGATCACTGGGTCCTCTCCTTCTGCCATCACTACGCTCATTTCCCGCCTTCATTCCTGCTTTGCCTTAAAAGATCTTGGTAATCTACATCATTTTCTGGGCATCCAAGTTACACGTACCTCCACAGGTGACATGCACTTGTCTCAGTCACAGTACATTCGTGAGCTCCTTCATAAAACCACCATGGTCTCCTCCAATCCGCAACCCACACCCATGATCTCCACTGTTCGTCTTCAACACAACTCGTCTATGGCTTTTCATGATCCCACTCTCTATCGGTCAGTTGTTGGCACCCTCCAGTACCTTCTTGTCACTCGTCCTGAACTCTCCTACTCGGTCAACAAGGTTGCTCAGTTCATGCATGCTCCCCAAAATCATCACTGGCAAGCTGTTAAACGTATACTACGGTATCTTGCTGGCACTGTTCACCATGGTCTCCTTCTTCACCGTACCTCTACCTCGCATGTCCTAGCCTTTGCCGATGCCGACTGGGCTGCTGACCTTGATGATCGCAAGTCCACCACAGGGTTCTGTGTTTATCTTGGTTCCAATCTGATCGCATGGTCCACACACAAGCAAAAATGCGTTTCCAGGAGTAGCACTGAAGCTGAATATCGTGCCATCGCTGCAGTCATGGCTGAACTCCTCTGGCTCCGGTCGCTCCTTCACGAACTTCACATACCCACGTCCATCCCTAGAATCTACTCTGACAATCTGGGTGCTGTCCTTCTAAGTGCTAATCCTGTCATGCATTCTAAGTCTAAACACTTTGGGTTAGACCTTCATTTTGTTAGGGACAATGTCCAAACTAAGCAGGTTCAGCTGTTTCACATCCCAGCCCGCTACCAAGTTGCTGATATGCTCACCAAGCCTGTATCTGGAGTCAGTTTTCTTCGGGTTCGAAATAAGCTCAAGGTTGTCCCTGCTTCAACCATAAGCTTACGGGGGGATGTTAAGTGTATAACAGAATGACTGTTACGTAACTGCATGGGTATTCCTATATATACCCTTGTGCCTTATGTAATACACAACTTTCAATATACATAATGAAATATAAGCCTTTTCTCTCTCTACTCTCCTGACCTAATAACTTGTTCTTGAAATATTTAATAATTTTTTAATTGTAAACCCTAAAATTTAGAATACATTGTTAACTTTCAAATTCTACAATTTCAAAGTATTTTTAAATTCAGAAAATAGATTTTAAATTATAAAATTAGAAAGTCAACTTTGTATGTCGAATGGTAGAATTTATAATACAAATTTGACTTTTGAATTCTACAATTTGAATTATAAAGTTGACTTTCAAATTCTATAATTCAATTCAGAAGTCATTTTCTGAATTCATAATAAATAACTTGCGAATTGTAAAATTTGGAAGCAAACTTTGTATTTCAAATTTTACAATTTGAATTACCAAGTTGACTTCAAAATTCTATAATTCAATTAGAAGTTATCTTCTAAACTCATAAATGACTTTCGAGTTGTAAAATTTGGAAACCAAATTTGTATTTCAAACTCTACAATTCAGAAGTCATTTTTGAATTCAGAAAATAACTTTTGATTTATAAAATTCAGAATACAAATTCATAAGGGTATTATGGAGGTGTAGGAAAAAATATGGAGGTGCAAGAAGAAATCCCTAGATTCAAGTTAGATTGGGAAAAAATAAGAAAATTATAGTGGGTTATAAAAATTGGATCCAATGTACCTATGGTCTTAGCCAAATTCTCTCTCCACCTCCATGCCTTCCCTATGCATCTCTATATTAATTGTCAAAATTCGATTTTAACTTCTTTTAAATTTTTAAATAATCTTAAATGAAGCATAAGCTCAAGTACACCCTCGCATCCCCCATACCTTTTTTTCAGTTGCAACACTTCCATTTTTCTCTAGTCCCAGTGTTTGGACAACAATTTTATCATTTGAGCGTGTTTGAGATGATTGAAACGAATATTAATTGTATTTAACGTTCCCAATGTGAACATTAATTTTTTTTAGTTTAGTACTTCATTTTTGCACATCGCTAATTTTTTTTCCTGGGTTTTGTAGCTTCCGCAAGAATGACTACAAATTTAGAAAAATAAAATGTTACTTTTGCTCAAATTAATAAAAAGTAAACATATTTATTTAAATTTATTTCTGTTTTATTTGATTCAATTTTTTCATTATTTGAAAAGAAATAATTTAATCATTCTTAACTTATATTTATATGACACAAATTAGCTTAAATAACTTAATACCCTTATTTAACATTTCTTAACATTTAAAAATAAACAACATCAACCAAATTGTTTAAAATAAAAAAAATCACACTAGTGCAAAAAAGACTTTTTATGACGATTCTGATGGTGATATAGAATCGGGAGTCATAAAAACTTTGCACTTTCTATGTTGATTGAAAAACTGACATAATAAGTTGACTTACTATGACTGTTGTCTATAAACTATCATAAAATGTACAAAATACCTGTCATAATATGTTTAGACAAAACTTTCCATGATTGGTATTTTTACAACCGTCATAAAAAATACGACTTACTATGATGATTCTCATCAAAACCGTCATAGTAAGTGGTTTTCTATGACATATTCCTACACCTGTCATAGTAAATAAGACTTTCTATATCATTTATTGCAATAATCATCATAGTAATTTTTTTAAAAAAAAACTATTACTTTATTAATTTTGCAGCATTCATTAATAACAATCATTTACATATAAATTTCAAACAAACTCATTCATTGATCAAATTTCTCCAATTTATTAATAATAATCACTTGCATATCAATATTGCGAATAATTAATTTGGATTTGTGCCAATAAGATTTTTATTGACTTGAAAGAAAAAAAAAGAGTGCAAATTGTTTAAAATCAAAGACGTGACATTTTATTAACTTCGTTTTCTTATAGGAAACTTTATTTGAGAAATCTTGAGTTTTTAGTTTATTTTTATTTATGTATTTTTATTAAAAAAAATTTAATGTAAATAGACGTTTTGTTAATTTTAATTTATGTTTTAATTGAATGATATTGTTAGAACTAAAAATGTATAGAGGTGCTGAAAAAAAAAGTATGAAGGTGCAGAAAGAATTTGTTTTGGTATATCATGATCTTATACATCTATGCAACGAGTTAATCCACATAAAAAAAATCAACTAAACATAAAGATAATCTTAAAATTTTAATTCTGTTAACTCGTTATCTACTATGTGTAAACTTCAAAAGTTTGAAATTAATGGACAAAAGTAATATTAAATTGTGGAAAGCTTGAAGTTGAATTCAAGAGTAAGTTATTGTGACATTTTTAATTAATCCATTATATATTATATCAAATGTTTAATTAGTAATTATGAACCGTTAATTTTCATGTATTATGTTTTATTAAATGTATAATTTATTTTAAAAATAACTATTTCAAAAGATTTAAACGAATTGATCATTTAACTCATCAATTCGAAGTAGATTGAATAGGGTTAATATTTTTATATTAGATGTTAAGTGAGTGTACCCAATTTCTTTATAAGGTGGGATAAGCCCAAAAGGTTGGGTTGACACGATTTTATAACTATAATTATAAGCTACAAACTAAATACACAGAGAGCAACCATTAATATCTTATATGTTCATTAAAATATGTAATGTTAGATATGTTTATAGAAAAATACAATTATTGGCTATTTAATCGTGGAACAATTGCAAAGAACCTAAAATTATTGAAATAAAAAAAATATTTTAAAATAAGATTTGTCTTCCATGTTAGTTCTTCATATTGATTATTAGTTTGGTGATATGCATGTTAAGTGACACATGAACTGCAACATGCATGCCAAATTGTGGATAAGGTGGTAGCTGACATGTCAATTAACATATTAATGCTGTTATGAAGGACTAACGTGAAACATAACTCTTTAGAGTATTCAATTTTAATTTGTATGCTCTTGGAAACTGAATAGAAGACGACATACACTTTTAAAAGACCTGCTCTTACTTTTTCCTTCTACTTCAACACGTGGATTGAACTCGTATATATAAGTGAAGCTTGGAAGAAAGTCTAATAATTTGGAAATAATTTTAAAAAATAAAATAAAATAAAATAAAGGTATAAAAGTAGCAAATAATTTTGACATGAATAAGAGCATTTGTTATGTGTGTTTATCCCTCTCTCATTAGAAGTTTCTATTGAGACTGCTTCTTCCTACACCTTCATTCCTTATTAGTATAAAAAGTCTATTTACGATAATACATTCACAACACTTTTACTTTTAAAATATTGTCCATCAAAACATGGTGACATTTCCAAAATTAAAGCGAGTCTAAAATGACGGTTATGAGTTAAAACGTCGTTTTAGACCAAAACGCTTGGTCTACAAAGGCGGTTATGAGTGATAGTTGTTGTCTTAGAGCAAGCACTTTGGTCTAAAATGACGCTTTAACTCATAGTCGTCGTTTTTTACCAAGTGTTTTATTCTAAAACGGCGGGATTTATCTCAGAGTCGCCATTTTACACTCATTTTATTATCCTAATTCGTAGCACACCACTTACACTTTCGTATTGTTTTGTCTTCTCGCACTTTTTCTTCCTTTGTTTTGTGCTCTCTCTGCTTCTTCTTCATCTTCGAGCTCTTTGTCATTGTGTAAGTTTATTTCATTCACTTACCAATGCTTATTTGTTTTTTTTTTGTTTCTCTTATTCGATTTTGTCCTCCATTGTTGGTGAAGGTTTTCATTGTCTACTGTTTCATTGCCTTCCACCACCGTTGTCTTCATTGGTTGTTTTATGTGCCTCCATTGGTTCTTTGTCGCTGCTAGCTGCCACCAACGTTGCTATTTGTTATCGCTACTCTTCACCACTAATGTTGCTGAGATTAAGGAGAGTATAAAGCGACGACTTTTACCATAGTCTCCCACTCCAAATCTCTCTTCCAATCACTCTTGAACCAATAACCCTCTACATCCAACATGGAGCTTCAAAGATGTTAGTAAGTTTTGATTCTTTGATTGTAACTTTTTGGTGTAATTGTTTTAAACGCATTACATATTTCTCTTTGTTTAGTTAGTTTTGTATCATGTAACCTGTGGTTAGTTTCTTAAATAGGTCCAAATTATATAATCCAGTAGTGTTTAATTAGTTTTCAGATTATATAATTCGATGAGTTTGTTTTTCAAATACGTTTCGGATTACATATTCTTATATTGTTACATAGGTTCCAGATTACGTAATCTGGAAGTTTTGTTGTTTATTGAGGTTCCAAATTAGGTAATCTGGAAGTATTATTGTTTGGTGTTCTAGATTAGGTAATCCGAAAGTGGCTTTTTTGGGAGTTTCGGATTATATAATTTGAATGTGTGTTTATTTTTTGTTTCTTTATTTATTAATATTGAAGACTTTTTTTTTAAAATTATGTGCCATGGTTCAAATATGACTATATTATCCCTTATCTTATTTGTAAATAATTAAAATTCACATGGTTTTGTGGAAAGATATGAATAATTCAAGAGGTGTCGGATCTCAGGGTCATGATCGAACAAGACCGACGATATCCGTTTGTAGAAGAGATCGAGGTGTTGTCGAGGAAAGGATTGGTGTTGATAATGATAATCAACAAGGATTATATGATCATAAAAAAGTGGACCAGGAAGATGAGTTTCCTGGAGAACCTTCTGAATGTCTCTGCTAGTAAATTTTGCTAACCATGTTGTTGTTAAGCTCTGGGAAGGTGAGGTAAGAAAGGAAAAACCTTCAATTAAATTGTCTTTGTTAGTTATTATTTAAATTGATTTAATTATATTAAATATATACATATTTTGTATTAGGATCGAGGAGAACTTAAATTGGTATCCCACAATAAAAAATTACGTAAATTTGGGATGCCTCATGCTGATATTGAGCTTCTTGTACAAAATTATGGATTGTTTAGTTTGTGCAATATAAGTTATGAGGTGGGGGAGAAAGGGTTGATTTCAGCCTTTGTCGAAAGATGGCATGGGGAGACGAGCTCCTTCGACCTTCCCATAGGTGAGATGACCATCATACTTGATGATGTGTCATCTCTTTTACACCTCCCCATTTTGGATCAATTCCCTACATATGTGCCCTTATAGTACAACGGAGTTGCAACAATTTTAACTAAGTTACTAGGGGTGGAGGAGGGTCGTGGGAAGGCTGGGATGAGCAGTGTTGAGGCGCCCACGTACATATGTGTTCTTCACATATTCAACAAGTAATGGCTACGGTGAACAAATAGTTTCAAAAATTTTAACAAACCCGTCAAATTTAGCAATCTTTGTACAGTCAAGGACAATCCTCCATGAATCCATCACAATTGCCAAGCCTTGTCATAATCTACCAACATTTTACACTTTTCTTTAACATTCTTATTGATGTGAAACTAACAAAGAAGGTTTTTTGCTTTAGGAAACACAATATTGATGACATTCATCAAAGCAAGATCTCTATCACAAACAATGACTTCAGGACCTACATGCGATGTCAAAAGTGATCCTCTATATTTTTGTAGTGCCCATATGAAGTTCTTTTCTTTCTCGCTGGATAAGAACACAAAACCATCAGAGAAGGACAAACCTATACAAGTCACACCAACAATCTCAAACAAAGGAAGTCTATATTTGTTTGTTTTGTAAGTCGTATCCATCAAGAATACAATGTTAAATGCATTCAAAAGTTTCACCACATCAGGATGAGTCCAAAAAATATCGCTAACAATATTGGAAGACTCATGACATGTACTCCAGTGTACACAGTTGTCACAATCTAACAACATCATTAACTGTTGAAATTCAGTTCTTAGTCCTCTAACTAATATCTTGTACAAGTATCTTGCATTGTGCACTTGCTTTATTGTTGTCATATTATCCTTATTATTCTCCTTCAAAGTACGTAGTATGTTACATGGCTTAACCATGCTTTTAGTCATATCTACAAGCATGGAATGTTCATTCGCTTTTAATCTGCCTACATATGGATAACCAACTAATGTATCATACAAATTATGATTATGAACACAACATATTACCTTAAGTACCTAACATTGACCATTTCCAGTAGGTTTACCTTGCAATTTAAAGGGACATTGACATTTTCAAGTACCAGTTACAGTAACCTCCAAACCATCCTTGTACTTTCTATAACTAGCCCTTCTTTCACAGCCTAACAAGACATATGTCTTTCTCCCTTGCTTTCCATTTGCTATGTCAAACCTAATAATGACAATAACAAAACCAAGTCCATAAACAACCCCACAAACCCATTCAAGTAAGTCTTCTCGCGAAGAAAACACCTACACAAAGTTATTCTAACAATATTACAAAATCAAATCTTCAAATTATAATGCAAGAAACATGAATGGATGATATTTTATTCATCTCATATGTTGTAAATGGGTACCATAGTCCCCTCAACCAATTATGTTGATGCACAAAATTCATTAGTTCTTCCATACTACATATCATTTTTACATCATCGGATCTTTTTGTAATTAATCCAACTTCCATGTCCATACAACCTTCGTTAATAAAACATAGATTTCCATTTTATTCCAATTTTCATAAATTCACACAAGTACGCAAAATAAAAACAACATCCAATTTCTTCCGGATTATGTAATCCATAACTCATTTAATAACTATAGAAATACCTTTCGGATTGGGTAATCTGTAAAGCATTTGCCAACTTAAAAATGACTTTTGAATTGCATAATCCATAAGTCAAATTTTAGCAGAACAAATGAATTTCAGATTAAGTAATCTGTAAGACATATTTTAAGTTATAAAATGACTTATGAATTACGTAATCCATAATTCATTTAGCACCAGATTACACAATCCATAAGTGTGAGTTTGGTTCATTCCAAATCCGGTAACGTATGGATTAACTAATCCAGAACATTTTAGTTTTGTGCTTGTCTTTCGGATTACATAATACAAAACTTAGTTTCGAATAAAAAAAAACGTTCTAAATTACCTAATGCGAAACATAATGTTCTATTATGGATTGAGTAAGTTATTTTGGATCCAGAACTAAGTTTCATATTATGTAATCCAGAACATGAGTCTTTCGCATTAACCGTTACAAATTGTAATTAACCAATCTAGAAATAAGCATTTAAGACACTAAATTGAAGAACTTATTTAAGAGTGATGAGCCAACCACCGTAAATAATACCTACCGACACCACCATTATCGTTACTATCGCCACCACTACAATAATAACAAGCACCATGAGGTCCTTCTTTGTCACTCCACAACAAAGTAACAAAGCTTTTATTTTTATCATTTTATTGAAAGATAATTTTAGAATTTTAAAAATTTATGGAGGTGGCTGATAGAGGTGATGGAAGAAGCAGTCTTTTATCGATAGTAGGCTTATGAAGCTTTCCTCGAACGTGTTCAAATTCTCCCTCTTCATTTTTTTCTTCTTTTTGTGTTTTTCCTCCAGCTTTTGGTTTGTGATTATTGTGTCTTCAATTCAATTAAGCTTTTCTTTTTTTAATTCTCATAATTTTGGCTTGTTTGATCCTACACATAAAACACATTTTCTTAATTTTCCGTATCTTGAGTGGTGTCACCTTTTTCTAGTGCAACTAACCATTCCTCCTTAAAATTCTTCATTTTTATGTCATTTTCTTGTACCCTTTCGGCCAAAATCGGATCTTTCTCATTCCCATTTGAAGTTTTGCTTTGATTAGAAATAAAACTCTTATATTGGCTCTTTGAATTGTTAAAAGAGGTCAGGGTGGAAAATTTATTTTTATTTGATTATTCTCACTTGTATTGGGTTAGTGAGACAAACGTAAAGATTAAACCAATACATTTGAAGTTAGGGAGTTTCTTTCTATACTCCTACATTTATATTTTTTGAAATACCAAAACTATCCTTTCACAGTTTTAAATAATTTTAGAATAGAAGTTCCATAAACAAACAAATGTTTCCAAAATATAAATTCTGTAAGCAGTGTTTCTAGAACAATTCTGAAAAGAACCCAGAAATCATTTTTAAATGGAGTAAATCATTCTTCTTAAAATATATGGATGCATGGGATGCATGAAGACATTTGTTAAGATGGAGGAATTAACTAAAAAAATCCAGGAAGAAACAGCCTTGAAGTTATAACGGTAATATGATAAAACAATTGATAAGACACAAAACCGTCTTACCTCAATGAGCATTGCTCCCGAGCAACTCTTTCCATACTAGTTTCATAGTTTCTTTAGCTTGCCGATTTATTATTAGAAAACAAAAATAAAATAATTTAAAGATTTACCGAAGCTTTTCCATATTTTCACGTTTTGCCCAAAACAACTTCTGAACGATTACTATAATTTTTTATATGTTTAAACGAACTTTACAAAAAGTGGAAAGTGATTTTAGGATGAGAGAACTACAAACATACTTTAAGAATATTTGTTACACAATCTTAATCTTTTTCGTAAGCCAAATTGGCTTTATTGAAACATGTTACTATGAATATTTGAAGTTACCCAAAATCTTCAAATGTTTTTCAAAAACAAAAATTGGCAGCTTTATTGAATTTTGTTGTAACTATCGCACGCACAAAATTATCCGGATTTAAAATGCAAAGAAGTCAAATCAAAGACAGTTTCAGATATTAGACTCGTATTTTATCTGAAAAATCTTAAGACAGCAAGGGAACAGAAAAATGTTAAAACAGTTTCTGTCACATCCATTACGGTTGGCAAAACTAGTCTGATTAGAGTTCATAAACTCGGATTTAAAAAAGATCATACAAAAATATATAACTTCTGCTTAAATGAAAACAACAAACTATGGGCAACTGAGGCTAGTTCTTTGGCCCAATATCCTTCAGGGCATTGATCTGCTCCTCACCCATTGCAGACATAACTGAAACTACAAGGTCCTTACCCTCAGCAAATCCATCCTTTATCTGCAGTGGTCAATAAATGAAACATTAAACACAATTGTTGGAGTAAGAGCAATCACATAGTTGAATAGAATATTGGAATAACAAGGGAATTTAGTGTAGATACTATCTGAATAAACTTCTTCACAAAAACATGTAGAAAAAGGAAATAAAAAAAAGCAAAATGAATCAACCTTGCATAGCCTAAAAGACACTTGTGCACATACATTTTTGGAAAGCCTAGATAAGAAAGCTTCTATAGAAGTTGTGCACAAGTTGATTTCAATTTATGAGAAGTTTAATTCACTTTCCCTTCTTATTTTCTTTTACAAGTACTGATGGATACATTCATATAATCAGGGTAAATGTATTCAAGGTAGAACATTCCAGACTGCAAATGCAACAAACAAAACAGTAGGTTTGTACAGACCTGACTAAGCAGATTGTCATCGGTAGGAAGCCTCAGGTCATCCTTGGTGTTTCCATTTTCAGTAAGCAAGCTAACCTAAACACCATTCAAATACAAATTCAGATAACAGTGGCAAGATTAGAGCATTTTAGTTGGAGAGAGAGATGAATATTTTATTTTCATTGTCAATGTTTACATGTGATTACACATCCATGGGCCTTTATTTCCAAAGATTGTACAAGATTCAGGGAAAACAACATTTTGGTTAGTTTATCATTTCTAAAATACATCTTCAAATAATTTATTAATTTTATTGAATACACTGACAGTGACTATCATCCGATCATATAGCTAAATATTTGAAAATTACTGACTTTAATAGTAAGTATTACTTTAAAAATCATGTCAAGGAAGATTTCTAACTGGTTGACAGTGTAAAAGTCTTTAGAGTAATAGTGTATCAAAATTAGAATCATTTTTAAATACAAGAAACACAGGCAACTTCACCTACCTATCTGACAATATAACAGTCTTTTCCTGTTATTGTAGCAAAGTTAAAATTGTCTTTAAACACTATAACTAACTTTCACCAAATGGAATAAGACTTTGTGTTATAATAAATTAAAACAAGGCGACGTTTTTACAATTATCTGAAAAAACAGGAAATGAAAAACTTCGCAAACCCAAACTTCTTAGTGAGTGGTGAATCAAAGGAAGTTTCAACAGAAATAAATACTCACAAATCCATCCTCAGAAATATCAATCAACTGGTAATCAGTACGATTCACATGGGGAACCTGGAATAATAAAACAAACAAACAAAATTTCAGAAGAGAAAAAGTTCCAATAAAGTGCTCTCAAGGAAAGATATGACATAAGTAGAAAAAATATGAACAGGAACACACATCACAGTTGTGGGACGAGGGCACAATATCTTCAAGCTTCTTGGCAGTGAAAATATCAATCCCAACAAAGTGACACTTAGCATGACCGTGCTTACCCGTCTTGGAAGTGGAAACTTCAACAACCTGTCACAGAGAAACCCATCCACACGCATCAATCACAATCAATAAAACCCTAAAATAAATAAACAAATAAGAATACCATTATTTCGAAATTAATGTCCAAAAGACACCAGATAACACAACCAGTTCCCTAAATCAGAGCCCGCGACCACAAAAGAGCACAGAAACCAAATAATTTCTTATAAAAACCTAATTTTGCTCCCAAAAATCCTCACCAAATGAGCCCTAAGAGTTCAAAAACCCTAATCCAATCGTCAAAATCAACGACACAAACAACGCCGCAGATATGAACAATAGATCTCGAAAGCCAAATCGAGAAACCAAAACCACAATCATAAAAAAACAGTAATTATATAAACAAAATTAACGGAGAGAACGAACGAAAGAACGACACAAACCCCTAAAATTGAGATGAAAAGGTAGTACTACCTTGCAGGGACGACCCTTGATGACGATGTAGCCGTTTTTGCGAATGGTGCCGGCTTGCTGGGGATAGGTCTTGGAAGCTCCGGCATCGGCCTTGGATTCGAAGTGGTGTTCTTCGTCCGACATGGCTTGACTCGTTCACTGACTCAGCGATTCAAGTGGACGGACTCAGAGGGTGTGAGGGTGAATGGGGGCGGTGAAGACCAAGTCCAGAGGAAGGATAGATTTATATGATTCCTTTTCTGTTATTTTCCGTTTTCAATAAATTTCGGAACTGTTTCTTTTCTATATGCTCATTTTAATAATATAAAAACTACTCCAAGTGTATTGATATTTTTAATTTATTATATTAAAAAATTTATTATTTTATGAATAATTAATTAAAAAATAACATAATAGAATATGTATATATATATATAATTTTATAAAATAATATTAATAAATTATATAATTGTTATTTTTAAAAAAATAGTTATTTTAAAATAAAAAAAGTTATTTCAATTATTTAT
>Ga0123341_1003991_pt1 | contig 12833 bp, 11 predicted proteins | sample Turbeapinknodule_FD_89959 | JGI IMG/M metagenome (GOLD analysis project Ga0123341, IMG submission 89959) | Root nodule microbial communities of legume samples collected from Mexico - Turtle bean Mexico pink nodule | ecosystem: Host-associated > Plants > Roots > Nodule | place: Mexico: Nepantla... | reverse complement strand
GATTATTGTAATATTAATATAATTGAAAAATTAACTAATTTCTATAAAGTTTTCAAATATATTAACAGTATATTAACATAAATCATTTTATAGTATTATTTATATTCATCCACAATTAATAGTTATATATGTATCACATCTTTATGAATGCCAAATAGATTTTTTAATCATTAAATAGGAAGAAAAATATACTATGTACCTTAGTTATATTTTTTTAGTCATATTTTTTCCTAGAAAATTGACAATTTATATACAATTAATTTTAATAAATAAATATACACAATATATTAAACAGTTATTTGAAAGAACTAGAAATTAATGAAAACAATCAACCCTAATGAAAATATAATATTTAAACTATTTTTTATATTTGTATAAATTTGTATATTCATAGACTTTTTTATTTAATAAAGAAATTAATGTTTGTATATTTACATGTGAAGAAAAAAGTTTATAATTATAGAAAAAAAACCTAATTAATTTTCAAATTTAATAAATCATTCTACAGAATAAAAAATCTATCAAATTAATAAATAATTGTGATTTTTAAGGAAGGATCCGTTGTTACTTATGGCCAAAACCTTCAATAGTTACATCTATTGAATATGCTTGAGGCGTATTTCGTATTTATATAAGCTCGGTTCATTTGAAAGAAAAAAAAAATATTAAAAAGAAAGAAGCATATTATAAAAACACCAAAAATAAGCGCGCGAAGCCTACCCGCGCTTTGTTCTTATATTCCGTCTATCGCCATTCAATCCCACACTCTATCCATCCACTATGCAAGTAACCGCCGCGCTTCCACCTGTCCACGGCGGAGATGTCGCCGCTGATGGCAAGCGTGCCAAAAAGCGTGGCAGTTACAACTGTGGTCGCTGTGGCCTCCCAAAGAAAGGCCACAACTGCACCATCAAGACTCCTGTCTCGGCTTCTGTCACTCCTGCCCCTCCCGATTCCTCTCTCTCCGTGGTATCCATTCCTTCTTCTGCCTCTTCCGGCCTTCGAAATCTTCCCACGACCCTCCGTCGGGCGCTGTCTTTTGACGATCTTGATGAACGCGGTTCTGGATTCGATCGGTCCGAACTGGAAGAAAGAGCGGACGCGGATTTGTTTTCTGAAACCGATCCCGATCTGGATCTGGACGCCAATTTGTGCGGACTGCCGGGGAACCTCCTATGGGATGTGATGAAGAGGCTGCCGCCGGCAGGGCTGCTGTCCGCCGCGAGGGTGTGCCGTGGCTGGAGGGAGACCGCCAAGAGGATATGGAGAGCGGCTGAGGAGTTGAAACTTAGGGTTCCGATCAATGTTACAGTTGGGTTTGTTGCCTCGATGTTGCAGAAATGTCCTGGGATTGTGAGACTCTCCCTTAGGATGGAGAGGTAGGACCTTCATCTGCGATGTTGTTTTGATTGGCGAGTGGATATGATAAAAATTGTTCAGAGATTATTTTGGTACTTGGAAAAAGTAATAACCTAGATATATTTAAACATGGAAGCAAGTTTCTGTTGATCGAAGTCGATCTTTTTAAACTAACGTCTGAATAGAGAGATTAGTAACATGCCCTTGACTAGGGATAATGTGGACACATAAAATAAAGAGAATGGATGGATTGAATTTTGAAAATGGGATCCGGATGACAATCCCCAATTTATTAATATGCCTGATTTTTCTTTAATGAATATAACCCGTTTGTTGTTATGCTGCAGTGATTTTGATCTAACCTGTTTGTTGTTATGCTGCAGTGATTTTGATTCAACTATGTTGGCTTGCGTTGCCTTCTCGTGCCCTAATCTTGAGTATATGGAGATCTCCACGTTCGATTCTGCATCCATTCGAATCAATGGGTATCACTCGATCTTGTTTTCTTAGTTTTAAACATTTTTTTGTTTCCACGTAGAATAAGTTCTTCTGATCGTGAAATTTACACATGGTATGATCTTTATTTTATGCAAGTATATGGTGTGAAAGTTTGTTCTGATTCAATGTCTTTGTTTGCTGATCTGTTCAATCTCTTAACTGTCATTCTTTTTCATTCTAATGCTTATATGCTTCTAGACATTAACATATGCAAGTTTAACCAAATTATGCTGCCTTTTGCTCTCTAGCTTTATCTGATGTTCAATTATGAAAACACAGGGATGAACTAGGCCGGTTTGTTGCTGATAAAAAAGGCCTCAAAACCCTCAAGATGGAAGGTTGTTCTAACCTGGGGGGTTTTGTCCTCTGTTCGTATAGTCTTTCTACACTCTGGTTATCAGATTTGCACTCTCTCTCTAAGATGGTGATTATTGTCATTTCCTTTCATTTTTCTCCTGTTTTGTTTATGACACGATCACTAATTAAGTTTATGTGTTGCTGAGTTTGCATTCTGTGTGAATTCTAGTTGCTAACATGCCTGAAATTGTAGGTATTTAATTGTCCCCAATTGAGGGAGATTTCCTTGGAGTTTTCTTGCCAAGAAAATGATACTACAGATCTCACCACTATGATTGAAGGCTTGGGGAGAAGTTGCCCGAGATTGCAAAACATACATATAGCTTCAGAACGGCTTTCACATTCTGCTGTGCTTGCTCTTACAGCTGCTCAGTTGAGGTTTGTTATTTTTTTGATCTATATTTTGTTCAGTTGTAACATTGGCAATATGCCTTCATGTTGAAATTTCTCCCCTATAGATGATAGTTAGCAATCTAGAGTGCTTTTGAACTTTACATCTGTATTAGTCAGTGTTTACACTATCTGGTGGTGAATGAACCAAACATTTTACATGACCAAACAGGATCATTTCCAAATTTCTGCTGCACTCTAAAAATGATGTGCTTAAGAAAGGAAATGAAACAAATAACATGTCTACAATCTCACAAACCCACACGCATGCACACAGGACACTCACAAATTACTAGGCAACAATCAAGTTATAATTCTAATCCTGACTCTAATATGCATAACTGAATTCTGACGGGATGCAAGAATGACATTTTTATTTACTTCTATTTTTTAAGAGTTAATTATTGATTTAACGTACACTTGATTTGATGAGCTTACTGAAGTTTTGTTTCAATACAATGAAGGGGGCTGCGAATGCTTTCTCTTGTTCTTGGGTCTGAAATAACTGATGCATCTGTTGCTGCAATTTCCTCAAGCTATCCAAATCTTGAACTGCTTGATCTCAGTGGGTATGTATCCATTCTTACTGTAATCAAGTTCTATAGGAGTCTTTAAATGTAGTAAATCTATGGAAGTCAATACTGTACACAGATAATGGACAATTTAATACAACAATTTATTTCAAGAATGCATTTTTTCCTTAATTTCCTTGTTTATCTCTTGGAAATTGTGTATAATGGAGAAAATTGTCACAGGTCTGGTGTTAGTGACAGTGGCATTAGTATGATTTGCAATGTGTTCCCTGATACTCTGACAAGACTCCTTCTTGCTCTTTGCCCCAACGTGACTTCAAGTATTTTTCTACTGCTTATTCAATTACCCCACAAAACTTTCATGCTAGCTTGAGTTTCTGCTTCCTAATCTGCTGTCGTGTGATTTAGGTGGTATTCAGTTTGCGACATTTCAGTTGCCGCTCCTTGAAATTATGGACTGTGGCATGACCATATGTGATCCTAATATGCAAAATCCAGCTGCAGACGAAGACAACTGCAAATTACAGAAGACGTCTGGCTCTAATGTACACCTTATAAACCAAAAACTAATAATCAAACACAGCCGTCTAAGGAAACTCAGTTTCTGGGGCTGCACAGGCTTAGACGTGAGTTTCATTAGACTAAAGATCTTTATGCTATATAGTCTTTCCAATTCTTCTAATCTTTGTATCTTCTTTTCAATGAATATGCAGGCCCTGTATTTAAACTGCCCACGACTTATTGATTTGAATCTGAATTCTTGTACAAATTTGCATCCAGGTAGTCATTCATGCTCTTGTTTTTCAGTAATTATCATGTGAAAATAAAATTCATCACATTAAGATTTCCTTTACAATAGTAATATTTGACTATTTTCGTTTAACTGTTTCAGGAAGACTTTTGCTCCAGTGTCCCACTTTGGAAAATGTGCATGCATCAGGTTGTCAGGATATGTTAATAGGCGCCATACAGAGTCAGGTAATTAAGTAATTCTTCAGATGATTTCTTCCATAATAGATTACTGTGTCTTAAGACGTGCATTTCATGAATTGATGTTGGATCTGAAGAACTAATGGTGCTAAAAAAGTGCAGTTTGACTAAGCATACAAAATACTTTGGACCTAATTGGATTGATATTCCATGCTTCTTCGGTTCTGATATTGAATATACTTAATTTGTATTCAGGTTCGTGATGCTTCTTTTGCTGCTATGGAAAACCATTCACCTTCTAAACGTCTACCTGATGGCTCCAAAAGGGTTCGGGTTCCACATTTACTAAGCGAGGAGGTAATGTGACATGTTCCACTGTACATATTGTCTTGGTTTGTGTGGAAAAGTTAAATGCATTGTGCATCAATAATACAAAGGATCACATGTTTCTCAAATGAATTGGTGTTTGTTTCAATCCCCCTTCAGAAAATATTTATTATTTATTTATAACTAGCATAGTCTTCTTAACTCGTGCTATGTTTTGCATTTTTACATGCAATGATGTTATTTATAAACTATTTTGTTTGTTTGCAGTCCCCTGAACCTGAAAAAAAACGGAGGAGGATCGAGAGACAGCATTGTAATGTGCTTCTGGGCTGATAATTGTATTCCCTTCAACTGATTCTCTAATGTATACATACATGTGCAATGCGGTATTATTTAAATTCTAGATGCATTATGCATCATTAGTTTTCAATTTTCATGTTAGCCTCTGAAGTTAGCACCTAGAACTGTCTTATCAGACAAATGTTCATGTTTATCAAATTGTTGTATGATATTTGCAAGATTGTCTCATTTTAATAAAATTAAAAACTATTTTTTAGGATGTTTTCCCAGTCATTCATTATGTACTATATGTGATGATAGCCTAGAAGTGTTAATATACACATGCTCGACTTCATCCTTTAGTCATAAATCCGGCTTTTTGCATTTTGTTACAGCTTTTTTTCCCCTAAAAGAATTATTTATTTTTTGAATAATGAGTTTAGTTTTGTATAATAATAATGTTTCGGTTTCTCATAAAATGAAACAAATCTTGGAAAAAATGAATTTTGTGATTGTAAATAACCTCCAGAAAAATAGTTAGATTATATTATATTGAAATCACATCCCCCCTCAATATCAATATAAATAATAATATAGAATTAATATTATGGCGGGGAATTTAATTATTATATGCTGTGATTTTATTTTTATTTTGAATAGCCTGTTCTCGAATTGGGTAAAAGAGAAGGGTTTGTGACTTTTGGAAACCCATTCTCAAATTTTAGGATGTAAATGTGAGATTCTGAACAAGTAGTTCCTATGAATGCTTGATTGAATTTTTACAGTCTTTGATTCACAAGGGAAGGTTGAGAATATTTTTCAAAAATTTATTGGAAGATGTTTTAAGAAATCTGAAGTTAAAAGCATGACATTCAAACAGTAAGCAAGCATTGACAAAAGAAATAAAATAAAAAAAATAGGATATATGATGTATTTCATTTTGATGCTAAAGGAAGCCAAACATGGGTAATGGGTTGAAATACTTTGACAACCAACCATCGATGGTGTGGATGATCCACTAGGTTAAAGTGCAACAGGTACACACCAATTAAGAAAAACAGGTACAATCCTTTTGACTTAACCAAAATAAATTTTAAAAATACAAACTTAAAATAAGTCTAAATTAATTTTCTATTGAAACTTGACAAAAAATAATTGTCCGTATGAACAAAACTGGCCCTCGTGTCCTTGCTTCCATGGAAAAGTTTAGTACTAGTGCTTAGCTGCTCAAAACATATGATAATGGCGAGAAGTTTCTGTTCATTATTTTCAGTCTCCACCGAATGCAGAGGAAAGGGAAAAAAATATAGCAGATTCATATAAAGTTAATTTCCTTCCATTAATAGTGAGGCAACAACTGTGGTTCACAGTAACACTGGTATTTCCTTGCAAAAGCAGACATTGCAAATAATTTTCAGGACATTCTCAAATAATCGATGACAATTTGCGTTTTGGTAACATATAGAAATTGAAAGGAACAATTTGAGAGGATATTAGTATAAGCATATTTTCTGGCAAAGTAATTGTCAGAAGAATATATCATTGTCGTCTTAAAGAGTCATTAAGTTGGTGACAGTGACTCATTATCGTCTTAAAGAGTCATTAATTCAGTGACATTGACTCATTAGTATTACTACTGTTTAAGGTCAGAAGATCCTCTCACCCTACCCAAAAGTACCAAAAGATGTTAAATTGCATCAGGTATCTCGATACATATTTATAGGCACAGTGAAAATTAACATTCTTGTAAAAATAAATAAATTACTCCCTCGTTTATTTTATAAAACTTACATTTTTATAGTTTGTATTTATAATTTTTTTTATTAATTTAAAATTTGAATTGAATTATTATAATTAAATCTTTTTTTGTTTGAAAGATCTAGAGATTTAGAATATCTTTAAAGCAGATGGCTTAATTCACTGTTTAAAAAAATAAATAACTTAAAAAAAAAAAGTAACTTAAAGAAAAAAACTGTATATCCTATGCTCTAAACTGATAAAAATAGTTTTAAAATTTTACAGTGTTTTAGAGAGAAAAAAATTCCGAACCTTAATATTTATAACATGATATAGAGAAATGAACGATTATGTTTCAATCAACTGAACCAAAATAAAAGACCACTTATACGTAAAATATTAATTAATATAGAGTCTTCGTAATCAGGAAAGAAAAAAAAAATGCTTTCATGAATGAGAAGAATTTTAGGAGAGGGGGTACGAAAATGGTGTCCTAATTCAAAAGGTAGAAAAAATCATTTTAAATTAAAGACAAATAATAATATTTTGTTACACATTTCTTCTTCAACCTATATGTTTTTATTTTTACCTTTTTAATTATTGGTTAGACATTCATAACATAACAATTTCCATATAAAAGTCTTGCCACCACATAAAATCTACAACAAAAATTAAAGACAAAACAATTCATATGTAATTTTTAAATCCCTAAATTATTTTGTCCCCCAATATTAGTGGCAAAAAACAATTTTTGTCACTAATTTTTCTCTTTAATTCTTCAGTTTCTCTTTTTTGCTTTAATTTTGAGTTATATTATTCATATACTATAAAATTTTAATAATATTATTTTTCTCTTGATCTAATTCTTCATACGTATATAATTTTTCTCTAATTCTTTATCTGTAATGTAAATTTCTCTTTATATTTATCCAACCAAGTACTGTTGAGTCATTACGTTAAGAAGATTGTCTTAGTAGTATTAATCATACAAAATACTCTTACAATAATTTATATAAAGAAACAAAAGTGAGATGTATAAATAGGTGATACTAAAAATGGCTTTGTCTAATTCTCTACTGATGATGAATAACTCATATATCTATATCTATATCTATATCTATATATCTATATCTATATATATATATATATATAAAAGAATAAGAAAGTAAACTTTTTTTAATATAGGCATGCATAAATGCTCTTTGTGCGTGCACATGATCTTGTCCCCCAATCCATGATGTTTAGGGAACATTTCAAGTACTAGCTACTCCATTCTAGACCTAAAACAAAAACTAACATCCATGCAATACATTTTAATATTATACAAAATAAAAAATTTGATTAATACAAGGAATCAATGATAGCGGAGAAGAAAAAAGGACAAGTTGAAAAGTAGAAAATGAAAAATATATATAACTACAACAGACAAGCAACTTATTAAACTTATTACGCAAGCACACAACAATTAAAGAAACAAGAAAGTCTTGGAACATAATTTAGAGCCATTAACGTTTCTGTTCATAATTTTCACTTAGACATCTCACTGCTTTGTTTGAAATATTATATAACAAACCATAATAATGATGCACAATTAATTAACTATATTTTAACACCCTGCTCTGTCCATCTGTGTCTGCTGCAGCTTAACTTTGCTTCAGTTACTAAGTCAACTGGGCACCACTAACGATGCTCGAACAGGTTATGAACTGGTGGTAACTACTGCTCTAGCTCCTGTTCTTGCATTTCTCCATGGCTCTTGGTGCTGAGACACAATAACCAACCATTTTCATTTCAGAATATGCATGTCTTTCTTTTAATCAAAACAGAACACTTATTTACTAATAAGTAGGGTTTCTTTTTTTTTATATTAAAACTATACGTAAAACAAATTCAGATACTAACCCAGTCCAATAGCTTCCTTTCCTTTCATGATGCGTAGACGCTTGCATGATTCAACAAACATCCTGGTTGACACAATAAATAAATAAATTCATGTTATTTATGAATTATACAATAATTAATTACATAATAATTGAGAATTGGGAAGTAGTCTAAAGTTTACAAGATTTTCTGTTGTTTATCAATGGAAAAAAAATGACTTCCCATATTGCATATTTTAATATGAAGTTTGTGCACCAATCGGTGTAGCATAATAAGAGGATATGCTGATTCTGATGCACATGGATATACGATAAAAATATTTTAGATGATCACACATTATTTCCTTAAAACATGCATATTTTTTTACGCAATGTTTATTGGATAAGGACTTGTTTGAAATAACAATGCGATGTGCATATCAAGTTCCTATCTTCTTTTTGTGCCTTTATGTTCCCTCTTTTTTTATATTTTTTTTATTGAAACTATTAGACGGTCAAATTATTAGAAGCTAAATAATTTGGGTTGATGAAGTGGAAGATAACTTACTCCCATGGGACATCACCGACAAGCATCCAGTCGCCATCCCTGTCTTCATAGGTCGGGACACAGTCGGAGCTGTTCAAAAGATCCATCAACTTGCTCTCATTCATGAAATCCTTAAAGCCTTGGGATTCACAATTTCCTTCAATATATCAACAGCACACCAATAATTAATATCACCCAATAACATGCACGATTCAATTTTATATTCACATGCATGGATGCTTCGCTTACTACAAAATTAAATTTAAGATCCATATCTTCTGTGTTCAATATAATAATAAAGAAAAAAAATATGCATCATAAATTATCATCAACAATAATATAACTGAATGATTATGTATAAGAACCTTCCTCTATAATAAATAGAGGCATGTTATTTCAGCTGGTTTAGGAAGAAAGAAACTATACATACATAGCTTTCTTACAAGCTATATAGATGATAAAATTAATGAGTGGTTAATTGATTAGTTACCAATGGTGAAGGAGCTAAACATTTTTCCTAAGGCATCTGAGAGCTCTGGGTAACTCTTGTACATCTTCAAGTCCACTTTCCGGAGATAAGGTGCTCCATCCATGCTCACCTTCACAAAGCTTGCATTAGGGCTGTTCTTCTCACTTTCCTCTACCATGCTCTTCTGTGCTGCAAACATGTTCTTCCGGAAAGACCTCACTGGTGGCCATCCCACCACTTGCTCCCTAAAATATTCATTCATATTCTCACAATCACTTCGTAATTGGAGGGTTGGGATGAAATTATACAGATAATGAAACTGAAAATAAATTAATTAATTCAAATTCATCAGCTTCCTTGCTTATTAGCCATGAAATCCATAGCTTCGCAACGCCTCAAGACTTAAACTATGGCGAATTGTATGCTATTATGCAGTTCTCTATTCGTTTTGTTACATAAGCAAATAGATGAGCATCTATATAAATCGATTTGCTTAATTGTTTCATACATCACATGTTTAAACAGTCTGCAAAATAATATATGTATGAAAATATTATTGCTTTGTCACCTCACCTGTGTATGACTAGCTACCCAAACCATTTGAGGTGATGTAGATGTAGATCCAATTCCCTGTTCTCACTATCGAGTGAACTATTTAGTCACTGCGATTAATTTCTTCTTTATTTCTAATGATCTATCCATCCTTTTGACTTCCTTTTTCTAAATCTTATTCAGACACCTCAACATATCATTAATATAAGCACTGATATCCTTAAACTTGTATGTTTTAACTCCATGGAAGATAATGAAAAAATTACAGATAGAAAATTAGCTAAAACAAGTCTCTCTTTTTTTGTCCAGTTTTTACACATGCATAAACAAGAAGGCGGTGACAAAATATAATATTTAAAAAAAAACACTAAAAAAGGTAGCTTCAAAATTAGTATTTTGAAGACTAAATTTGGTTACTTATTTGTTGTGTACCAGTATTAAAGTATTCTGAAGAAGTAGTACTTACTTAGCAGGAGGTTTGGCAGGATCAGGAATCAAAGTGTTGTCCTTAGGCGAAGTCTTTGGCATATTACGTGGATCTGGTGATGGAGCAGAAGCAGCTTCCTTGGGAGAGAGGTTAAGCATCAAATCAACAGTGGTTGTTTCAGTCTGAGTTTCAGAGAAGCCTCTCTTCCTCACTCCTTCTGATTCAGTTGGCGTGGCTCCATTTCCAGGCAGTCCAAGTCCGAGCCTGAGTTCAGTTTCCTCAAACACCATCTTCTCCTTCATAAGGCCAGCTTCCATCAAGTTTCACTCTCCTTCTTTTCTTCCACTTTATCACTCTTTCTCTCTCTAAGCATTCAGGGATTTGGCTCTTTTGTGCAATAATAATAGTAGTGGGGTGAGATATAGGGGCAGGCACGTTGTTACGTTAACAGTTGTTGGAGGGAGCCCTTTAGTTTGGGTGAGGTGGGCATTAATAGAAGAACGGATGGGGTGGTTTGTCATTTTAACAAGTTCATGGAGCAATGGGCTTGTGCCACGTGGAGGAATGTGCGACCAAGACCTTTACAACCTTGTTGGGATAGGCAACGACAACGTCATGTTATCTTCCTATGATTGTTGAGTGGAAGAAGTGGAAGTGGATGCCCACTTCCTCTTGCTTATCTCCTTTTACATTTTACAATTTTCTTTTTCTTTATCTTTTTTTATTATCACCACTCTAGGGTTTTCTCATTTCACCAAAACGGTAAATTTACTGTTTACTATCATACAAGCTAGCTCATTGCTATCATGTATCTGTGTACTGTATACACAGCTTTATATATATATCATGTTAATGCAGATGTGGTATTTACTACCTATCAGTATCATGTATAACTTTTTCTTGGCTAAACTCTACTGCATGCACGCACTCACAGCTCACAAATTAATAAAGACATGTGAGTTAGCAACTGTAAATGTTTTTTCTTCTTTCAGGAAAACAAAAATAGAAGGGACTTTATGTTTCTTTCGTGTTGCTGACAAATGTTTAGGATTAAATGTACATTGCATTATGGTATTCTTCATCCAGCAGAGTCTTGCAGGGTGTGAACTTAGTTATTCATCTTTGGATTTAGCATCACTTCGTTGTCGGTCTGCGATCCGTGACATAACTTTGGGACCAGTTGATAACAAGATTGTAAACTCAGACTTCATTTCTGAACTAGATTTCTAATTTCACAAAATGACTTTCTACATATGTGAAATCAATTTAGAACTACATAATTGCAAGTATATATTTATGCATAGTTTTAGTTCGTTATTCTTCCACTAACAACTAACAGTAGCTATGCCTCACTACTAACAATAATCATTTTCTTTATACTATGCAGAATGGATTTCCTTAATATAGAATGCCATTGAGAGTGGCCAATAACCATGTAGACACCAAGTAAATATTAATGATCCCTGCTGAAGAGAATTTTGTTGTTGTGATTTGTTAGAAACTGTGGCACAGAAAGAAATCATGCTTTGTTGTGATAACAGCTTTTGGACAACTCACGTCATCGTAAAAAGGAAGGATTAGTGGCGTAATTTTAGAATGACGTACGTAGAATCTTTTTATTTTGGAGAAGTTAAAAAGTTTTATATTGGGACGTGCTTAGTGGTGAAGAGGGTTGAGCAACAGAAAATGTGGGATCAAAAGTAGATATATAAGAAGGACGTTACTGTTGTTGTTGTAGCGTGCATAGATGTACTGGGTTTGTGGTATATTGATATGTGAGGTGTTGCTTTAGAATTGCACGAGCACAAGTTGACCTTGCACATAGATGCTTCCTTTCAACATTGGGGCAAACAACACTGGATCGTGAGAACATAAACAACTTATTGTGTCGAAGATTTTTCTAGCCTAGGTAGTTTCTTACACCCGGTTTCACAAACAACAAATCTTGTTTGGCTATGACTTTCTTTGTGGGATGACTATACAATGCAAATTCAGAGACATATTCTCAAGGAAATTGATTTAGTAATTGCACAATCTTCCATTAACATCTTGGAAAAGAAAAAAATAAGTACTTTTGATCTGCATACTTCAGTGCTATGTATCAAGAACCTTATATCTTTTATCTCTAGTGCTGCAAGTCTGAGTTTTCTGTTCTCTCTTTCAAATGAATTAAATAAGTTCTTACATAAAAGCTCTTTTAAGGTTAATGAAATTATTGGGTAAAATAATATATAATAAATTGTAATTATTTTTATTCTTTAAATTGATAAATTTGAATATATATGTCATGAAAATAATTATTATAAAAGAATGGTAGTCCTAAAACCATCTAATAATTTCTTTAAGAACTCTCTTTTGTGTTAGTTTCCCAGAAAAAAAAATGAACTATATATAGCTCCAAATCCTTTATTTCCCCATCCCATAGGCTATTGCATTTTGTACTACCATACTTTTCGGGATCCTCATAAAAAATAAAATTTCAAATTTACCCTTTTTAAAATAAATTATTAGTGAATTTTTGTTTTTTCATTTTCAGGTCAAAATTGTAGAATACAGTGACCTTCTATAT
>Ga0123341_1003988_pt1 | contig 12837 bp, 10 predicted proteins | sample Turbeapinknodule_FD_89959 | JGI IMG/M metagenome (GOLD analysis project Ga0123341, IMG submission 89959) | Root nodule microbial communities of legume samples collected from Mexico - Turtle bean Mexico pink nodule | ecosystem: Host-associated > Plants > Roots > Nodule | place: Mexico: Nepantla... | reverse complement strand
TTATTTATATTTCATTCAATTTCTTTTTTACAAATTTTTAAATTTTAAAAAAATGCGAACATGCAAAGTAGTCTCTGAAGAGAATATTGTCATATGATTTTTTATATAATTAAAATATTAAATATTTGATTAAAATATTATATTATATAATACAAACATTTTAACAATTAAATTAGACAGTTGAGTTATAAAGTAGTATAATAATTAAAAGGGCACAAGGATATAGAACTATTAAATGTTAACGTTAAATACGATCAAAACAATAAACACTTAAATAAAAATGTTAAGCAGGATTAATATAGACAAAAGAAAAACGAAAGCAAACACCTGTAACTTTTCTGTATGGAATTAGAGACAAGCCAGTTCTCATCTATACAACGAACGTGTTCTTGCACATATTTACCAAACCAAAAGCATGCACCTTTAAAATTCAAAATATTGCATATTTAGATGCCTGGAAACTTGGGACATACCAGAATCCTATAGTATACTTTGATTTGACAAACAGATATTGTTATCTCAATCAAACGCTAAAAGCTCATCCAGCTGTTCATCTGTCCAATGGGGGACTGAACTTTTTTTATTTTCCATCTGCCTCTGACTTTCTAAGTGATTTTCTATCTGCCTCTGACTTTCTAAGTGATTTTCCATCCCAGTTTTTTCGGCTTGAGATGTATGAACTGAGTTTGTTGTAGAACTATTGCCTTGAGCAATCCGCGCTAAACTGTCGGCTTCTTCATCCAATCTAGGAGGGTTGGGTTGATCTTCCATCTCACAATCAAGCTCACCAACACAGTGTACTTGCACATGTCCAGCATTATCCAGACTCAATGGGAAGTTCTCTCTTTCCGAAACAGTTTCAAGGTTTTGATACTTTTCATTATCTCTGTGACAGATCGTTGAACCCAAAACTTCAGCCCTCTGCCAGTCAACATCTGCTACTTGTCTAGAGCTTGACTCAAGTCTGAGATCAGACATGGTTTCTTCATTTCTTTCCCGTGGCGGAGAGAATGTACTTCCAGATGCCAATAACCCTTCAAGCCTTTCTGTTGCAAAGAGAGCCATGCATGAATTTCCAATAACTCGGCAACATCAATTACACATAAAAAATGTGTTCAGGAATACTTGATTCATAGATGTGCACATACCCACACTAGGTGTAGTTCGTATCACTGGGCGTACAGGATCTATTAATTGTTGTGATGGAGGTCCACAGTCCTTGGAGAAGACCTGTGTAACATATTAACAAGCTATGGGGGGCACACAAACAAATACCTTTCAACAATAAGCACATATATAGTACAAGGATTATACAGTTTTCATCCAATCATAAATGTATCAAGTCTCTCGATTTTTGCAATAAATACCTTGAAAGACATATCTACTGAGATTTCTGATTGATTTACGTTGACAGTGCACAGAAATTACAATTAATAAGAGAAGATATTGTATTCAACAGTGTCATCTAATCACAGACTGGCATATATGGTAAATCTCATAGAATATGGAATTGAATTCATTAACAAATTGGGAGTAACCTGAAATGAAAAACAGAGACGACCCTATGGCATACCTGGAGAATGTTGCGCACTGTTACATTCAGGTAACAGGCAGAGCGGGTTGGACAAAACACAGCAACCTGTGTGAAGCATGACAGAATTAAATGAAAGCAAGGAAAACGTGTGAGACAGAGCAGGGAAAACAGTAGCGAGGAGAAAGACCTCTTGCAGAACCAAGACAGAATCAACAGCGATGCCCTTCCTAAATTCTGGCTGCGCGAAGACTTTGCGATGGACACTGGCACTAACAGTGACTGTAGGATCCTGAAATGGGAAATTCGTATGAATCTTCTCACGAAACGAAGATGACAACAGTTATATAAATAGACAGTTGCAGTGAGTAAAAGTAGAGCGAGTACCTTGAGCGTAATCGTCATGTCTCCGAGACCGTTGGGGGTGCAGGATTTGATAACAGCCACGACCAGAGGCACTCTCTCAATGTTCTTGATTGAGTTCAACGGCGTGCCGTGTGCCGCGTCATCAGCGTCCACCATACCCTGCGAGCGAACGAATTGGATGGCGCAGAGCCACGGATTGGTGCTGAAATCGCGGTGGCTTTCGCGGCCGACGCGCCTTATGAACTCTTGAGTGGGGAGGGGGTGGTCGCGGCTGCGGTTGCTCATGACGGCTTGAACGGCGCCGGCGGGACCTGGAATGAGGGAAGAGGAGCTGGTATGCGCGTTGCAAGGGCGGAGGAAGGCGGAGGTATCGGAGTCATCGACGTCAAGTGCTTCCCAGGGTTCTTCCATTTCCATCGCGCGGGAAAAGAAATCGCCGGTTACTTCCTTTTCTTCTCTTTGGTTGGGCCCATCATGGGCTAGGCCCAACTCGAAATTATCTTACATTTTTTAGAGTTTCTTCCTGCTCCCCTACGTTTTTCTTCCTGCCCCCATAATTTTTAAAATTCCGAAACTAGCCTTATCCTTTTATTTTAAAAATGGAACCTGCATTCTTTGAATCATGGATTCGTGAAATCGGAAAGAATTTTTTGCATTATGAATTTTGAAATTTGGAATTATACTACGAATCTACAAATCTGAAAGATTATCGAACTCATCGGAAGATTTATGGACAATCTTAGAATTTTGTGAAATCAACATTTTGAAAGACAAAAAACAAAGTGTGAATATTGTGTGAAAAGGAAGAAAAAAGAGTAGAGTGTGGGTATTGTTTGTATATTAGAATTTTTAGAAAATATTAGGAATAGGTTTATCTATGCATAAGATTGTAGGGCGAAGGAAGAAAAATATAGGGTGTAGATGTCACATTTTTTCATGTAAAATCTGTAAAAAGAATTTGCAAAATATGAAAAATTGTAGTATTTCACTTGAAGTTTTGTAAGCTGATTATGTTGTGTATTAGATTTTAAATATTTTAAGCATTTTGTAAATATAGAATATGACTTAAATTGCGTTATTAACAGATAAAATACTTTTGAATTTTAATTACTATAACCTTTATTTAGATTCAAAATTCTCAGTGTAATGGTAGGAAAGTTTTGCCTAAGCATTCATTAGTAGTAGACTTTCTTCCATTGAAAATTGTTTTCCAACAAAAACAACAAAAACTAATTTTCCTTCTAGAGTTTGATATACTGAAATTTAAATATATGTAAACATTTGTTTTAAATTTATCAACAAAATATTTTAATTATATTGTTTTTCTTTATGACCAATGTTTGCATTATAGTTTGATCACTTGATTTATTTAATTGTGATTTGATTGGTATAAAAAAAAACTTTTAAATGTAGATTTTATATGGAGGTGGTGAAAATAGAAGAGAAGCAGGAAATTGGAGGGTGAAGAGAGGTGGAAGGGAAGAACGTACACGTTGAAGGTGCATGGCATGCATGCAATTCTTCTACCTCTCTCCTCTCTTCTATAAAACCAAAACAACCTTAACAAACATTAATCTCTTTCTCTCAAATCCCATCACACAAACATTCTATTTCTCCCTGTCTCTCTCTCTTCCTCCTAACCATAATAACCACACCAACCAATTATAGAAGCACCCCAAATAACCCAATTCTGGTAACCTGATAATATTTTTAGTCTTATTTTGATTCTTGGTAAAACATAATGAACTGTAAATAACAAGTTATATATGTTTGAATTTGGCACAGGAAAGAGAGGGGGAGGGAGACAGTGATTGATTGGGACATGGACGGATTACTCGGCCTTCTACGAATTCACGTCAAGCGTGGTGTCGACCTCGCCATTCGCGATGTCAGCACAAGCGATCCATACGTTGTCGTTAAGATGGACAAGCAGGTCACTTCTTTTACATTTCATCACATCAACAAATTCTTCTAAATTTCTTCAAACTTTTTAATCGTAAACCTCTTTCTTCAGAAGCTCAAAACCAGTGTCATCAAAAAGGATATTAACCCTGAGTGGAATGAAGATCTTACCTTTTCTGTCACAGATCCCTCTTGTCCATTGATAATGGTAAGCATTCATAACCTATCTAACGTGTTCTACGAATCTCAGTGTCTGATACGATACAATCTAACGTGTTCTACGAATTTCAGTGTCTGATACGATACAATAAACACGTCATTTTTTTTTCGTTATTATTGTTCTATCAGTTCTGAAGCATTAATTTTGAATTACTACAGACTGTGTATGATCATGACACATTCAGCATGGATGACAAAATGGGAGATGCAGAATTTGATATCTCACCATATATAGAAGCAGTGAAGATGGAAGTGGATGATCTTCCGAATGGAACCATAATCACCAGAATGCTACCATGCAGGACGAACTGTCTGGCGGAGGAAAGTTGCGTGGTTTATGAGAATGGTAAAATTCTACAAAATGTTGTTCTAAGACTACGACATGTTGAATGTGGTGAGCTGGAATTTCAATTGGAATGGATTAGTCTTCCTGGGGCAAAGTCTTTAGCATAGCATCATTTCAACAACTATTATGCATGCTTAACAGTTACCACTATGTCTGTACTCATAATTTCTGCTTCTTTTTCTCCCATTTATAGTGTAAGAGACTCACCTCAACTCACCTCACTCATAAAGACAACATATTTATGCTCTTTTTGTATATTTTTACAGGTTTTTAAGTCTCGTGTAATCATTAAATGATGCTTTACAAAGGTATTAATATATTTCAATGATAATGGTTAATTTATAATATATGGTTGGAGAGAATTTCAAAGGAGCTCCTAAGATGTAGGTTTGTAACCATTGTTGTTCATAAGATAATTAAGATTTTCATCTTTCACTTCAAAATATTTTTTTCCATATTATAAATATTAATCAAGAGACTTAGTTTCTCACTCATTCTTCATATGTAATAATTTGCACAAAAGCTTGTTTTTCCCTTGTTTTTCAGAAAAGCTTTTCACTCTCGCTTCTTTAATTAATTAATGTATCAGCAACTTGAACTCTTCTATGTCAGATTTTTCTTGATCTTTATAAATACAAAGTATGGGTTATGTTTCAACAAGGATATGTAATCATTCATCCTTATAAAAACAGATTGATTATTATAATCTTTTTAACTATTTTAACTCGACCTAACCATGATTATATATACTGAAATTTAAATATTAAAGTTTAAAAAATTATATCTTATATTTTTCTAATATTTGAAACATGTTCACAACAAAAAAAGGAATTGGAAAAAAATATAAAACGCTTTTCATGAATCTAAAAACTTCACTTAAGCTATATTTCATCTTCTAAATTATCAAATACGATCTTCACATTTCACTCAGACTCACAATAAATTAAAGAAAAAAATATAAGAGAAAAATATTGGTTAGTTCCTATATTTTGATGTGTACCCACCATTTTGTGATGTAGAACCAAACACGAGTTTAAGCTTCAATTTTTAAAACACAAGGAAGTTATGTTTTTCTTTTAATATAAAGCAAAACAGGTCTAAATCCGAAAACCTGCATCATCTCAAACTCTATGGTGCATTAGATTCAGAATGTAGCAGTGTATTTTCATGCATCAGTTACCTGTGTTCATGTTCCAACACAGCAGGAACCAAAAGGAGCACCATAAACTGTGTGGTTGTTTGATTTGTGTTAATAATGTTTGTTATTACATGAATATGTGTAAATTTGTGTAGAGTGGTTTTGGTGATTGAAGAGAGAGAAGGTGTTGGAAGAGGAAAGAGAAGTGTGATTTCTACGAAATTGACTTGAAGGATATCGTATAATGTGTTTGAAATTGGATGTGAATCCACACAAATATGCTTCATTGCCCAACAAAGTATTTATTTTTGTACGAGGCAAAGAGATAAGACATTGGTTGAAGGAATGGAGTAGGTAAGAGATTAGAAAAAAGAAATGAAATGCATGCACAGTTTTATGGTCTTAGGAAACATAAAAACCCATGGTAGTGCGTGCAACTTAAGACAAGAATGCATGGTGTTCAGAATTTGGAGAATTGAATATCTAACTAAACTTTCATTCTATGCTCTCTTCAATGCCTTCTCATCATTAACTTCCACGCATGCCTCACTTATCACTTCCACCACATATAAATATACTACTATTTCCTTCTTTTTCTTAATCAATATTTCAAATTTTCATTTCATTTATGTCCTAGGAAATTTCCACTTTACCTACCTAACTAGACGGGATTGGAACTAAAAGAATTATTTTCTTTCTTCTTAGTCAGTCCATAGGTTAGTCTGCACTTTCTTCTTTCCTTCTGTTATTCTAGTACTTCTCCACTCTTTGTCTTCGTGAACTCTTAGTTCGAATCTTCGTGAACTCTTAGTTCGAATCTTCGTGAACTCTTAGTTCGAATGTTACTTGTAAAAGGCACTCCGACGCTCAAATTAGAATTTGGTGTTCGACACTATTAGTAATGGATTATGACATATCTAATTCTTGAAATTGTGTCTATTTATGTGATTATTATGGATAATTTGTTATTTAACGGGATTAAGAATTTGAATCATGATTGAAAATGTATTGTCTAGTGTTTAATAACTGATTAATCTTGATATTTATCTGTCTTTAATAACTGATTAATCTTGATATTTATCTGTTTCGACGTAATGGTTTTGGTCGTCGGATCTGACAGGTGTCAGTCCGTTCGATACACTAAGAAAATATTTTTTTTTAGTTTTTTTGTTTAAGGGTGCCACGACCGAGAGCCATTAAAGGTTTTGGTTCTTTTGTTTAAGGTTACATACTTTTTCAGTAACATTTTCTTTTCACTGCTGGTGCTGCTTTTTATACTATCAATCTATGATTACTTTTTCTTTGTTTTTTATAATTTTATTCTTACAAACTTCAAAATTCTTAAAATACTTATTCTGAAATATAATTGCAGGAAGAGTTTGCTTTTTACTATAAAAAATATAAAGGTTAATTCGTATACTAGTCTCAGAAAAAATATTAGTATTATCCAACTGATAATATATGCATCCGCTGAGTTAGTTACACTGCTATTTTGTCCTTGTTCCATTCAAGGGAATCTATTTTTCCTATAAATAATTTATTCAACTGTAAAGTTATTTAAAATATTAATAATATTGTATCAGAATTATTTAAATATATTTTAACGAATACTTGTTTGACTTATAAGGTCATTTTGATCGTTATTAAATTATCTATAATATGCGAGTTGGTAAACTGAAAGAGGTGTGATAAAAATTTTACATCGTATACAAGTTGATAATCTCGATGTGAAGGAGGTGTGATAAAGATCTTACATCGTATACGAGTTGGTAATCTCGATGTGAAGGAGGTGTAATAAAGATCTTACATTGCTTAGATATTAGTTTGCATGAAAGGAGTAGCTAAGAAAGTGAAGGCAAAGGCATGCAAGGCCTACTAGATTACGGGCATGTGATGGTTTGTATCCTTTTGACCTCATGCATTTGTCCTACACTCTTACTGCTATATCCTACTCTCTCTCTTTATCTCTACATCACTCTCTCTATAACCTCTCTTTTCTTCAATTTTAATCAAATACCAATTATTCAACTATGAATAAGACCTATATCTAAGTTAATTTTGATCATTTATTATATAAAAAGTTGCACTGTCTAAGCAAACATGGAGAATTCATCTTGACTTTTGAACAAAATGTTTCTGCAGAATTAAGATAAAGAAATATAAAGGTATAATGAAATAGCAGAGAAAAGAAAGAGAAAAGTGGAAAACTAAACTACAGCTCATAGGAAGAAGAAACAGAGGATTCAAAGAGAAAGTTAAACACCTCTCTGCAAAACCATTGTTTCATCTATGCACACTCCACTCCACTGAAGGCTCAAATCCAAACACACTTCAAAACTCTCTCTCTCTCTCTGCGTTGGGGACTGAACTGCAAGTGCACGCACGCACGTACCTCTCGAAGCTCAAAAAATATTTGTTGTATTTTCACTGTTACCCAGCACCACCACACCACCTCAAAAACCACACACACCTCCTCTGCATCATCACCACCAACTTTCTCCTTTCTCTTCCACCTTCTCCCTTCAACCTCTGCTCTCTTCTTCTTTCTCCAAAGGAAGAGCAAAATGATCACTTTAGCCGACTTTTACCACGTCATGACCGCAATGCTGCCACTCTATGTGGCCATGTTACTCGCTTACGCGTCGGTCAAATGGTGGAAAATCTTCTCCCCGGACCAATGCTCCGGCATAAACCGCTTCGTCGCTCTGTTCGCAGTCCCTCTGCTCTCCTTCCACTTCATCGCCTCCAACAACCCCTACCAGATGAACTTCCGGTTCATCGCGGCGGACACGCTGCAGAAGACGATCGTGTTGGCGGTGCTGACGATCTGGAGCAACGTCAGCAAGAGGGGGTGTTTGGAATGGACCATAACTCTGTTCTCCATCTCCACCCTCCCCAACACGCTGGTGATGGGCATTCCGTTGCTGAAGGGGATGTACGGGGAATTCTCCGGGAGTTTGATGGTCCAAATAGTGGTCCTCCAGTGCATCATCTGGTACACCTTGATGCTGTTCATGTTCGAGTACAGAGGCGCCAGAATGTTGATATCAGAGCAGTTTCCAGACAGTGGCGCCGCCATTGTCGCCATCCACGTGGACTCCGATGTGATGTCGCTTGATGGACGACAGACCTTGGAAACGCAAGCCCAGATCATGGAGGACGGCAAGCTCCACGTCACCGTCAGAAAGTCCAACGCTTCCAGATCCGACATCTTCTCCAGAAGGTCCCATGGCTTCTCTTCCACCACCCCTCGCCCTTCCAACCTCACCAATGCAGAGATTTACTCTCTCCAATCCTCCACCAACCCCACTCCCAGAGCCTCCAGCTTCAACCACTCCGATTTCTACTCCATGATGGCCCCTCCTCGTACCTCCAACTTCGCCACCAACGACGGTTATGCCTTCTCTGCTTCCAGAGGACCAACTCCCAGACCTTCCAACTACGACGAAGATGCTTCCGCAGCTGCTAATGCTAATGCCAACAACAACGACAAACCCAGGCACCATTACCCTGCTCCTAACCCTGACATCTTCTCCCCCGCCGCGTATAAAAATGGCCCCAAGAAGCCCAATGGGCATGCCAGTGCCCCCTCCAAAGCAGAGGATCCAAACAGGGACCTTCATATGGTCGTTTGGAGTTCAAGTGCTTCCCCTGTTTCAGATGTGTTTGGTGGACATGAACACGATCATAGAGAAGTGAAGATAGCTGTGTCTCCCAAAAAAGGTTTTGTTTTCATGCATATAACTTGTAATTTAATCTTGATTTGGTTGTTTCTTATTCTGGTGGTTTTTTATGAACAGGGGAGGGTAACAGAGAGAGTGAAGAGGAGTACCTTGAGAAGGAGGGTTTTAGTTTTGGAAAGAGGGAGATTGAGAATGAGCATGAAGGTGAGAAAGCTGGGAACAGAAATCCAAAAACTATGCCTCCAACGAGTGTGATGACAAGACTTATTTTGATCATGGTGTGGAGGAAACTTATCAGAAACCCCAACACATATTCCAGCCTAATTGGCCTAACTTGGTCACTTATTTCCTTCAGGTAACTATTTTTCTTTTGATCTCTAGAGCATTTCATAGTATATAACCTCATCTTATAAACCTGTTGTTTTACAAGGTTGAGTTATGTACATCTTAATAACTTTCTCAACATTTTGGTTCTGAACATTCTTTTACTTCTTCTGAACTTGTGTTGTGTGTGTTTAGGTGGAACGTGGAAATGCCAGCCATAATTGCCAAGTCTATTTCCATATTGTCAGATGCAGGGCTTGGGATGGCCATGTTTAGTCTTGGTAAGTATACACATGGCTCTTCCTTCGTATTAACATGTTCTCACCTTTGTTTTCTTGGAAAAGAAAAAGAGGGGGCAGAAAATCTTTTCTAGTTCTCTGTTAGCTTTGGTTCATAACTTTTTATTATTATAAAATGTTTTGTTTTGATAAAGAAGTAGGCATGTGTGTGATGTGGTGTAGTTGTATGAATCTAGTGTAGCCAGAGAACAAAGTGAGCAAACAAACAGTATCGTGTTCCTTTTTCTATCTTGTGTTGGTGGGGTTGATGATGATGAAAGGTCTTTCACTACTACAAATTATACCATTTCATAATATACTTAATATATAAGTGAGTGAAGTCACTGATTTTATGATGTTGAATTAGGATTTAAATCCACTTTTGATGTGCATGAGAACAGGTCTGTTCATGGCTTTGCAACCAAGGATCATAGCATGTGGAAATTCCACAGCAGCTTTTTCTATGGCCGTGAGATTCCTTACAGGTCCAGCTGTCATGGCCGTTGCTTCCATTGTTGTTGGACTCAAAGGTGTTCTCTTACACGTTGCCATTGTTCAGGTATAGATTCCTCTCTCTCTTTCTTTCTGCTAGCTTCTAACAAAACCAATACAATAATGTTCACTCACACAAGCTCAAAAAATTCCACTGCATTAAAATATGTGTCTGCATATGCCAAGATATGATATTATATTGCAACAAATACTCACTCAAACCTCTTAATTGGTTCAATTTCCTGCTACAATGTCGATCTGCACCTTGGTTGGTTCCCTCATAAAAAGCTTAAAATTCTCTGCAAAATGAGTAATATATTCACAAACTTACATCAGTCTACAAAATATCTTGAATCACAGGTTATATACTGAAATAGTTTTCAATGTATTATCATTACTATTTGAAAGGACAAGAAAACAAAAACCCAACATTTGACTGATTTGTTTGATTTTGTCATTTGAAAAAAATATACAGGCAGCTCTTCCTCAGGGAATTGTCCCATTTGTGTTTGCAAAGGAATACAATGTGCACCCTGATATTCTGAGCACTGGGTAAGTCCAAATTATGATTATAAAATGTGTTTTCTGGTAAAATATTGGAATTATAATTGAAAAATGGTGTTGAAAATGCAGTGTTATTTTTGGGATGTTGATTGCATTGCCCATTACTCTGGTGTACTACATCTTGCTGGGGTTATTATGAGTGAAAGAGAAGATCCATGGAAGCTGGTTTGAGACTTCTTAGAGAAGAAGAACACATCTTCAATCAAATACACAAGCCTCACCATAATTCAATCTAATTATCCTTTCTTTTAGTCAAGATGTAAAATCATGTTTGTACATAATTTTTTTTTATAAAATCACTGTCTTGTTATTTTTTAAATTATCACTCATTAATAGGATGCTTTATTTTCAGTCTATTTATTACTCCTTTATGATCCAATTCAAATTTAAGAAAAAATATATATTTTAAAAAGCTAGATTAGCTTTTATATATTATGTTATTTGAAAGACGTAAATATATAATGATATTATAATCTAAATTATTTACACACAACTTAAATTTTAATTATTAATTCTAAATTATAATGGAGTAAATGTAAAATGAATCATACTTTTAATGTATTTAATTGAAAACATTAATAAACTAATTAAAAATTTATAAAAAATCTTTCTTATAATATCGTGTAAATCTTGCTTATAATAATATGGAATACAAATTGTAGCATTTAGTTAAAAATCCTTTAAGACGTGAGGTTGAACATAGAAGGAAGAGGAGGATAAATAAAAGGTATGAAATTGTAGAAGAAGATTATTGCATAGATGTAATAAATGAGTTTGAATATATTTGATGTGTTTGGAAATATACGAAGGTAGAGAAAAAGGGGTTTGATTTGATGTGGACTGCTTTGGAATATTAGGGAACAACATTCACAATCTAATCTTCAATTTATACATACATTGCCTTTTTTGAGACACCTTTTCTTTTCAGTCTTCCTTTGTTTTTCTTTTTTAAAATATTAATATTCAATTGTCTAAATCAAATATATTAACACCTTTTTTGTTTTTATGAAAAATATTTCATTATATAAATTTCAACTATGGGATATTGTATCGATCGAGGGTGATCCATAAGTAGAGATTCCAATATTTGACTAAAGTCGATTGATACGACTAAAACGATTAAGTATAATAAATGATTAAAAAATCAAATCATAATTAAAGATTAGGTAATACATCTTTAATTATGATTCAAAATTTTAATTCAGTCTGATAAAAAAATGTCCATGATTATTATACAAATAGTTCACATTTCGAAAAAAATGTATGTTGTTATCACGTATTAATTGCACCAAGCATCGAATACCGAGATCTCACTCATAATGTCTTTTACAAATACCATTTGAGCTTGGAGTTTACAAAGACGAGCAGAAGAGACATGAAATGAGAGTTGTGAAATTGTTCCGAAAAGAGGAGTAGAGATAGACCGACGGATAATAAAGACAATTGTTTTCTTAATTTCAACTCCGTTGAAGAAAACAATATCAATACTACCGTCATTAAAATCTTACAAAACAATTATAAATAATTTTTTAATAAAAATATTAAGAAGCATTATATTTAAAAATATAGACTCTTACGTCCTATACTAAGTTTTTGTAAGAATTTATTTTTTGAATAAAATTTCCCTTGGAAATGGAGGAAGAATTTACCAAAAACTCATGAATTGTTTATGGGCACAGAAGCCCAATATCCCCACTGGTATGGTTTTGCTATAATTTTAAAGGTGTTTCTTCTTGCACATTAACAAATTTCTTTCTTGCACCCCATCAATTTTCAAAAAGGGTGTTTTACTTTTTTCAGAATGTTTCTAAAACAAAATTTTCAGAAATGTGTTTTTTGGAATAAATTATTCCGATTCTATAATTTGAAATATATTATTTAGAATAAATTTATCAAATTTTATAATTTTGAAATGATCTTTTCTTTTAAAAAAATCATATATTTAAAGTATAAAAACCAACAAATACTTTTAAATTTATAAATATCTTATAAAT
>Ga0123341_1003987_pt1 | contig 12837 bp, 4 predicted proteins | sample Turbeapinknodule_FD_89959 | JGI IMG/M metagenome (GOLD analysis project Ga0123341, IMG submission 89959) | Root nodule microbial communities of legume samples collected from Mexico - Turtle bean Mexico pink nodule | ecosystem: Host-associated > Plants > Roots > Nodule | place: Mexico: Nepantla... | reverse complement strand
TTACTAATAATGTATAATTTATTATAATCGATTTGAAGAATTTTAATACATTACTATTTCATTAAAAAACTCATTACATGTGATGATAAGTATTTGTCAATCATATTCTCATTCAACTTAATATTGTTATTTCGGTAAGTTCAATGATATTATATAATTTAGGAGTTGAAATCTGATACTTTAGATATACTTTCATATTTTAATCTATTAAAATGTTTTTAAATAATAAAATCGTAACAGAATTTTAAACTGAACTTCAAACTTTAAAAGAGACAATACTTTAAATATGATAGATATAGTGATTATTTTGTTGATGTGATCTAAGTTTTCATTATAGAGTGATAAAAAAACATTATTTAATTTTGGAAAATCAAATAATTAATGTTAGTTTTAAAGGACTAAAACATTAATATTTAAGGGACTAAAATATTTAAAGCTTAAAATAATTTTATTTTAAAGAATCATTATAATCAATTGTTTTTAATATATGATAAAATAACTCTGTAAATTGAATTAAAGGTGGTTATTGAAATTTATATATGTTTAAATTTTATTCAATTTGAGATACGTGTATGACGTATGTGGGTCAGTTTTCGAATTACTTGAAGGCATAAAATTTGTATTTAAAGTTAAGAGGTAAAAATAGTATTTTAAGTAGTGTTTAGAAAAAATATGTAGGGCATAGAGGCTTAAGCTTTTTTTTCTTCTTCGATTTTAACAGAAAATATGAGTCACGGGAAAAGCTTGGTGAGTGTGGTGCGCAAATAGATGCTTGAAGTTATCTTTCCCCTTCACAAGTCAACAAAATTTCTTTTCCCTTTTTTAATTCTTCTTCTTCAAATATTCTTTCTCATCTCTAAAAGCCAAAGATCCAATTTTTTCTTCATTATCTTGTAATATCTAAAATCCAAGTTATCCAAGAGATAACGTAGAATATTCAAAGTTTTTTTTTTTTTTTTTAAGTTTTCCCCTTTCCTTCAATTTATAATTCCTTCTTATTTTTTTTTCTAATTCCTTCTTATAAGAGGTACATGTACACTGAGTTTCCTTATCATAAAATTATGCAAGTTTCATCTTGATTTTGAGTGTTTAATGACTAGGTTTGACTTGAAGTCAATCTAAAAGTTTGTTGAGTGTTCTTGACTCATCTTTCTTTTCAAAATCTAAGCACATTAAAGTACAAGAAAAATCAAAGTAAGAAAATTTGGTGTAATTTTATGTTATTTTGAGTTAATATGTATGATAGGGAGATGTTCTAAAGTTTTAGGACCTTACATGAAAAAATGTTTAAAATGAATGTAGTAAATTATTGGGATGGTTCATGAAATGAATGCATATGATGATTTAAGTTGGAAATTTTGAAGTCAAATAGAAATGTAATAATTGATAAACTTTGTTCAATTAATGTGAAGGATTTGAATGATTATCTTAATTCTATATGTTTGACTAGGAATATATAAGTTTGAGAACAAGATTTAAAGTGTGGTTTTCTTGCACTCACTTTTTTGGAGTTACGGTTAAAAGTAGATGAAAAATAATGAAAATATCGCTCAAATAAAAAGATCTTACCAAATAATATATTTATATTTTTTATAGCAAGTTTTACTTATTTAAATTAGTTTTAAAGTGATTCAAATGTTACGAACCCTAATCCCAAATTCATAAGTGAAAAGTGATTCAAATGTTGTATAGTATGAGAATTTTAGTATAACCTAAATAATATAAATAAAGGTATAAATGATGAAAGATAAAAAAATGAATAAACTTTTTTACCATCTTTTTAGGAACGAATATGGGAAGATTTCGGTGTTTTTTTTTTTTATCTATATAATTAGTTTATATTATTAATTTTTTAATAATAATAATAATGGAACCGGTTAACATTTTAAATTAATTTATCTGTGTAATCTGCACAAAATCTTAAGTTGAAGCTTCTTTGTCATTTATTGTAAAAGAAAATATTAACCCTATGCTGAGGACAAGTAACAACTTGTTAATATAAAGGTGATGGCTCCATACATGAATATCGTGGCAAATGATGAATAATTGAACAAACAAATCTCTGTTTACAAGTATCATTATGCTTGTTGCTAATCCAATGAATTGACATATCTTTCTATCACTTAATATTCCAAGCAGAAACTTTAAGAAAGAATAAGAGTTTAAAATTATTAAATATTAAAGCATTTCTTATTTTATTTTTTTCTCTATATAAGGCTCTTTCCTTTTCATCATTTAATATTTTGTAATGAAAATTGAGTAATACGGTTAACGTTTTAAATTTTATAAAAAAAAATATTATGTGAATTCTTAATGTATCACATATTATTCAGATTTCTCCCTCACACAAGCGCGCATATATACAATATTTTTATTTTTCCTTAGGTAAGGATATAATAAAAAATATGTAATGTTTCTTTGAAATTATAAAATGATAAGTAAAAGGAAAGAGACATTCTTTTGAGATTGTTTATTAATAATAATAAAATATAAAATCCTTTATAATGATTGATCTAGCTAGAATTATGAGTTTAACGGTTTTTAACCTTTTAGACAAGTACCAGTGCATTTCACTACTATTTTAAAGTTTGGTAAAAGTATAAATAAAAATTACACACACATATTTATATATCATGATTTTATACATATGTAATTATTCCCCTCTTCTTTTAATGATTTCAATTTCAAAAAGCAAATTAATGTTCGAACTTCGAAAATTCCCCTACCCATAACTTGACATCAGAATGATAATCACTCACATCATGGTAGAAGTAGACTTTCACAGTTATAGTTGAAACGCAACTGTTTTAACTTTGGGCCGTTTAATTTAATTATAAATTAATAACTTATATATACAGTAAGTAAGTCTTAATATTAATACGTAATTAAGATTAACTTAAATACACATATTTACTTATATTAAACAGTTTAAAATTACTTAAATCAAAATAAAAGTATCTTTGTCCAACTATTGATAACAGCACACGTTGAACACGATCGAGCTCTCACTCGAGTAGAGTTGGCAGAAAGACTATACAGACATGGCCAAAAAACTGCGAACTAACTAATTTCAATTGCATTTTATAAAACATAACTAAAAAGGTATAAATAGGTATGAAAAAAAAACGACGGTGTTATTATCATAAATAAAATGTGTTTTTTTACCAAATGAGTTATATGTCAACAATATTAGACAACTTTGATATTATATTGAATAAAAAATTCTAAAAATAAAAGATTTTGTGTATTTTAATATAAGGATTGAGAACTATTATACTAGTTTAATTGGATCGCTACTAAGATAAATTATATATGGTATTAAAAAGTAAAAGTAAGTTTTAAATTTAACTCAATCTTATAAAACTAGCTCACAAGATGAGATTTGTACCCACTTATATATTATGATTTTTTTTTTATCTCTAATTGATGTGAGATTTCCAACATGTTGTGATACGATTTACTAAAAATATAAAGAAAGAAAACAATAAGGATATACTCACAAAATAGAGGGAAAATAAAAAATACAAGAAAATTTAATACTTGTTCAACTCAAAACCTTCAAGCAATAAGGTTATAGAAAAAAAAACTACATTATAGATATAATAGCTTAAATGATTAGTAACTTTATCTATTTTATTTATGAGATATCCAATTATATTATATACAAGTACTTACACAAGCTCATAAACTTGAAATCTGAACAAAATTTAAAATAAATAAGATATAAAATAAGATATAATTTGACATGTGTTTGAGCTTAAAGTAGTTTAACACAATGTTATCTTAAATATTATTTGGTGTGATGCTCAAGTTTAAGAAAACTTAATTTGATGCAAGGTAACTTTTTATAATGTTCAAGTATTGGACAATAACTTTTTTCTTGAGTTCATGAAATAGTAACTTGATATATTATCAATATGAATAATCATTTTGTAATGCAATATTGAGTTGGTTAAAAGACACAACTTTTACCATTTAAAATGATGTTTTTGTAGGAAACACTCTTCTTTTCCCATATAAAATGACTTTATTTTACTCTTATATTTTCATTTTGTTCGCATTAAGATTGTTGTATATTGTTTCTCCCATGTCATTATCTTCTTCCTCTTTAGTTATCTCAGTGAATAATTATAGGCATGACATTATTTATTATCCTTTTTATCATCATGTTTAGTTCAGTTTGGATGATATGATTGTAGGCTACTGGGAATCCATGGTTGCTGGGGAGGTCATAAGCATAAGAGAAATTATTTGATGACCATAATTAAAAGCTTTAATATCTAGTAAAAGTATTCTAGTGGAAACTGTCATTGGTGAAATGTACTTCCGTTAGATGTAAAAGGATAGTAAGACATCTCACAATTTTAAGGGAAAGAGCAAAGTCCCTTATCTTGAACTCAAACAAATTTCCAAAATCAAGAAAACTTCTAAAGTTGACCCTAATGCCAATAGAAAAGATAATATCCTCTCATTACCATTTTAAAGGATACTTACATATATGGGGGTAAAGGATATTTAGGTACATGGGATCGCTGACTTTTATTCTTCAAAGTTCTTGACTGTTGTGTCAATATTTAATTTTTTCAAGATATATGTATTGCTTAAGCTAAAACCAAACAAATTTCATGGTGGTCAATAAATGCTCAACCTTTGATATAGTGGTGATCACTTGTGTGTATGATTATTGATTCAAAGACTTAAATATATCAATATCATTTTGAGGTATTGGATAACCAAATGTTGATCAAGCTCAACATCGCTTTTACCTAACTTTGTCCTATAAGCTGGGCATTTCTCAAGATTTTTCAAATAACATGCTCCTTTATTAAAAATTAAATATACCATAAATGAATTCTTGTATTTTTACCACGTGATTGATGGATTTAGGTTTCAGGATTTAGATCTCTTTGAATGATGCTCAGTATGATAATTTTTCTCTCTCCTTAAACTTAATCTTTCAAAATCTCAAAGAGTCATTTTTTTTTTGTGTCAATTGTTCCCTTTCAATGTCATTAAAAATATTTTTTGTTCTTTATTAGTAGAAAATTTCTCTTAATATAAGTCTTATATAGAGTACCTTCTCATTGTAGAGGATAAGGAATATATTCAACTTATTAAAAAAATTCCTCCTTTCATAAATTTTAACGACATGAATATTGTTTCATGTGTCGAGGACCAATAGACAATATTTAAAGGTAATATATATGTATATATTATCTTCAATGTCTTTTTTGTATTGTTTTACTAAGTTTTGTAGAAGTAATGATTCCCAAATTCGACTACAAGAAGTTCAAAGTTGAGTTGCATGCCTATTGTTGATCAAACGACCTTACTCAATAGGCCATCAAAAAGAAAAAGCAAATGATTTCCTTTTAAGACTTTGAAAACCCTCTAGTGATAAATGCTAAAATAACACAAAACTCCAATGAACAACACCACATGTCCAAGAAGGTATTAACCAATAAACTATTCCATTGTCAACACCTTCCAACCTTACTCCTCCACCAAAAAAATAAATTTTGTGCCAACAAAGTATCGATGTGGATTCTCCATGGAATACATTGACCCTAATATGATCCAAGTTAGAATTCAAGCAATTTTTTTCTTAAATGGTGCTCGATGATCTTCAAAATTGGCTTGTGGTTCCATGTTGATGTCATCAATATGATTCTCATTGTCCTCAATCAGGACCATACTGACATGGTTGCAATGGTGTGACTTTCGTCACTTTTCCTCTATAGCAAAGTGGTAATTGGTTCTATAGTCAAATTTTGTGTTTTAACTTAAATGCTTAGTGCAAATTATGTTTTTTCCTCTGGATATTTTCAATGCAATGATAATACTTTTAATTTTGAACGTAAAGTTCTCCTTCCTCCTTATGGTTGAATTTAATAATAACAATGCTCTCATATTTGGTTGGGAACTTCACAACCATGTGCTGTAAGGAGATGAGATCTTTGAGTTGATTTGAGTCCCATACTAAATGAGTATATTACACAATATTTTTCTTTAATGTTTATGTACAGTAACTTATCAAATTTTTGTGCTACTACCCAATATAGTGTGCATATTTATGCTATAATATGCAATACTTCTTTAACAAACTCTAGTTAAGGCTTTGGATATTGCTTGTTGAGGTTTACATGGAGTTTGAGTTTTGAGAGACCAATAAATTACATGAGTTGAATAATCCTAGTTTGTGAGGGTTTTTCATAGTTCCCAGTTACTAATATCAATCATGACAACCATAGGTTATCCCATAGAGGATCATTATTTCTAAAATCATGATTTATGAATGTAATTAAGGGAAGGGATATCTTCAAACTAGATTTGATGGATTTGACATTATAAATTGATCGGAGATGATGCTTCCTAGCATAATTGGTATTTCCATTACAAATGAAGCCACCAATTATGGTATTGACTCAAAATATTTCTTGTATATCAAACTATTATAGTTTTCTTATGTTTTTAATTTGAGGTTATAAGCCCTTCTTATATCACAACCTCCTTGTTGGAAGATGTGTGTATGAATTGTATTTGGACCTTGTGAGTGATACTCAAAGCTTCATTCTTGATTAACTCAAATTTTTAAGGTTATGAAATGTACTTCTTTGCCTTCGTTTTTAACATGGTATTTTCATCAAGCTGAATGTACCCAATTGCTCATGCTCTTAACTTATCCATGTCTTTGACTGATTGATGTATAGCTCATGAATTCAATAAGGAAGTAAAACATACTATTATTGACCTATAATAAACAAACATCAAATATCGAGGATTCTATTGTGCAAAACTTCCTTAATCCTCATTATCAAACACAAGATTTTTTTTTTCTTAGAGATTACATAAGCAACAATCATAATCTTGAAGATCTATATGACAAATAAACTAGAAGACCAAGTATAGTACTAGAATATTCTTTCTAGTGCTTTTGCTCTAAGCTTTTTGTGTAATCTTTAGACTTTGTATTTTTTTATTATGGTGTTACTCACTTGTAAGACAATTCTTGTGTCATATTTACTCTCAAAGTTAATCTTCATTCAATTTATCTTACTTAACATGACTGACAACTAAAAATACTCAAGATCTCGGTCTCAAAGGAAGACTATGAAGAAATAAATAGGAATGGTTGATAAATTCGATGTAATCAAGTTTGATTAGTGAAATGTTTAAAAACTTCTTGAAGGAGAACTCGACATAACCTAAGTGTTGTTCTATGTCTATTAAATGGACTGGAAATTTTACAAAGAAAATCTCGTAGCTCTATTCAAACCTTATTTGTAGAGTTTATCTATTACTTTAAATCATACTTAAAACTTGTGAGATAAAGTTTGAAAAGAATAAATGTTGCAAGACACTCAATATTTTAAAGTTGTAATGCATTGATTTAAAGTTATAAAATCTTGTTGCATTGCTGCCAATTTTTCATATATTAGTTATATTTTTTCTCTACATCTCTTTTGATTCTATCTTTGAAGTCGTTAATAATTGATAATTCGTTCATCTCACCTATTCATGAATTTAAAAAAAGTGTGATTTCTCACAAAACAATGAATTTGTCTCTTACTTCCACTTACAAAAAATAGAATGTCTCTAGTTGAGTTGTTAATGAGACAAAATCTTCGATCTCTATAAGTTAAAGTGTCAACTTCGATAAGAAATAAGTAATAATTGAATAAAGAATCACTTACTTGCGGATGATAGTCTGACACTCAAGTTAATAAATGAATAATGAAATAAGAGTGTAATGTAAACGATTTATAAAACTAAATAATAATTGAATTGAGTGTATCTTCTAAAGAAGTATTCTTATCCGAACTTTGAAAATCTTGTGTCTTGGATTATTGATATTATAAATATCCTAAGATGTAATTGCAATATGATATCATATTACATATGTAATAGAGGAGATTAAATTGTATTTTTTTAATGATTATTCTAAATTATATTTTAATAAAAAAAAGGATAAATACATGTGAGATAATCTCCAAATACTATCAATGTCTAATTTTACTTTAATTGGATCTTTCCCTACCACATCATCCTTAAAACATTCTTACAAGTTTTTCTCTAATATAAGATATTATAAGACCTGTAGTTATGTAATTTTTATTTATAATTCAACTTTTTACAATCTAGAAATCATTTATTACATCGTATTAAAATTTAAAAAAATTAATTCTTAAACTGCAAGTCTTAAATTTAAGCCTTTTTGTATGCGACATCAACATCAGCATAATGCAATAAAAAAAATGTAATAAATAATATATTTGAAGCTTAACACTACAAATGACATAAGATATAATTATTGAACATAAAAGAGAAGGGAACACGTTAATATTGTTGTATGGAATGATTAACAAAAGTCAAAAAGGCAGCATCGGATACACTATACACGCGTCAGCAAGACAAACTCGGCTGTCTTCCATTGGGCGTTTCACTTTAGACCACGTGTCATGCATTGATTAGCCAATCAAACATCATCATAATAAAGATAAAAATAATAATAATAATAAGAATAGAAGCTATATACATTAACTTTGGTTTTGTATGGTTGATGGGCTTAGGGCTTACTCCCAGAAACACTCCAACCCCACCCTTCTCACTGTACTGAAGAAGGACACAGAAGGAAGCAGCATAAAGCGATGGAGAGAGAAGATAACACATTACCTCACCACACTAATACTATTACTATTACTAACACTAAACAGAGAAAGAGAGAGAGAGAGAGTTTCATTTCATTTCAATCTGAATAATAAGTGAATATCTCTCGTAGTGTCGTACACCATACACCACACGCATACATTTGTACACAGACATGGGACCATTTCCCTGCGTTTAAATTTTGATCTTTTTCGTGGACGACAGGATCCGACTCTGCCGCTTAACTCTCTTCCCTCTCTATATCATCCTTTCTCCTTCACCTTTTATCTCTCTCACTCCTTTTTCTTCTTTCTTTCTAACCTTCTCCTATGGAAATGGAGGACCATCATCATCATCACCATCATCATCAACATCATGACCAGCAGCAACACCAGCAACAGCAGCAGTATGCCATCACTGATCTCAGGCAACTCATGAACGGCCCGAGGGCCACCCATTTCCCCTCCATGCCGCCGCAGCCCAAGGCGGAGCTCTTCCCCGGCGGCCACCCCAACCTGGCCGCCACGCAGCACTTCGAGATGATGATGTTTGGTCGTCAAGTGGCGGACATAATGCCTCGGTGTCTTCATGACTTTGCCTCTACCGATTCCGCCACGAATAATAACAATACGAACATCGCTGCTGCGACTCCCACCACCACCACTAGCGCCTCCACTCCTCCGCTTAGTTGCTTAGAGGGTGAGACCGCAGGATGCATCGGTGGAGACGCCTCCACTGGAAGATGGCCCAGACAAGAGACTCTCACTCTTCTTGAGATCAGATCTCGCCTCGACTCTAAATTCAAAGAGGCTAATCAAAAGGGTCCCCTATGGGATGAAGTTTCTAGGTAGGTACCATTTTTATTTTCTTCTGTTTCAAACAGTACTCTCTCGCTTCTCTTTTCAACCTTTTTTTTTCCTCAACTTGAACATCTCAAAATGATAATTTGTTTGTTTGTTTGTTTCTTTGGGATTGAAAATTAAAATAATGAAAACAAGAAAAACAGTGGACAAAACAAACACCTAAGTTTAAATATATCTTTGTAACTACCTTCTTGACGGTTTCCTACTAACATGACTGCACTTAATTGGTTTTAATTGGGTGACTATAGTAGTGACACTACTTTCTGGAAGCTCTGGTAGAAATATAATAAGGCACTAATTGTTTGAGGTGACTATACTATATACACTGGTCGTCTCGCTACTCAATTTTTGATTATTGATCGTGTACTTCGAAGTGCTTTGAGTTCATATACCAAGATTAGTACGTCTCTAACACTGCCCCTTTTCGCTTTTAGAAATTTCCTAGCCTATTTAAGTGCAAGTGCTAGCCTCCCCTTTAATACTAGTTTTTCCCTACGCAAAATTCATTCAACTTTCGGAAGCTTTTGCAGCTGCCTATTTTAATTCTAGCTATTATCTCGTGGAATGACATCAACCGCAGGCTCTTCATTCAATGAATCATATTTCTATACCCATTCCAATGCTCATTTGCTAAAACTAGGTTGCTATAATAACATAGAGAACGTCACTGCATGACATTGGCTAGCTTTTTATTGTTATTATTGTTATTATGAACGCTCACATCATTCACAGCTCAGACTAGGGTTCCATGTTCCATCACCTACGTTGAGCTCAGTTAGGCATTTTTGTTTCTTGTGTTAATGTTGAAGGATCATGTCTGAAGAACATGGATATCAAAGGAGCGGGAAGAAGTGCCGGGAGAAGTTTGAGAACCTGTACAAATATTACAAGAAGACAAAGGAGGGAAAAGCAGGAAGGCAGGATGGGAAACATTACAGGTTCTTTCGTCAACTTGAAGCCTTATATGGGGAAAACAGTAACCAAACATCGGTGCCAGAAACCAATTTTGGTAGCAGCAGCCTTCGTTTCAACGCAAACAGCCACAACCCTTCTCAAACAAATCAAGAAATGTTTCACTCCCAGAAGCATTGTGATAGCCTAAGTCTCACCAACTCCACTGATTTGGACACGTCATCATCGGATGACAATGATCAGAATAGCACTGGAGGACTCAAGGACAATGACTCCACGGAGAAGAGGAGAAAGAGGCTGAGCGGTAGAAGCTGGAAGGTGAAGATAAAAGACTTCATTGACTCACAGATGAGGAAGCTGGTGGAGAAGCAAGAGGAGTGGTTGGATAAACTCACAAAGACACTGGAACAGAAAGAAAAGGAGAGGGTGTTCAGAGAAGAAGAGTGGAGGAGACAAGAAGCTGTGAGGTTGGAGAGGGAACACAAATTTTGGGCTAAAGAGAGAGCATGGATTGAAGCCAGGGATGCTGCTTTAATGGAGGCTTTGCAAAAACTAACAGGAAATGAGATGATAAAGAGTACTCAATCTCCTGAGGGTCGTATGGTAACTGGAATTCAAAACCATAGTGAAAACCTGAATGAAGATGGGAGTGAAATACTAAATAGTACTACTGTCAGAGGTGCTGAAAGCTGGCCAGAATCTGAGATTACTAGGCTTCAACAACTGAGAGCTGAGATGGAGACAAGGTATATGCAAAGTGGGTGTTCAGAAGAGATTATGTGGGAGGAAATAGCAACCAAAATGGCTTGTTTTGGTTACGAAAGGAGTGCTTTAGTGTTCAAAGAGAAATGGGAAAGTAGCAGCAACTATGCAAGGAATGCTAAAGATGGAAACAAGAAGCGCAAGGAAGACCCTAGAGGTTGTTTCTACTTCGATAACAGCGAACAGTCTTCTCTGTATAACCAAGGAGGGGCCTATTGTGATATTAATGATCAAAGGCACGAGAGGAGGCTGCAAAATGATGGCTCTTCGCCTTCGAATTCAAATGTTGGAAATGCAGTTGCTGGTGACAATTGCTTTCCCTTCTTGATGACTGAGAGTGCAAATTTGTGGGAGAACTATAGCTTAAAGGTTAATAAAGCAAGCCAAAACCAGTGATGAGATGGAAATAAGGTTGACACTCGTCAGAGGCACGAAAATTTCACAGCCATTTATCTGAGACGATCTCCCGTTATGTAAGCAAGAGCTAACTAATGAGGGTCGTTTACGTATAGGGACTGGTGATGATAAAGTGGTCAATCTCATTATATTTATGGGAATCAAGGTGAAAAATAATGTGTTCAAGTCACGTACTTAAGTTTAATGAGGAGTCATTGACAAATATCACTGAATTGTTGGGGTATGAATTTGACACTGATTCAGGTGAGTTAGGTTTCTTTTATGCGTGCAAATGGAGTTTGCAATTGTATTACTTCATATGTTGCATCTTCCAATGATGTTTATATCACCATTTGGTCACCGTCTTTCTCCTTCCACACCCATCTTGCACTTTTTTTAGTATTTTTTGGATATTTATCTGTGCGGGCCTTTTCTGTTTGTGTACTGAAGGTTGTAATTATAAGGTAGCAATTTCTTTGGTTTTATTTATTAGTCGATATTTTTATGAACGAGGAAAAAGTGATGTATTGATGGATATTGTTTAAGCATGGAATATTAATTGTTTCAAGCATAAAAAAAAGGCCTGATTTTCTTTGAGAAGGTATCTTTTGAATTAAAGGACCATCATTTCTGCTGGTTTAGACTAGGGTACTACCTTCAACTCGAACATAGTAATACTATTTGATTAGCCAATAAATACTTAAATAAGAAACTTTTTAGAGTTGTCACTGAGCTAGGTTATATTGCAGCCTCGCGTGCGCACTACTATTGGGCACATTAAACTAAAGAAAGTGTTTCATACTTGTATAATCGAATCTCTAAAAGATTATAAAAATGAAATGCATTATTATACCTAACAAAAAGATATAATAACATTTAAATTTAAAATGTCTTCAATCTATCCCAACTTTTCACAGCTTACACTGATCCCAGTGATTCGAAAAAAAGCATTTCATAACAGCAACATTTTCTATTGCTTGGCCTACTTAACCAGAATGAACCAAAACCCCAACCCGATCAAACCTTACTAATTCAAGGGCGCGCAAAGTTGCAAAAGTGGTGGCTCATTGCAAATGAAACTTCTCCATTGCACGCGGTCTGAAGCTATATTTTGTGTTAAAGGTGGACGGATACAAAAACGTTCAACTAACATTATATATATATATATATATATATATATATATATATATATATATATATATATTATAAATTCTTGTATAACATATCTCTATTATATATACTTATATATATCTAACGT
>Ga0123341_1003984_pt1 | contig 12842 bp, 2 predicted proteins | sample Turbeapinknodule_FD_89959 | JGI IMG/M metagenome (GOLD analysis project Ga0123341, IMG submission 89959) | Root nodule microbial communities of legume samples collected from Mexico - Turtle bean Mexico pink nodule | ecosystem: Host-associated > Plants > Roots > Nodule | place: Mexico: Nepantla... | reverse complement strand
GAAAAAAAATTAGGTTTGATAATAACAAATATATAGGTTTAATTTGACAATTTTTTAATAACAAAATGTAAAAAAATAAATATTTAATTTAAAAAAAAAAAAGAACGCGGGCTGGCCTGCAAACCTGCGGGCCAGCTCTTATGCGGGGCGGGTCGGGAATTCTAGCCCGCAATAACTTTGCGGGGCGGGCCAACCCGTCCCGCATTTTTGCGGGCCAAACGCGGGGCGGGCCAATGCGGGGCGGGCTAGCCCGCTTTGCCATCCCTACTCGTAAATCACCTATAATCTTTCTTCTCTTGAAGATAAAAAATATTCGATCCACCAAATATCTTTTATTTAATGAAAAATATAAAGTTTCCCGAAAATTATTTTTCAAAATATTTTCTTTCCAAAGAAAATAGCATATCTAAGTTGCCCTAAGACTCAACCAACATTTATATAAATCGAATCAATTCAAGGCATAACATCCAAAACAAAATCCTTAAAAATATAGATTTTTTCTATAACAAATTAGAATGACTCATAAGCTTTTCTATAACAAAAACAAGACATCCAAGAAGCATAAGCTTTACCAAGACCAGACGATTATCAAATGAACATGACAGACGAAGATCATGCGTTGGATGAACAAGTGACAGAAAAGTTTTCATACTTAATTCTTTCACGTTTACTTATGCTATTTAAATGTTCTAAACGTTTTTTAATTGTGTTAAGTTATACAAATCATATTTGATCAAAACACGATGTTCGAATTAAATGCTTATAATGTTTTCTAAAGAGTTTCAACAAATATATCTTGTGACTATTTTGTCCAATATACTAACAACATTATAATCTTAGTTGATATATCTTTATATGAAGGTATTTTGTGAAAACACAGTTGTACATAATTAAATTTGTGTTTAAAATGGTTTTCAAAATATACTCTAATAAATATACTCAAGAGAAATTATAATTGATAGTATGAATGATTAAATTGAATATATTGATTATATGTTTGAATTAATATCTAAGAATAGAATATATTGATAATTCATTTGATATTCAAAGATATTAAGAAAATATTATATGGTATATTTGTTCTAAAAATTTGAATAAATTAAATCATTGATAATCACAAATATTTCTTAATATGTTTTTAGCAACCATGAAGACAAAGAGAAAAATGAAAAAAAATTTCCTTATCGAGCATCAAATGAAGATAACAAGTTATTGTAGAATTTATTGTAGAGCAAGATTCGTGGAACACAATTAAAGTCATTCAAGTTGAGGAGTTTCAATTAGAGGTTGAGGAAGAACGATAACAGGAATGAATGTCGAGGAAGATGGTGATAATGTGAATGGAGTTTCTTTAAGATGCTTAAATCTTTATGGACGAGATAGGGGTTGCAAGGTAGGTGCTGACACCGGATATGAATTTAGTGATTCAAACAGTAGAAGGGTCCTGAAAAAACTACTAAGGATTGCTTTTCATATGGGATGAAGAACAGGTTTTGGAGGAGACACAACTAAAAGAATTTGGAGCTTGAAGAAATTTCTGTGAACAATATAATGCATATTTTGTGTATGGAGATTGAAAAAAGTTTTACCAACAATGTGTTATCATATTTAAAAATAGTATATTTACCTTAGTATGCTTTTGAACAACTATCAACTTTGTTTTATTTTTCAATGTAATGAATGAATGGTAGTATTTAATTTTTTTTATTATGAAAACATATTTAGTTAAATGGTATTATAAATTTGTTTAGTTGTTTAACTACAACAACAGAATTATTAAATAACGAGATTATGATTGAATTTTATTTATTTAGTATTCAAATTACGTGAGTTGAAAGTAACATATTTTTTTCACAATTTTATTATAATAATGACAATTAAAAACATCATCTTATACGGTATATAATGACGTTTACATGTGTCGTGTTTTACGTTGAAATCGTTTCTCAATTAAATAAATAACGAAAATTTTGAGTGACATTAATTACATATATAAAATGTCACTTTATACAAAATGTTAAATGGCGAGTGTTACGGCGATTTGTATAATAAGATTGTCACATTAAATTTTGAAACAATCAGAACTATAACGGCACATGAAACCGTCACACATATATATTATGACGTTTATAAATATTCTTTTATACAAAATAATCGTCATCACATACATATTTTTTTTTAAGTGACAGTTGTTAATAAAAAATCAAAATTAATATGAACCATAATCAGTTTTTCTTATTCTTATTTGAGTCGTTAAATGCGTCTATCCCCTTGACTATGATAGTTATTATTTATGGCAATGAATAATCCTCATCATTAGTAAAACAATAATAAATTATCTGAATGTTAACTTCTACCTTGGAGAGATTTTCTTAAACTATAATTGATTAAGTTTAAAACCCAACTACTTCATATTTAAAAAAAAAAGTCAATCTAACTTTATGTAATATACGTTTTGGTATTAATTGTTATTGAATAGCTTTGATTATTAAATTTTAGACAAAGCAAACATTTGGTGTTTGAAAATTTGGAAATTGATAATTTTGAATTTGCTTAATTTAAAATTATTTTAAAACCAAATTTGTACATAAAACCGTTTTAAAACGAAGCAAACAATTGGGTTTAAAACATTTCACAAAATTTATAAAATGGGTTTCTAAACAATTTGGATTTATTTAAATTTAAACCACTTTTAATGGTTTCGTTTGGTTTGGATATGATTTAGATTTTTAAAAATCCAAAACATTACCATGCTTACACAAATGTATTTAAACACCCCTTGTGTAAAGTACTCCATGGACAACCCCCTCGTTTGAAAAGAATAATAAAAAACAATTATTAGCATTCCATTTTATCTCTTTCTATCCACAAACAACCTACAATGTTGGGGAATACTAATTCTAAAAGTCATACCAATGTCCAATGGAAAAAAAAAAAATAGTTATAACCTAGCATGTTTTAATGATGCCAGAGCCTCTCACTTCAACAACTTCCATGCAGTGACGTGTGTTTATGGCAACCACCTTGTCCATAACAAGTTCACAAGCTTGGTAAAGGGAAATGGGTTTTAAGGGCAAACACTGAAGATTCAAATTTTATTTTTGCTTCGTGCGTATAAGCCTCTATTATTGGTCCTTGATCACGTAACAATTTTGGCTTACGTATGGAACAAAGAGTGTTGGTAGAATAAAGGTGTTGAAAAAGTATTACGTAGCATGCATGAATGAATACATGCATGACCATATGCTATGTTTCTTGGTTCTTTCTTTTAACTGTATATAGTTGTGGTTCTGCTATTCTGTAATAATAATTTTGAGTTTTTCTTGGTAATAAAAGTATTTTGTTTTGCTTTTTCTTTCTTTTGCTTCTTGTTTCCTTACTTGGTATCAAAAGTTTATTTCTCTTTCTGGTTTCATCTTCTTTTGTTGTGTTAAATAATGAATTTTTTCTTCAACATCTTATGTTCCTCACACCTTCACTACTCCTATAAACCTAAGTTTGATGATGGGAATTTTTTCATTTGAAAACAAGTAGTTACCACCATACGTGATCTTTAATTTTCTCATTTCTTTGATGGGCTTTATATTTCTCAGAAATTCTATATATCTGATGATTTTTTCATCATCCTTACACCACTGAATATTCACACACTAGAGTAATGTGAGTAATGTTTTTAGACAACAATTTTTAAAACACTTAAACAACAATTTGAAAATTGTAATCTATACAAATGTCTTATAAAGTCATCTTATATAGACGAGGACTATATTTTTTCATATATACGACGGTTTCCATAAGAATAAAATAGGTGGGAGGTGATGACACAGAACGACCAATCCTGAAAGACCACTCTTTCGTCTAAGGATTTTCAATAATTGTTGTTTATAGTGTACCTCAAACACAAAAATAAAATAAAAAGGATTAGACGAGTATAGGCGACGATTCTCACAAGAATTGTCACCTATATCCAATGAACATTTTTTTATTTTTGTTTCAGCAAACTATTGGCGACGGTTATGAACAAAATTGTTGTCTATAACAGCTTATCAACTACAATTTTGACCATAATCGTAGTCTATAATGATTTTTTTTAGTTCAATTTGTTCATTACGTTTCCTCCTCTTAATTAACTTGTACATTTTAAAACTCTAGCTAGATTCACATATTAATTTAGACAATCATATATATATATATATATATCATTTAAAATGAGTACATTCACCTATATAAATTAGTATCTATTATCAAAATTCTTGTACATTAAAAGCATGTAAAACAAAATAACATTAAAGAACATAAAAATTAAACCTTTATTGTTCACTCCACAAGCTAATTGAAGTGTGGTTTTAGTATTATCCTAAGTAAAAGTACTTTCAAACATGTAATCACAATGAATCGTCATCTATAAAGATAATGTGTCAACATAATACCCTACAGTGTGATACAAATAGAAACTAGTCCATGTATCTACCCACACATGCAATTGGATGTGTCACCTCAATAAGATCCATAAGCAAGTGGTCAACAAAATGTGGCCACTAATCATCCTACTAGGGAGTAGATTCCCTATGAGAAGACAACGTAGATTGGGGGACAAGGGATGATTTTCATGTATGCATACTAGCATAATGCATGCTTTGGGAGATGAATATGTCTTCAAGTTCCTAGGTGGATGTACCTATAGAATATGGAGATCCATTCAAACAACCTACTAAAATGAGACTTCATACGACTTCCATTTGATTACATTTAGGGTCAAACCATCAAGCTAAAACCCAATTTCACCAAACGTAAATAATGTCTGACCGATAACATATCTACAGGAAGCATTTTTAACATAGTTGAAATTTAGATCCTTGAGATCAATGTTTGGGAAAGTGTTTGTATATCCATGTTTGTTGCATGATCAAGTATTCACAAAGTTAATAAAATAACTATAACTATACAATAAAAACCAATAGTAAACGATGTCAATCACAAAATTACTCACCTTTAATAGTGTGACATAACCTACAAGATATTTTATCCAAAGTGATGTAACTGTAAAATTATCTTACTATAAGGATGTGAATGAATGAGAACACACCATCTAATGTAATAGTCATCTCATAAATCAATAGATGAAATTTGTTGATCTCTTTATGTCACCTTTCCACAAACACAAACAACACTCTATCTTCCCATTATTGTCACAAAAGGACAATAACAAATAATTCTCAATTATAACTCAATACATGTAGGACCTAGAATGTATTCAACTTCTATCCATGAAACACCAACTTCAACCCCTTCGCGATCCCTCAAAAATAACATTCAATATCTTATCACAAACAAACTCACATTGTACTATTATGATAATTGTAAATTTTAGCAAATATAATTTCTTACCATGATGTCCCATAAATGATACTTATGCTCGCCTTATAAATATGTATCAATTACAAGCACACATTCATAAACACAACCCTTATTAGAGAATCAACCTCACTTCTCCTACGTACTGAGGTAGTAGGTTTTTCACGTTCATTAGGTTGAAAAACACCATTCCTTATCCTTGTCATATATGTCAAATAAAAAAAAGTAAAAATTATAAAAACAACATATAAATGCATGTTTGACTTCACAATTTAGAATGCATTAATTAAGAATGCATTCTGAATTGCTTAATCTAAGAATAAATTTCAAATTAATCAATATAAGAATGCATTTTGGATTGCTCAATCTGAATATGCATTTTGAATTGTTAGTTTTGAGAAACCTTTCTAGATTGCTCAATCTGAAAAGTCATTCTAGATTGATAAACATAACCACTATACAAACTTTTTTTAATCATATAATGTGTAAAAGCTTTCCGATCTCGTTAATTTGGAACATCAAATCCATTTTTCCTACTTCCAAAATTATGGATCCGCAACATATTTATAGATTACATAATTTAAAAACTTCACAAACCACACAATTTAGAATCTCCATGAGAAAACCACAATATGCAAATGACATAAACATAACTCACAAAGTTTGATGTACTTCAACGACAACAACGATGACACAATGCTCTCCGTGGTTGGAGGTGGCAAAGACACGAGGTATCTTTGTTGGTAAGAGACAATGAAAATAGGTTACTTTTCATATGAACAAAGGGGTAGAGCAAAATCCTCCAAATTGCTGTGTTGTGCTACTATCATTAGGAGAGGCTCCAAATTGTTGTAGTGCTTCTGCTGATATCATTAGGAGTGGTTCCAAACTGTTGTTGTGCTTGAGCTGATATAATTAGGAGTGGCTCGCATGTAGAGGGTGACAAAAGGCAAACGGGGGCAATGCCTACGTAAATGAGGGGACAGTGTTCTCTTGAATGGTTAATTGTCACAATGTCAAGGATTTTCAGGCTTGTGCCACGAAATGTGAAGGAGCTAACATATGGCCACAGTTTGATCACACAAGTCTCAACAATTCAACTTGGAATGTTTTTTCATCTTTAAAATGAACTCCTCTCACCATATACACATTTTATTATATCCATGGTTGAAAGTAACTACATATCTCAAATACATTTAACAGCTCAAAATCAATTCTACTCAACTTAAGATAATGCATTACAGACTAGCAGTTTGCTAGATATAAACATCCAAGCAATATAAATATCTAAACCTCTAAAATAGTGTAAACTGATATCTGCAAAAATGGGTGGAGAGCAGTTACATGGTGTTCTTGGCATTCTCTACGCTATTTAATAAAGTTACCCCGATTCCGTATGGTCTCACGGATAATAACACATACAGTGAATCCAGTTACGTCGCCAAAAGCTAAATATATTGTCTGAGATATAGACTTAACACAGAACATTTAATGATCCAATGGTTTCTGGGATACACGGCTTCTCTTCTCCTCAATACCAGATTGGGAAAATCTCAGCCGAAGAACCTGCAAAACATCTTCTATTTTGACAGCTTTCTTTGCCAGCAGAACCATGGCATGATAGAGTACATCAGCCATCTCTGAAGCAGTACGCGACTTGTGCTCATTATTCTCTAGTGTTTGACACAACTCATTTGCCTCTTCCCTGTGAGTAGAAAGATAGAGTTACAATCTGAGATCATAAAAAGACAATCCTTTAATCCATATTGTACCTTCAAGAAAAGTGAACTATAATAACAGTGGTGTTTTAGGTAAAAGGCGTCTTATACAGAAGCAATGGGATCAGCCACAAGGCTTCTTAATGACTGAAAAGCATGTATAATGTGGTATTTTTGGGACAAACAGGTAAAAAGGGATCTATTTTTCCTCATTAAAATTCCAACTCAACATAATAACATGCCAAGTTATACGCAACCTGATTTTAGAGCACAGCAACTTATCATTAAGCAATAATCGCTTTGTCCATGAAGGCTTCTCATTTTCTCCTGTTAACTCTGTTTTCCGTTGCGAGATTGTTGACTCTAATGCATACAAAGAGGTTAATGCCAAATTATTTCCTTCATCCTGTAACAGATAACCCAAAACAATTTGAATGTTGCTGAACTTTCTCTCCAGAAAAACAAGGCAAATACATGTACTTTTTAATTGTTTTTAGTTACCTCTTGCTGTCTTAACAAGTCAAAAACTGATGTATAATAGCATGTTTCTGCCCCTGTGTGGCAGGTAGGCCCATCAGGTTTCCCCAGGTATATTATCTGAGAAGTAATTATCACGGGGAAAAGTAAACAACATACACTGAAGCTAAAAGCAAAAAGGGAAAAATAATTCAATGAGAAAAAGGGAAGTGCTTACAGAATCACGATCACAATCAAGAAAGACATCAAGAACATTGATAAAATTATTAGAGGTCTCTCCTTTGGTCCACAATGTAGATCGTGATCGGCTATAGAAAGTGGCCTTTCGAGAAGATAGGGTTGTGGCAACTGCTTCTCTGTTTGCAAAACCTTGCATTAATATGGCCCCTGTGTCAACATTCTGAGCGATTGCCACAGCTAAGCCTTTGTTATCCCATTTTACACTGTCCAGTAAAGAATCTACCTGAAAAGTTTAACGCTTCAATGTAAAAACATGGAGTTATACTATCAAAAGAAAAATACAATAACAAAAAATTGAAAATAATAAATGCTAAGAAAATCCACCAAGAACACCCAAGAGGGAATGTTATTGTTAGAATAACATATTAGCAATCACCATAAAAAGCAGGAGAATTTGGGGACTTGATTGCATGGAACGAAATTGCCACTCTATTCAAACCCAGATGTATAAATCTAAACCTACACCCACAATTTAATGAGAACTGCAACATTACATAGAAAATAAAACAACTGAAATAGAACCCAAACTTTAAAGATAAATGAAAATAGTGATTTAATAAAATAAAAAAAACCTTCTAGTTTCTGGTCTGCACCAAATATAGCCTCATTGTAAAGAAGCAAAGTTTACCAGTTCATTCTCTTTCACGTGAAAACCTCCATTAACAAATAAAGCACAACTATTTAACTACTGATATAAATACTTAAGCAACCAATAATTTGTTTTTTAAATAAAAACCAGAGACAGTTCTTGTCCTAAATAATCTAAATCACAAGACAAAGCAGAACCAAATTGTATGTCGACTACTACTAAAAGTGGCAGACATACGTAATAGTGAGAGGGCGCATATGAAGTGCATCCCCTCCATTTAAAAAAAATCATGAGTAATTTTTTCACACAGAAAACTACCAAGTAAAACTTCATAATTTTGTATTTCATCTCCTCAATTTTTATATATTTGAACCCACTGATTTCAGATTCTATAATTTGTCACCATAGACTCCGGATCCTGGCTATGTAAACAAAAATATTCATAAACACCTAGAGAAGAGCATAAGAAGAAACAACATAAAACATGCTTCACTCATAAGCTAAAGTTAACTTATGCATAAACTAATTTGCATAAGTTCTACCACATTAGCTTCTCTAAACTCTATTTGAACTTGTGCATGAGCTAAATTTAGTATATGGGAGAACCTTATTTTATTTCCCCTTCTTATTTTCTTTATTTATATAAAGGAAATTATCCAAACTTGGATTAGAGGATGAATTATAGGAAATCCCAGACAACGAACATCCGCAATCGATAGCCAATAACACAGAAATTTCTTTTCATTAGTATGCTTTGGCCTTGATTATACAATTACAATAATATCTCAGTAACAGACATCACCATGGGAGTGTAAGCCCACACATAGAACTTTACTGTTTTCACCTATAAAACCACATAAGGAGAATGTGCAATGCAATCAACTTGCCAAACCAGGTTTTGAAAACAGTAAATTTAAAACTTGGCAAAAAAACACAAACTAGGTTCCTTCTTTTCACAAATAACCAGTACCTTAGGGTCTGACGTCTGCATACAGGCAAAAACTAAACGGTTGGTCCTCCTCCCCTTGTAACTGCAATTGGCATAGGACAGGTTACCCTTGTGGAAACCCCTGCCAGATTGAACCATGTGAACATACGAAACAGCCATGGATTCCAAGGGAATCTGCACCTGCAACAACCAATTTCTCAGTGAATCACTGATCTAACCAGATGGATACACAAACACACAATTTCGAAAAATATTAGTAATAAAAAAATGTACTCTGCTCTACTAATTCATACCTATAAAATCTTAAATATTCAATTTCAGCTTTCAACGAAAAACAGTACACAGTAAACAATGATTCCGATGTAAACCTTTGCAACAATTGAACAGTGAATTGATAGAATGGCCTGAGCAGAACCGACCACGTCACTTCAACTGTGAAAGATGGAGGGTTTCTGGATCGGAAAAGGACCACTCAGAATCACGTGATAAGTTTGGGCCTCGTTTTCTTCTTTAATACCTAAACAACTCCTTTGCAAATGTCACGTGTAATGGGTCATTTATATTCTCTTATTTTTATATTTTTTGACTGAATTTTAATATAATTATAATAATTAATAAATAAATAAAATCTTTTACATATTATATTAGAAGCCAAATCAAATCAAGAGTTAGTCTTCTAAATTCAACCTTTTGAACCAATAAATATATGATTTATTATGTTATTATATAGATGTAAATTATATTTAATTATTTGTAAAAAAATATTTTTTCCCAAAAAATATTAGAATTACAGTAAATAATATATTTAAAATTAATAATTAGTAACAAAAGTAGAGTCTATGTATTTAACTTATTTATAAAAATAATAAATATATAAATTAAGTGAATTTTGTACCTAAAATTAATCTAACTATTTTAGTTTACACTCAACTCCTTTTAATCTAAAAATATATACCGACTAAAATTTAAATAAAATAAAATAAAATATTTTAAAGAATAAAAAATCAACAATTTTTTATTCTAAAAATTGAATGGCTAAATTATTACATATTAATAATATAAAAATAAATTTGTCATTAAATTATAACTTGTCTTATAAAATAATAAAGAATATAAAAGTTATATTTTTGTGAATCATTAAACTAATGTAAACTAAATATTTAGAAATTATATGATTGAATTTATTAACTTACTATTATATTTATATATCTTGTTAATATAAATAAAATAAGAGGTGTATTTCTTTAATGAGATAAAGAGATAAATTTTCTATTTTAAGACTAGATACTAGATTAAACATTAAAAAATACATAAGGGTAATTATCTTTTAATTTAACTAACAAGATAAAATATATGATAATTGACTACATAAAAACCAAAATTATATAAAGTAAAAAAAAGTACAGTCTAGTCTTGAAACTTAAAAATAGCACGGACATATGCACATTGAACACTATCCGTGTTATGCCTCCACTCACTTTCAAATTTCCATTCATGAAATACATATGAAGAATTTTTAATTACTCTAATAATCCAAAATAGAAAAATTATTTGTGTACTGGTACGATCAGATGACTCAGTGACTCTGTTAGCACTCGTACCATCTAACCACCTAATCATGGTGAGAAGATCACATGACGACACGTGATCGACCGTGTGTTGGCAGGCAACTACCCAAGGGTTGACTAAGTCAACAAGGTTAATCCAGGTTGTTTAGCGCAACCCTAAACATGAACCAACCTCCTAATTCGGTCCACCAATAAAGGCTCATTAAGGTAATATAAATAGCACGCATTTCAAGGAAAAGGTACGTCATTATCTACAGTACTCTAACACCCGGTAACACCTCGACTGACTTGAGCGTTGGAGTGCCTTCTGCAGGTACTATCCCCGCCTGTGGAGCCAGACGACCTAGAGAGAAGGAAGACAAAGCAGGAAGCTTGAAACATCAGGGACCGATCAAAGGTATAGGTTGAAGGAATCATTCTCTAGGTCCTAAACCCGTTCGAGAACAATTTGTATATAAGTTCAATTGTTAAGTGGCCATTAATAATATTTTGATAAAAAAATTATTTATAAATCTATTTTATACTCTTTCAACTACATATTAAATACATTATTTATTTTTAAAATGTGCATACCCTTGTAATTAAAAAAATATCAATGGCTTTAAAATATCTTTATATAAATAACCTTTCTAATTTCCTATCATTCTTAATCTACCTTCTTTTATCTTCATCTTTAAATTAAATTCCAATTGTTTTCTTTAAAATAAATTATCAAAATTTAAATAATTTATAGTACATTAAAATATAATGGTTATTCTTCATTATACTTGTTTATTATAATATTAATTATATAAAACACATACACTCTAATATAATACATTATTTTAAATACATTTTTGATTAAAATTTATTCAAAATCACAAAAATTGGATATATAACTAATGTATCTATTTCCTTGTAACGCTGTAAACATTTTTCATATATATTAAGAACCATAGATTGCCATTTTTTGATTTTTTTTTCTGAAATAGGTTCACTTCTTAATACATGCACTATTTTTTATTAAAACTGATAAAATTGTTAATTTAGGAACCAATTAAAAATGAAAAGTAATGTTTGATTAAAAGTTTAAAACATTAATCAATTTAATTAAAGACTACTGTTATCATGGGATGCGAGAGTAAATTTTAATCAATCATGAAAAATAGGTTAGAGAGTGTATTTCTATTCTTCATCCCATAAAAAATGTGACATAATTCGTAAACTTTATTAATTTCTTTTTCTTACAAGAAATAAATTTTCAGACTTTTCCAGCACAAAAATTCTGCAAGTCATGAGTAAAGTCATTTGTATACAAGTTACAACAACTACTTTTTCATGTTCCTTCTCTTGCAGATAACCTTTAGTTAAAATTGGTTCTAAACAAGGAATAGATATGCCTGTGAATTTTGTAAGCTAAAACTGTATTACAAGATATGACTCAGTTATGACAGAAGGAGCAGTTTTTGGTGTTGCTAACTCAGATTAATGGGTCAGAAATTAATATATATTTTTCATTAAAAGTTATTGGGATGTGCTTCTAATATTAAATGTCAAAATTAATAAGAAAAATTAACAAAATCTTTTTGAGTTTGGTACTTGATCTATAGCCATTTGTGGGAGATCATAACCACAAAAAAGTCCAAATATTAGATGCTGCAGTGCTGTTGAAACCATAAATAATCAGAGAGAAACTTCAGCATTCAAAGACTCATCTATCAAATTCTTCCTAGAGAAAAAGAAAATCCTAGTGTGCTTTTGAATCTGGAATTCAACATTTATAACTGAGTGTAATTAATTAGAGTAACATGGCAATTTTATAGAGTGGAAAATCAATGATAAAAATTTGAAATATGTTACAAATTTAGCAGTGCATATGTTACAAACAGTAGTCATTCTGTTTTCTCAGCATCGGAAAATGGTTTATTTACCACATTTCTTTGGATCTATCTTTCAGTCACCACAGG
>Ga0123341_1003983_pt1 | contig 12844 bp, 16 predicted proteins | sample Turbeapinknodule_FD_89959 | JGI IMG/M metagenome (GOLD analysis project Ga0123341, IMG submission 89959) | Root nodule microbial communities of legume samples collected from Mexico - Turtle bean Mexico pink nodule | ecosystem: Host-associated > Plants > Roots > Nodule | place: Mexico: Nepantla... | reverse complement strand
TAATGATATTTTTTATTTTAATAATTATTATAATAATACATTTTTTAATCTTTTGTTGTTATAAGAAAAAAGTGAAATAATCATAATAATTCTAGGGTCCATTCTTCCAAAGTGTAAATCCTGCTGCACCTCTGTCTTCCGCTGCTCTTCTACCGCTCAATTCTCTAGTCACTTCGTGTAATGCTCCACCAATTTCACTCTTCGCGTGTACCAATTTTAGCAATCTGTTCTAATTTTCCGTTGATTTGTTAGTAGTTATTTTGCTAAATTAGTTTTCATTTTCTTCTTGAAAGCTCCTTTCTTTTCATTTTCTTTTCTATACACAATCCCTAAATGTTTTAGTATAATCTAAATTCTTTCATCATTGCTGATAGAACCCAATGAACCTTAATCCCTAAATTCTTACTTTTTAGTTCAGATTGTAATTTAGAAATTTACCTCTTCTTGAAATTCTTTAATCAAAGTTGAAACCTTAAACATAAGAAAAAAAATATTCATAAAGTTAAAAACCAAGGCTTCTTAGTTAAAAGCAAATAATTTACTCTCTAATCTTGTTGTCGTCAAACATTGATCCTTCAAATTTTTAATCGTTTAGCTGACTTCAAATGCGTATATTTTAAAATAACTTACCAAACTTTATATTAATAAGACTAACTTATAAGGTGCTAATTACTTTAATCACATTACTTATCACACCCTTAGATGATAAATATTATAATTTTAAAATATAAAATCTTTTTTATTACATTTTCTTTTGTAAAATGTTGAGAAAAAACCGTAAAAAATCTTCTGTTATTATCCGATAAAACAAACCACAATAGTATTTGCCTAGGGTTTATATTTATCTTTCTTTTCACTGTTCCTCTTACTTTTCCAAGCTTCGTGGCACAGTTTTGATAAGGTACACTCTCTAATCTCTTATTTATTCTTCTTCCTAGAAAAACTATTATTTCTCTCCAAAATTTACAAAATTGAATTGGATGGCCTGAACGAAAATCTCAATTTAATGCTGCTGTGGGAGGGATTCATGAAAATGCAATGCACGATTCTAACAGCATTATTTGAGGTACATGTTGTGTTGTGTTGTGTTGTCGAAGGTTCCGTAGTTTAATTTGAGTATTGATTTTCAGAGCAGCTCCAATGGCATCCTCTCAAATCACTGCATCCTTGAGGAATTTGCCTGCATTTGAAAGGCTTCAACCCTCAACACTTCGATTTCCTGCTGCTGGGCGCGTGAGAATTGGCACTCTCTTGCCAAACTCGTTTCCTTCTCTCGTTGTCAAAGCTGCCACTGTTGTCGCCCCCAAGGTCTTTCTTGTCATTGCCATTGTTATTTTTGTTAATGCATTTCTCTTTGAGTGCTTCATTCTTAGGTTGACTTTGTGATTGATTGTTAACATGGATATAAGTTTTGACCCCTGGGATTGTTTTCGCTGTTTTGGTTTTTACATTGTGTTTTTATGTTCAATGCCACATGTTTCTGATTGTGTTTCACCATGCAGCACACCACTGTTAGGCCTCTGGGTGACAGAGTACTGGTAAAAATTAAGGATGCTGAGGATACGACTGAAGGTGGGATTTTACTGCCACTGACTGCTCAAAGCAAACCTCAAGGGGGTGAAGTGGTTGCTGTTGGAGAAGGAAAGTCTGTTGGGAAGAACAAAGTGAATATTAATGTAAAGGTGATGTTACTACTTTCTATGTTAGGATATCATTGACATTTCAATCTGTGCTCTTCTAAATTTGACTGCAGGAGATTGGGGGAAAGGGTTGTTTCCTTCTTAATTTTGAAATTTGAACTTATGTGATGCATTTCTTTGTACAGACTGGTGCACAAGTTGTTTATTCAAAGTATGCAGGGACTGAGGTGGACTTCAATGGTTCAAAACATCTTATATTGAAGGACGATGACATCATTGGTATCCTTGAAACTGATGAGGTCAAGGATCTCAAACCCTTGAGTGATAGAGTCTTGATAAAGGTGTGTTACTCTTTAGAGCTTTTGTTTATTCTGATGTTGGATGTTAGGCTGGAGAATGACATTGGATGATTTGTCAATCACATATTTAGGGTGCGTTTTACTAAACATATTAATGAAGTATTCACTCAATGAGTTTTTGTCACGTTAGGATTTATACCATGAAGTTTGTTTGAATAAGTTCCAAAGATTTTTATTTTGATAAGTTACACTAAGTAGTTTTTTGGGAATAAGCTAAAAAGAGCTTAAGAGAATCATAAGCTCAAATAAGTTCCCTAAACTCTTGCAAATATCTACTTTATCTTTTAATACTCAAGGTGTATTGTTCTGCCCATTTAGTAACTTATTTTTGCCATATTTGGCTTTAAGGCTGTGTAACATTTACTGGCAATATGATTTGTGCTTATTTTACGTGCCTATAAAAATGAATTAATGAGGTTACTGCAGGTTGCTGATGCTGAGGAAAAAACTGCTGGAGGTTTGTTTCTCACAGAGGCAACCAAGGAGAAACCATCTATTGGAACGGTGAGCTTTCATATTGTTCTTTACCCTCATGTGTTGAAAAATTAGTTTAGTTGCAGCAAAAATTACTTTTGAAAAAAATGCTTCAGTGGTCTGAGGAATATATTGAGATCAATTTAATTGATTCTTGTCAGTGTTGTATTTCCTTGTCCTAAATGGTTTGCCTTTGGCATGGAGTAAGTCAATACTCTGCCAGAGTATTTCTTTAGTCTTTCTAGTTTATTTTCTGATATTAGTTATGATCTTTTTAGAATTTTTAGTTATGCACTCCCAATATAAATTTTTTATAGTCAACCAATAAAAAACCACCAGTAGTATGACCAGTAAGTCAGGTATTATAAAAGTCAACAAATTTACCATATATAGTGATAATTTGTAAACAATCTTATATTGTCCGTATATATTTACTCTCTTTTTTTTGTACTCTGGCTTTGATGTTACAACAGGTGATAGCAGTTGGTCCGGGACCTCTGGACGAGGAAGGTAATAGAAAACCATTGTCCATCATTTCTGGGAATACTGTGCTGTACTCCAAATATGCGGGGACTGACTTCAAGGGCAAAGATAAGTCTAACTACATTGTCTTGAGGGCTTCAGAAGTCATCGCTATCCTGTCCTAGTAACAAATTTTGCAACCTCAATTTTTTGTGTTAATGTGAGGGAAATTTATATTTATGTTATGACTACGCATGAAATGTAGTTGATTGCAACTTTGCTCCTTTAGACGATTTGTTTTAAAATTGCAAGGCTTGATATCCTGAGGCTTTTCACATTCGGCACTTCCATGACCCATAAACTAAAAAAAATGCCAAGAGGCAATTGTTATAAATGGGGGAGGCAGGCAAAGAACTAAGATTACACAGTGATGGTGATTGTTGACCGAGCAGAGATACCGAAGGTTACCCTAAAATAGAAACAGCATTATACCCCAGATTCTAAACTGAAATTTACTTGTTATACTGTAGAAATCCATAAACCTAATATTTCAAAATATATATTAAATTTATTTTAATATTTTTTATAATAAATGAATTGAATAAATTTTGTTATAGACTGATCAAATGATGATAGATATGAGTTCTTCTATGTTTCGAACACAAATATATGGGTCATATGAACGCAAGTGTGTGAAGGCATTAGGTGTTTCTTCTTGCATCCCATTCAAGTTCTTACACTCTATCTCTATCAAATAATGAAATGATCAAATGTCTCATCTAATTTGTGCAGCATTAAGGTGTTATTTCTTGCATTTCACACAAGTTCTTCCTATACTATCAAATAGGTGAAATGATCAAATATCCTATTTAATTTGCGTTCATTACAAAAAGCTCTTTCCAGAACAAATTCTGAAAAAATAATTCTTGAAAACATATTTTTAATAAATTGAGTTTTTAATTAGTTTTGCTTCTCCATGTGTTACATGAAAGAATGAGAACACGGATGAACAAAACAGAGAACATATTTCGGGGGATATTTCAAGAAAATGAAATCCTTCCTCGCCTCAAGAGTATGTATTTTACTGTTATTGATAAGTTTGATAACTACTTTAATTTGACATAAAAAAAATCATGTATCTAGGTGCAAATATTCTTAAATGCCTAGAAACTATTTGTCAAAGCTGTCTCTCTTGTTAAATGCCTAGAAGGCTAACTGTAATTGAAGCATTCTAATTCCGAAATCGAGGAGTTAAAAATGAGACTGAATTTTTCTTCATCCATTATGACCACAGTTGAATCAGCCAGCGTAAGAGCTAGAATCGGCATGCATTCACAAATGTCTGAACTATCACTTAGACATCAAACTTCTGTATAAAACTTTAACCATAACAAGATTTACAAGAGATAAGTAAAAATTAATGTTACACTAATTATACACTAGCTGGCTATTCTGCTGTACCTCTCAAAATTTGAAAAGAAAAAAGTATTCTAATCCAACATCCTCAAGAAAAGTCGACTCCAAAGGTATAGGATCCATGGCATCAATAATAAGGGAATCTGCTGGTGCTACACGTAAGGATCTACATTTGTAATGAATGACCACTTTCCATTTGAAAAGCACCAAACCAACCAAAGTTCATGTTTTATTGGTTCTCCGCCACTCAAATTGCACAAGTTGACCTCTCAGTGTCAGCATTTAACATCCTTACCTGTTAAAAGAGGCAGCTGAGTTATCTTCATATTGTCCTCTCCATGCATTGCCACTGTCTGTACCACTGCAAGCTTGATTAGGGATTGGAACAGTACCACCCAAATCCCCATCCAAGCTCATTTGTTGCACTTCTGAATGTGACAATATCTTTATGCTCTGCACACAGCTTACGAATTCACTGCAAGGAATTAAAGGTTGGTGGTCAAGAAATATAAACCAGAATTGTAGCAGTAGGCTTACAAATTATTGAGTAGTTAGCTACTTACTCCCAAGGGTCATCACCAACAAGAAGGATATCATTTTCATGATCCACATATACTAATTTCCAGTCAGTCCTTTGAGGATCTAGCTGCCCTTCAATCCCAAACATTTTAGCCAAATCATGCCGAAGTTCATCATATCCCCTGTAACGGGTAACATCAATACATCTTCCAACAGAGCCACGCTTTTGAACCTACAAAATTTGTACATTTGAATATCAATACTTCGTCTAGTTTAACAATACTTTTAACTAGGCACAAAAGCACAATGGAAGCTATAAATAAACTACATTGCTATTGTTACAAAACGACAGACCTTAGTATATGTCCGCATTCGTGGAGGTGGAGGTTGGTTGGCCCGCAAGCCATTATTATTCAGAACTCCAGCTTCATTGATGACAACGTCACTTGAGCAACCAGGCTTGAAAGGCATGTTTGGCACTCCAAAGGACTGTGAGCTGATGTCAGCAGTTGACAGCTCAGTTTCAATGTCTCTAGGAGCACCACCATAGTTAGACAACAAATTTTGAAGATCTTTTGAAGAGTCATATCCCCTTAAAAGCATAGTATCAGGGGTTAGATCATCCAGATTAGTGTCAAATGGTAAACTGTTTTTTGGGTGTGATTGGGCATCCCCTTCCATGCAGAAGTTCGAAAGTGGCAAGTTCTGTTGGACATGTCCAGGATCAAGGCAGTAAGATGTTCCAGAAGAAGAAGCTTCCAGCTGATCAGTGATTGTCCCTTTATACTTCAACTGGTCAGGTCCTTTTAAATTGAGCAAGTCATATTTGTTCTGCATGTCGGGCTTACTGTGAAGCTCCTGTATCAGATTACTAGTGGGCTCAACTATCAAACTTCCCCCTAATGTAGCTGGTAGTTGCTGATTTCTTTTCAGGAGGTTTGGAGGAGACACCTGGCAGTTATTAGTAGATGGAGAAGTTGAGCATGATGGGGCATCTCCATCTGTTAGTGTAGAGGGAGCTCTGGTGATGGTAAGTGATTTCTGTGTATTCTGGGATTGGTTCATAGGAGTCTGTTGTGATTGCATAAGAGATGAAGAAGAGAAGTTGTTGCTGTTAAGAAGCTTCTCTGTTGACAATGCATTATTGGCAACCTGATGAGGTTGATGATGTGATACAGGTGGTTGGGCCTGTGGTAATTGCTGGTTTTGTTGGTGAGTATTTTGTTGTGGTAGAAGCTGAGACTGCAATAGTGGGGTGGACGTAGAAAGATGTTGCTGTTGTTGTTGGTGCTGCAATTTCTGTAGCAACTGTAGGTGGAGTTGTTGCTCTGAGGAATTTTGCTGTAACATTTGAGAGGCAGGCAGTTGTTGTTGTGATGGTATCTGTGGCAGGTTATGTTGCAGCAACTGCAGTGGAGATTGTTGCAATTGTGTCTGTTGTTGTTGTTGTTGCCTCAGTAAGAGGTTAGCTTGCTGATCTATCTGTTGCTGAAACTGTGAGTCATGTGATAAGGATGTCAATGGGAATGTATTCTTACTAGCTGACTGGATACCTTGCTGGGGTTGGATTCCTCCTGAGAGTAATTGTTGTTGCTGAAGCTGACCATATGCCATCGGTGGTTGTACAAACTGACTTGTAATCTGGTTAGAAGCAACTACCCCATTATGCATAAGTGTAGCATGTTGACTTGGCTGTTGCTGTTTCTGGGGCTGCTGTCCTAGCTGTTGAGGCAGTTGCTGCAGCAATGACAGGTTTTGTGGCTCAGGCAGCTGCTGTTGCCTCTGTTGCTGGAGATGGTTCATTGGTATTTGCAACAATGACTGTAATTGCTGCTGCTGTTGTTGCTGTTGTTGCTGAAGCTGTTGTTGTTGCTGAAGCTGCTGTTGTTGTTGCTGCTGCTGCAACTGTTGCTGTTGCTGCTGCTGCAGCTGCTGCTGCAGCTGTTGTTGCTGCAACTGTTGCTGCTGCTGTTGCTGCAACTGTTGCTGCTGAGGCCATGACACTGGAGACTGTTGCAACTGGTTGATTTGATTTGGTAGATTGGGTTTGTTTAATTGAAGACTTGGGGAAGAGAGAACAGGAGCTTGAAAGCTCAATAACTTGGATGGATCTTCGGTGGCAAGGTTACCATGAAGGGTATTAGATGGAAGCATGGATGGGAAACATCCTGATTGAGCCGCTGAGAGATGATTATTCGGTTGCATGTTCATCCACTGCACTAAACTAAAACCAGGAAAGATTGAACTTGAGGCATCCTTCATGCCAAAGTCATCTCCAAGCCAGGGCATACCTCTCTTTAAAGTATTTTCCATATCTGACTCGTCATCTGTAAAATCAATTGGAATGATCATCTTTCACCACTCACTTTTGACATGCACAAAGATGGGAATAAGAATAAAATGCAGGTTTTATGAGTGATACTATTAAAAAAGGATATTACAAACGAGACCGTACATTCACGCAGAAGTAACTTGATTTCTTTTTAATGATGTAAGCCTGACACTACGAACAGTAAAACTATCAAGATATAGCAACAATTAACTAACACAGTTATTGCCAGCTTTCTTACAGAAAATTACTACTAAAATGAATACTTATGTTCATGTGAAGATAGATATGTGAATTCTTTACAAGATGAAAGTAATTAACCAGAGAAATAAATGGAAGGCAAGAAAATCTTTAAAAGAAAGCTGAACCAGTTGGGGGTGAAGTATTGCTACCTGGCATTCCTGGTTGCCTGGGGAACTTGGGCCTAAAAAATGGAGGAGGACAAATATAAAAAGGAGTAACTACAGGTTCAACTTCCCAAATTGAAACTCTACTGGGGCGCTCGCCAGCTGTTGATTCATCCCATCCAACCTATAAATAATTCAAAGCATGACTATCTCAATAAGCCAATAAAGAGGTTTGGTATTACTTACTACAGCAAGGAACATGCTGTATAGACCATAATGGATGATGTTATGAGGCACTTAACCAATACCACAAAATAAATAGTAACATTATACAAACTTGAGTTGAATAGGCACGCATAGAAGGATAAAAGATTTTCGACTTTTAACCACTTAAAAATTATCTTTGTAATGAATTTTAATGGTCAACAAACTTACCATACATGATGATTTTTCATTACAAAATACATTGTTCATTCATAAACTTTTCTACAATGATATCCAGTTACCAAATAATGAGTGTATTTCTTCATCATTTTAATAATACCTGAATATTGCGCCATTGTGAGTTTTTCCATCGGGCAGGATCCAAGTCACTGATCCCAGTGATTGTTCCCATATATCTGCGTACTCCAGACTCCTCGGTTTCAAACATCATTCTAAATCTCATTCCAAGAGAAACTTGAGTGTACATGGCTTTGTTATACTTGGCCAGTGGAACAACAAATTCAGAGGGGCTAGCCCTGTCAAATTCAGAGGAGCATTATTCAATGGATGCATTCCATGCCATGTTATGACATAATAATACACATGCCAAATGGTACCTTGGATTGTAAAATATAGTAAATGGACTGTTGTTTGCAGCAGCATGAGCAGCAGCAGCAAGAATGCCAATATGCATGCTGTCACTGGATATTACCGATGAAGAGAGTGCTGATTGCTGTCTGTTAGCACGCCTTATACCTAAAAGAAGATGCTTCATTTCATCTCTAAAAATAACCAAAAAAAATTTTCTCAGCCACAAAGGGGTCAAAATATTCCAGAAATTTCCACTTGCAAAACAAAATATATTTAACCTGATAAAAAGAACAGAATCTCCTGCAAACAGTCTTTTTGTGCTGACGAATACACTCCAACCAGTAGTCAATAGATGCCTCTTTGGTTGTCCTGTAGCCGATGAGCAACCAAGTTTAGCAATTAGCATTCAAACTCTGTAAAAGTCAATTACACACGTTCTATGTTCACACTTTGGTAAAAACCACATTCTAAGAGGGTTTTCTTAAAGAACATATTTTTTAGTTAAACCAAAATGATTTGCACCATTAAAGCGATAACATAAGCCATAGCGGTTTAGTTTACAAAGCACTAGATTTCAATGGTGACATATATTTAAGAAAGATGGCAATGACTAAAAAGTATGTTAAAACCATAATACCTCGATAAATATGTCTGAATGGCCATGTATTATCGTGCAAATCCTTCGCTACAAGCTCCTGAGCTGGAGGTTGCATTGAATAATCCTATCAAACAAACACACTTCTTGTCAGCATGCAAACTTGTTGTGATTCTAGCTCTAGCTCCAAAGTTTAAACAGAAAATGAAAATGTCATGCACGTACCAAGGTTGGGAATATTTTCTCAGCTGCTCTACGTGGCACAGAAAATCCACCATGAGTGCTAGTGTCACTAGCTGTAAGTGTTTTGCAAAAGAACTCAGTAGGTTGACGGCATTGTTTGAGACCCATGTCTGATGCCAGTATTGCTTCTTTCTCATACTGTAAGAACCAGCCAATTCAAACAATAATTGTTGTAATTTACACATCCTTTGCTAGAGAGAACCATAGCCACAGGTTGGGAAATAAATCAATCCCACATGCAATAAACAATTTCTCAGATTGAACAGTTAACATACTTTGTTTACAGGTTGAAGAGTCATCTGTGCATAGACCTCGTCAGTTTCAGGATCAGCCTGGTAAAAAATACACAACAATATTATATCATGTACTAAATCAGACAAATTAACATTGTGTCGAATCAGCAAGTCAAATGTGGGAAGTGCACGTACATGCAAGGCAACATTGTGAAGCATGCAAATCAACTTAGAGGGAAGGTTAGGGTAACTGGGAATGAAGTCAGTCTCCTTTTGCATGGAAGCTGCAACCTGCAAGTTTTATAGTATCACAGAACGTACATCAGCATTCAAAATACAGAAATACCAAGCTCGTAGAATAAAATCGAGGTATATGAACTATACTTGTTCACTGTGTCCTTGGGGGAAGTAAACCACAAGACTTCCAACAGGAGGCAAAGACACCAAAGGTCCAGCACAAGCATGCCATAACTCTGGATTTATCGTCTTCCTTTCCCCTGCTAACAAAACATACCGTTACCCCTTTTAACAGACATTATAACTCTTTGTTTTCTTAAATGCTTTTTTTGGTTTGAAACAAAGAAAAAGGCTGAAATTGCTGAATCCATTTATGTACAATTCCACAACAAACAGAGAGTTAGAAATACAAAGAAACTCCTTTCCATGTGAAAGTAAGCTTATTCCAACTGACAATGATTCAGACGCAAATAAAAAACAATGCAAACTTTATAGTAGTATAATCAAGTCCAGAAGGAGAGAAGTTTCTGTCACTTTACATCTCTAACATGTCACTTCATGCAACAGCCCTTTAAGCTTGAGCCGTGAAAAACCACACATCAAGAACCAAATATCTTAGACGCCTAAGTTGTTGGATGAAAAAAACATGAATTATTTTATATTACATCCCTTACAATTTCTTCAAACGTGTTATTGAAGAAGAGATGCAGAATTTGAAAAGGATATATTATCATAGAATAAATACAAAATTCTTTAATAATCAATATTTCTTAGACATGTATTTACAATTGCCAAAAAGCATTTTTTGTGCAAAAAGCAATGAAACAGATCTTGCATATTCCTCTCGTGAGAATATACAGAGAAGGTGATTAAACTAAGGTGAAAACCCTTTTCTTTTCTTAAAAATTTTATTACATAGGAAACGTATTCTCTCTGAAGACTATCACGCAAACATATTCATCGTTTCCCTACTTGTAATGAAACTTCAGAAGCAACAAGTGACCCTTTTGCTCAATTTTTGTCATATTATTACGACACCAGATAACAAGCCAAACTAAGTAAACAACTCTATAAAGTTTAAGTAAGAGAGCATCCAACTATACAGGAAGATGAAAACAGTTCTCTTCATTTTTCAGGAGAAAAAAATGGCAAGTTATTTATTGCATATCTAATAAAACCATTTCGCAGTCACCCAATTTTTGAAAACGAAGTCTCAAAAGCCCATGCATATTTCATCTAAAGTGCTATCTGTTTAGTTTAACAACACAAAAGTAGTATTTTCCATGAAAAGAATCATCCTAGGGATCATTGAAGAGTATTATGCTTGATGAATCATGAAATAAGAAAACACAAGCAGAAAAAGAGAGAGAAAGAGAAATGGTGAGGCTGTAAGGTTTGAGAAAACCCACCTTCTCCAGAATTAGGCAAGAAACCATTGGATGGAGCCTTCATTACGACCTATAAAAAAATGACCCAAACAAATTCACCACATGGTCTATTCTAGCACCAAGATTTGCCCTTGTTCCGCAGCTTTTTCATAACAAGGTAATCCCAACTTCAATTCATCCAGCACTATCTGCTCCAGAAGCGAACACAAGGAACAAAAAAAACTGACCCTTTTCCTCAAATGCAACTAATTGCTAATTCCAAATTTCCACACAGCTCAAGCACTCCAAATTCAACAAGGTAACATCCGAAGGATCCCAGCCACACATGTCAGCGCCAAATCCCAAATAAATAGGACTAATTCCAGCAATGGAATCCTTCTGGTTGCACAAATAAAAACTCTAAAACCAGCACTCAGCTGAAACCATAAGCATCAGCAAAGAATGGAAAACAAGTGAAGCTGATGATTTCCAAGAAGCCAAAACCTGTGCAGCCGAAAGAAGTGAATTCAATAACCCCACCAAACAACAAAACACCAAAAATGACCACTTTGAAAGGAAACAAAAGAAGCGGCAAAGAAAAAACAGTGATGAAGCCCCAGTTATATCCAACAAGTATGACTTAAAGAATCACCTTGCAGGCAGCATATTCAGGAGGGTGGACAAAAGAACATAGAGAAGAAGTGACCAAAATGGAAAAGCATGAAATGGGTATGCACTGTTGTTTCTGGGGATTGAGGTGGCACAACAGGTGATGCAGCAGAGATCAAAGTAGAAAGAGAGAGGGAGAAAACAGAGGGCAAACAAAAGCAAGACAGCTTTATTTCTGTGTATGTGAACTGAACAAGCCGACATCAAATATAGACCAAAACAGTAAATCACAGACAGACATGGTTAAACAACTAAGCTAAAGATAAGTAAGACTTTGCAATAAACGCAAAGAGACACAGACACACGTATTAACGTTCCCAAATTCAATTCTGAAACTACATACACACTACTGTTCTTTTTTATGCCAAAAAGTGGTATAACAGTAACATGTTGGAACTATACACTTACACTCATTTGTGAAATGCTTTATATAGATAGAATAAAACTGTAAACCATTTTAACCGATCCGAGATCTACATTTATCAAGAAAACCTTAAAAAAAATTAAGAAATCTGAATTCAACCACTTATATCTACTCAAGTTACTCAATTTATCAAAGTTTCACTTTAAAAAACATTAGGCATAACAAAGCTTTATTCCTTATTACTATTTAGTCATTTTTTTTCTTGCAAATTTAACCGTCATATATTTTGGAAGCACAACAGTAAAATAAACTAAAAAAAATTTGGATGATAAAGTTGTAGAAGGAAGATAATTGAATGTAATTAAATTAAAATATTATTATAATGGAATCACTATATATTTGTAGCGTTAAAATTTTCATATTATTAATTATTAAAAATTATTAGTATATAATTATTATAAAAATAATAAATTTATCATAAAACGTTTTATACAGTTAGTTTTTTGTTTTTATTCTTTTTTTTTTTCAAATTACTCTTGTTATTAGAAAACTTGGGCCCAACATTCAGTGAAGTGTTCAGATTCCACCTAAATGTTGCGGTTGTGTGGTGCCTTCTCTTTTCTGCTATCATGGTTGAACTAAATTTTGAGGGTAAATGTGAGTAAAAAATATTAGTATTTTTTTATGGTAAAGCGAATGATCTCAGAAAAAAGTTGGGGTGCAGAGGAATTAAACTTTTCAACAATAAGAATTATTTGAAATCTGACTTACATAATTAAAAAATAAAAATATTTT
>Ga0123341_1003982_pt1 | contig 12845 bp, 15 predicted proteins | sample Turbeapinknodule_FD_89959 | JGI IMG/M metagenome (GOLD analysis project Ga0123341, IMG submission 89959) | Root nodule microbial communities of legume samples collected from Mexico - Turtle bean Mexico pink nodule | ecosystem: Host-associated > Plants > Roots > Nodule | place: Mexico: Nepantla... | reverse complement strand
TAATGAAATATACTTTTAGTTTTTCTACCTTTATAGTATATGTTTGAATAATATTTTATGAGTATAAAGAAATATGTTGCTAGCATTGTTTTGAATATCAAAATGAATGGGTTTGATGACGATCTCGTCAACATGAAATCCACTCCATACAAAACATAAAATATCTTTTATTTTTTTTCACCTCCATATTTTTGGAAGTTAATCTTGAATTCAAAAATAACTTGTAATCCAAAATATATTTTTAAAAAATGGTATTTTGGATTATATAATCTGAAAGTTTTGATTTAAGAGTAGCTTCTGGATTACATAATACGAACACACATTTGAACAAATATTTCTGAATTATGTAATAAAAAAACTAATCATGCATTTAAAAAAAGTTTCTGCTAATTACAAATTTAGACAAAAAAAACTCCAAATTACATAATCTAGAATATTACAGAGAGACATTTTTGGAATACCAAAAATTTATGAAAGTGAGAGAAGAATATATGGAAATGCATGAAGAAGCAGTCTCATTTTTAGAACGAGAAATTCTCTCTTTACCTCCATATCTTATACCTCTATATTAATAGTGGAAAAGTCGGTTTTAATATTTTTATAATTTTTTAAATAACTTTAAATAAAACATAACTTCACATTTTTTTAAATAATCTCAATTGCATCTAGTATCATATACCTTCCTTTCAGTCGCATCATTTTCATTCTTCTTCCGCCATAATGTTTGAAAGAACAGTTTCATCATTTGAGTGTGTGTGAGAGGATGTTTGAGATAGCAATTTCATCATTTGAACGTATGTGAGAGAGTTGACGAGAAGATTTGTTGTATTTGACTTTCCCCAGTGTGAAGATATATATATTTTTTTTAGTTTTGTATCCATTTTTGCACCTTGCTGAGATTTTTTTCTAGGTTGTGTCTTCCAAAAGAATGAAAAAAAAAAACAAAAAAACACCTACTACCAATATAAACATCACAAACTTATCTCAATCACCAACATACAAACTTATCTCAACCACCAACATTCATCACCAGCCACCACAGACAACTATCATCACTTAAAGATGAAAAAGACACCATACTAAAAAAGATCTTGTTAGAATTAAAAAAATATGGAGGTGCATGGGGATTTGCCTTTTAGAATTGATGAATGAGGGAGAAGGAGATTGATTGAACAGGGTAAGTGTTTTGCATTCTCAAGTAACCACTTAGATAGAATTACATAGCCCCCACTTAACTGTAAATGCAAGATTTGTGTAGTTAATGTTATTCTTACTATTGAAAGTAGGAAAATTCATAGTCTTTTCATTTATATTCCATTGTGAACCAAATTTAATGGAACTTTTGGTGAATCAATTAAAGGCATCAATGCTACTACGAACAACCCAAAAAGATTAATATATTATGATTAAGGCTGTTTCTTCCTGCACCTCCATACCTTCTTGTGCCACCCCATAAATTTTTTGTATTCCAAAAATACCCTTTTCAATATTCCGGATTACATAATCTGAAAGTCTTTTTCTAGATTCAGAATTAGCTTCCGGATTATGTAATCCGGAAGTCTTTTGTGATTAGCTTCCGGATTACATAAAAGCTTCTGGATTATGTAATCCAGAAGCCTTTTTTTCAGATGTGTTATTAGCTTCTGGATTACATAATCCGGAAGTCTTTTCTAAATATGAAATTGACTTCCGGATTATGTAATCATAGACTTATTATTTCAAATCCAAGGGGTGAAAAAAAAAGGATAAAAGGGTATTTTCATATTTAGTATGGGGTGGCACAAGAAGGTATGGAGGTGTAGGAAGAAAGAGTCTATGATTAATGACTACCACATGGGGCTTCTTATTTTAAAAAACAGTGCGAATTTGGTCAGGTAAATATATTACAGAACAAAACTCTACCTCCCTAAAAATTTATACACGGCACAAGGGTGTTACATCGTTTCTAAAAGAACTTGTCTTTGGTGTAACCATGGAGCATCACATAATAATAGAAGTAATCTAACAATTTGATGAAATATGTACATGTTTCTTAAATAGACAAAATCACCAATGCATTTATGAGCTATTGAGAAAAGAATCTCATTGAACAGTATGGTTATGCTCTTTTAAATACAACTCAGCAAGAGCAGTGTGCAGAGCTGTCCCTATTGGCAGAACCTCCTCATCCAGAAAGAAGAAAGGGGAATGTGGGGAATGAATTGCTCCCACTTTATCATTTCTGATTCCAATGGAAAACAATGCTCCGGGAATGACTTGTTGAAAATATGCAAAGTCCTCACCTGCCAGCACCTTCTTGGCTTCATGCACATTGTCTGGACCAAGCAGAAGTTGCCCAACTCTTACCACATGCAGATGCAGATCATTGTCATTAACAACAGCAGGATATGGGGTGTAGTACTCTTCTTTGAAATCAACATAAGCATTGCATCTGTGCACAACTGCCTGTCCTTCAATAACCTGCAAGCATTTCCTAACAAAATAAACTAAACAAATTTATAGAACAAAACAACTAAGTTCACTATTCATCCTTCTATTACCACAGACACAAGTATGAACAAAATAAAATACAGTTTTGCTTTATTGCTATACCTACACGGAAAAAGTATAGCTTAATAAGAAACTGATTTTACAAGCAACCCAAAATGACTTCTGCTGAATTTCATAGATGAGGCAAAGCAGAGATGAACCAGAACTTCCCAACAGCTTGTGAAAGTTTCTGAATGATACTAACGATGTCTAAATTATCATTATTCATACCTCCTTTAATCGCTGTCTGAAATGGTACATGCCTTCAGTTGTCTGGCTCCTAAGTGTGCCTCCAAATTTTACATACGAGGGAATCACGTTTAATGCAGTTCCCCCTTTGACAAAAGTAACTGATAGCGCCTGTGTGACAAATAAATTATGTAAGGTAAACGGAATAGAGGAAAGCTTAGAAATGAAATAGCAAAATTTTTCATGCATGAAGACAGATCCACAACAATGGGCTGAAACAAAATTTTGGAAAGTTTCTCTTTCGTTGCATTTTAAACGGCTTTGGTGAATTCTTCTTGCGAATGTCAAGCTTGAGAGTAGCACATACTAGACTTTGAAGAGGATCAGTTTCTCTTGAAACGAGCTGTTGCAGTGCCAAAATTGCAAATGATGTGGCCAGCACTGGATCTACATTCGTGTGGGGTGATGCAGCATGACCACCTACTCCTACCATCCTTGCCTCAAACACGCATCCAGCTGCAGTAAATGGACCTGGAATGGATGCTATGGCTCCAGTAGGTGTTGTAGCATCAATATGTAATGAAAAAATTGCTTCTGCATCTTGAAGCACTCCTTCCTTTATCATTTGAGAGGCACCCCTGGCTCCTTCCTCAGCAGGTTGGAAAATAAGTCTTACAGTTCCCTTTAATACCAAAGATTAGAACTCAGTCTTCAAAGAACAACTTTTTAGTTAAAAATAGTTGTGCATGTGCCAGTACTTCAAGCACACAAACACACACACACACAAAACAGTGCTTACATCATTATGCTTTTATACTATTACCAGGGAAAAGGCAATTCAATATTGTGTGCATAGTTGCAGTAGTTCCAACATTACAGTACAGATTTTCTATGAATTTATGATATGTAACATGTCATCTAATCCAGCAACTGGTGGTATTAAAGTCAAAATAGACATATTCTTAAGAGGCACTGCTATAACTTCAGAACCGATGAGAATCAACACTCTCAAGTTCACCTGCACATTTATGACAAGAATAACCCATATCGAACAACTTCTTAAATTTCAAACTGGCATAAAACCCCAAAAAGTTATGAAGTAGAAATTTCAAAAGCTCAGAGAATCTATAAAACTTCAACTAGCTTTGGTGTGGTCTCTACCAGCTTCCCGAAGATTAGGTAATTATCTGGTGGGGCAAAGATAACTCAATATCTTGCCTAGGCACTCTGTCTGTGGTTGGCCATGGGCTCAAATCCAATATAGAACAGAAAGAAAGGATTACATAGGAAAATTTATACTATGCGAGGAATAAGAAGCCAAACGAATTGCAACATTAGCAATCTGAAAAGGAACAATTGTTTTCTGTATGTGAGATGCCTAATAATGTGACAAGAAGAGAATGAACTAATGTAGAACCCAGGAAACGTTTAAGTTGACCTTGGAACATGCCTAAAAAGATAAATACTTCCCATTACGTTTTTTATGAACAAACTATCCCAAAGGCTTAAATTGTTGGGTATAAGCACATGAATGGTTTAACTTTGTGCTTGAAGGGTGGAAAATACCACCTCAACCTGTGCAGATATTTAGATTTTATTAATAAGAATGAGGGATACAAGATTGAAACCCTAGATCACATGGTCATAGAGGCCCTAATATCATATCATGAATCAAGTATTCCAAAAGCTAAATGTTGGGTGAACATAAGAGAATGGTTTGATATATAACAGTTTTGATTTGAACAAATAAAAACCGTGACTTACAATAGCCAGTAACACATCTTGCTTTGAACTATATGTTTGCCGCTATGGTAAAGTTGTCCTAGCTATTTTATGGTCTGTTTTCTCAACATTTATGTGATCAGTTAGTTGCAATGAGTTAGTTCATTAGGAATGGCCAAAAAGAAAGCTAGTTCATTGGAGAAAAACTGGTCATGTAACTGGTGCTCGATAGAATAGAATTAATTACTCGGTACTCAAACTGAGCTTGATATATATAGGATATGCAAAGGAGAGACAGGTTAAATACAATTGTATTATAATCACCCAACACGAACAAGCCAGATGTTCTCATCCATTGCTTGAATCTCTAAACTGAATTAGCAAATATTTGCACAGATTGATCTTATGATTTTGCAGAATTTTCCTAACTATAGTGTTCTCTCAAAAAATGATGGACCAATTAACAACAACAAAAATATGCAGCAGCATGAATAATATTATTAAGCAGATCAGTTTCAGGGCTACAAGCAACATACGCACTCATCCAAGTGATGTAGATATAACTAAAGCTGTAAAAGTCCTTAAATTCCTATTCTCATATAACTAAGAATTTGATCAACAAATAGAAACAACGGTTCAACTTAGAAAGCCACCTTGTCTACATACCTATGTTTGCTAAATTGACTTGACACTAATTTATTTGGATCCACAAATAACTCCATCACGAAAGACTTCACTTCAACACCACCTCTATGTTTTTCAAAATGAACCAACCAGAGTTGCTTCTGGATTCTTTCGACCCATGGAATTTACAACTGAAATCCGCAGATACCTAAGGGGGCTAAATGGTGTTCAAATCTGGGTTTTTCATAACTTCACCAGAGACAGCAATAGACAACATATCAAAATTACATGGTCAGATGTACAATCAGTGTAGGACTTTGGGTTCTAAATCTAAGAATAGTGTATTGTCTTTTTTGTGGAAAATGGTTAAAAATGACCTCAAAAGAGACAAACACCAGAAACCTAAAAGATCCACCTAAATTAGACAATGAGAATAGGAAAAGAACCTGAAGCTTATCTTGGCGCTGGCTGAGCAACTTTGCAGCCCCAAGTAGCATGGTGGTGTGAGCATCATGTCCACACGCATGCATTCTGCCGTCAATTTTGCTCTTGTGTTCCCACTCAACAAGCTCCTAAGCATCGCCACCATCAAATCAAAGGTACATCCACATCCACATCCACATACACATATCAAAGAAGTTAAAACGGGTTTACCTGCATGGGGAGTGCATCCATATCAGCACGAATAGCAATGATGGGGCGAGAGCCCGAGCCAAGTTGTGCAACGACGCCGGTTTTGGCAACTGGGTATGTGTATGGTATACCAAGCTTGTGAAGTTGTGCGCGTATAAGAGAACTGGTGTTGTGTTCTTGGAAAGCCAGTTCTGGGTGTTCGTGGATTTGCCTTCTCACCGAAACCAACCATTCCTTCTCCTTCTGTGCTGCGTCCAGAATCTCTTTGGCATACACTTCATCCTCCTCGTACCCCAACACGGTCGATGATGACAGAAACACGCCCAACAGAGAAATGGCTGCGATCAAATACGCATTCATCTTTCAACACTTTACACTCTCTGTTTCTGTGCTAACTGTCACTTACTTCACCAATTCTAACTACTCCTCTTTCGTTGACTCCTCATATCTTATAAACATGAACGCACCACAAGAACACAAAAGAATATCCTTTTTTAGATTATTAATTATTTTAAAATGTTATATAAAAATAGTGATAATATTATAAATCATAAAGAAGCGAGCAAATCGATCCATGTTTATAAATTTTATAAGTTAGTATTTTTTATTTTCTTCAATTTCTTTGTTTTGTTAGGTCAGTTCATTTAATGTGGATAACATTATCATTAAAATCAATTCATTTTTCAAGACTTTTCATTGATATTTTTTATAAGTCAAGAATAATATATTAAAGGTGTATTACACGGATGTATTTTATTATTATTGAATTAGTTTCAATTTTTCACTATTTTTTTAAGTTTTTAATTAGATCTCTATATTTTTTAAATGTATTAATTTTTAATCCATTTGAGTATAATGTTATTAAATGGATCACAATGTGATAATTGATCTAATTATTTTAACGAACTAACGTATTATCAACCTCTCTTGACTTTCCCAACATCAAGTTGTCACAACACAAATTATATTTTTGTGAAATTTTGTCTAGACATTTAAAAATGAAGTATTTTTCCATTTAGAATTTTTGACAATGAGAGAAACATGTTTATGTTTTATTAAACATGTATAAAGTTTTTTTTTTATCATATTTAAACTTAAGTAAATTAAAAATTGGTTACATATAAATATGTAAATATAAATAAGGTATATCATCACATCCAATTAGCCATATTATCTAACATCCCTTACTTTTTTACAACTATTTCACACTTTTCTTACGGTGTCAAGTTTACTCCTCTTCTTCTTCTTTTTAATATTATTATTATATATTTAAATTTATAAAGGTATAACATTTAGGATTATTGTAATTTAATCACTTAAACTTTTTAAAAAAAAATTTATGACAATCACACTTTTTGTTTATTCTTAATTATGTTATATTCCTTTTCTAAAGAGTTCTATGGTATTTCAACTCATGTCATATAGGAGATAATAGTAAATAAAACTAACACTATAAACACCACAAAAACATCACAAAAGACTAATATCTGTACTAATATCTTTCAAGTTAACATTGAAACTAGTTGTACGCATCAAAGGAAAATAAAATTGACTTATTTTAATTAGTATTTCACTAATATTACTTACATTTTTTTATGTGTTTTATATTATATATCAATTTTGTCAAACTCGTAATTTGGAGACCGATCGAAAAGGATCTAAAAACTTGTAACCCAAGGATCGTAACTCGACTCAGAAGAGTTACCATTTGAGTTACTACTATATATAACATAATTAAAAATAGATTCATAATTCATGAAATGGTCCAAATATATAACATAATTAAAAATATACTCATAATTCATAAAATGGTCGAAATACATAACATAATTAAAAGTAAATTTAAAATAATGTTTAATACATATAAACTATCCAAGAAAATCATTCACATTAATTATAGAATAATCATCTTCCTCCTCCAAAATGATCTTCATTTTCATTATCATCAATTGGAGGAAACGCAACGCGAGCGGGGACGCGACAGAAGCACGAGCGATGACTCCGACGCGACCGAAGCACAAGCGGCGACTCATTCTGAACTAAGGATTGAATTTTCAAATTAGGATTTATGAGTTTTATTGAATTTTCAATTTTTTATTTTTTGGCTGAATCATGGATCGTGGAGGTCTAGAGATCGTCCGATCCAACCCATAAATCACCGGATCGCTCAGATCCGAATAGATCCCGACGATCAAACTCGTTTTCTTCTCAAAAGATCGTAAGATCTAGATCGCTATCTTGGCAACATTGTTGTAATCAGCTAGCATTTCACTTATAGAATACTATAAAAAAAATAAAAAAATAGCAATGCATTCCATGTAATTCATCCGGTAATATACCGATTTACCAACGTAGTAACATTATTGGTGTGATAAAATGTCCATGCCGCATAGTTGTTTGCCCCTTTAGCAGTTTATATACAATAGTATGGTATGACATTATTCAGCCATTACGGTAAGTATTTTTTCACTTACATATTTTTGTAACATAGAATTGTCATTGAAAGTTAGATAATTTAACACTTGCATGCAACTCAATTGTTCAACATTCAAGTTACTTTTGTCACCTTTGCTAATATGAAATGGAGATGCAGCAAACTCAAAAGGAAGAGCTAAAAAGTTGGCGGGAGGCACTGCACTTCCAATGTACATCAAGAGTCTACAGACTAGCCAACCTGGTAAGTATACATATAATACACCAACTACATGTTGCACTGCATATATATTCAACTATCAACAAACCTAAGTAGAACCTACAGGCCTCTACTTAATTGGCACAAAAAAGAAATAGAGGCAAAAACAAAAACGAAGAAATGATCCCTAGCAGTTTAGAATTTAAGATATCCGCAGATGTCAGTAAAGACCACTAATGAGACCATTAGAAAGGCAGAAACTACAAAAATAGAAGAGCACTTGGCACGATTGGAAGTAGCCTTTGAAATGTATGGCACCCTTCTGAGCAATAAAAAATCCTTTAACCCCAAGGTGGAACTTGCTTTGGCAACTTGTCGACAAATCTTTCTATTGCCATTTGGTTCAGGTGTCTTCTGCAGTTCATTCCCATCATTAGTAAGAGTAGCACTTTCATCCGAAGCATGGTTTTCTGAAGCTTTCTCCTCCTATCAAAGAAAAACAGATGTCACTACACAAGCAAAGACACCTACGTTGCCAGACAGGCTAAACAAACAAAATTCTTACCACTGCAATGATTGATTTTGAGTCAAGCTCATTTTTCACCATCTTATTTGAGAGTTCATTTCGCGTCTTCTGCACCAAACGAATTCTCCTCTGCGCTGTACCTTGTGTAACGTTTGCACTTAGCTTTTCATTTTGAACCACTCGTGTCTTCCTAATGATTCCAGTATCCCCACAAGGAACTGCATTAAAGATACTACATTGCTGATAATCAGTAAAAGCTCTCTGGGAATTGTTTTGAAATAACTCAACATTGCTCTTTTGCTCATCACCACCACCACGGTCAATGGGGATGCCAGTGGTGCTGCAAAATTCTGGAGCTATCACCAAAGGAATCTTTCTGTCGTTTGCCTCCTCAGCGTAACCAGCTTGCATATACTGCAGCATACAACAAGACTAACATTATACAGCAGGCAGGAAAACCGTTTTAGATTGTTAGAGCTAAAACCAGGAGTAGGAAACTACCTAGAATGAACAAAAGACAAAATAATGTAGGAGCTGTTACTCACTGTCATATTGGCAAGTTCAGAATCTATGTGGCTGCCTAAAACACTATTCTGAACATTAAACGAGGTGGAGCTCCACTGTTGACAATTGGGCTCCTCGTAGGGTAGTTCGTCCCAGTTAACAACAGAATTCAAAAAGTCTGAAATGTTTGTCTCATTGGTGCCATATTGAAGCCCATACCGACTATCTGATTCACTGTTTGATTGATAAGGAAATTCTGGTTGAAGTGCAAGTACAGGGGAAAATAATCTGTCATACAATAGCTCGTTTTTTGGATCGTAACACATATCAACGTTCCACGGCTGAAACTCCTGTAGGTAAAATCAAACCATAGGAACTAAATCAATAATTCGAGTGTATGAAAAATCAAATCGAGGTGAATGAAAGCAATAAAACAAAACAAATGTATAATAAAAATTGTTGATTGGTGATCTTTTAAGTAGATCCAACTCTCAAAAATCATAATTACAAGATAAGGTAAGTTAGGTCAATTTTCTCCATAAACACTTCCAGAAGAGGAAATTAAGAATAAAGAATGAAACTAATTTCTCCATAAACTAAAATTAGTGAATGCAGATCTAGTTTATAGGAGCTATTTCTCATTAGCTTTTCCAAAATTTAATTTTTAACTTATGCATCAGTTAATTTTAGTTTAGGGGGAAACTAATTTCATTTTTCTTTCTTATTTTTATCTCCTAAAAGTGCTTATAGAGAAGTTCCTCCAAACAAGCATAAAGCCACTCCCATAACCAGCTTCTGTATTTTAGCAAATAGAAATTAAGCTCGCTCTTGCTAATAAAGATTGAAATAACGTTTAATGATCTTCTAAATAGCCTAAATCCCCCATTATGAGTTTAAGATACGTATTGTTTTCTATTTGAAACTCTGTGTCTAAATAGAAATGACAAAAAAGAATAAAATACCATACATATTCCTAATTCTAAACCACTGATAACTAATAACTAATAATCATAAATAATAACTCAGTTCATCTAACCTCTGCCGCTGGTGCCACATAATTATTTTGTGCATCAGAAATATCATATCCATCACTATGACAATCAACAGGAGTTATAACGTTGGATATTGCTTCCTCAGAGTGCGTAGGGATAATTGCCTGGTGCTTATCATCCTCTGTAACAAGTGATGGGGACACTGCAACAACAGCCAGACCAGACTGTATTTCCTCCGTAGAGTAATTGGCAGCAATCGGAGTTGAAGCAGTCTGTTCTGCCTCATCACAGTGCGAAACTTCAAGGCTCTCGTCGTGTTTCTTAAACAAGCGACAAAGGACATATGCATTCTGGTAGAAAACAAATTGAGAATCATAATCACTTCATATAATTCCTAAACTAATTGTAAATCGCAATACGCTATGTACCTGTCCAGGATTGGTGCCATCAAGCTCCTTCAAGGTGGGGCGATATTCGTGCATAACCCAATTAGTCCTCTTCCCTTTGGGTGCACGACCAGTGTAGAACACCAAAGTCTTCTTCATTCCAATCAACATCATCCCAGACTTAATTCTACGATCCTTCCCAGTTGCCTTCCAATACCCATGAGTCGTTGCCCTGTTCAATCGATGCCCATTCGGATACTTTCTGTCCTGTGGACAGAAGAAGAACCATTCCGGATCCTTGTTCCGTACCACCGACAAATCTACAATACAAAATCCAATAAACAAATTTAAAAAAAGAAGAAAACCGTAGAATCTCAACACACCTCATCTCACCAGACATGTGGAGTCTGAAATTTATAATACTAGACACACAATTATCCATCTAAAGATAATTACTAAGATGCTCTTTAATACCTTCTAAAAATCGACCAAGTATAAGGGGATGTTTTAGAAATCTCACGCTGTTTAATTAAATTACAAAAAAATATATATACAAGTGTAACACAACGCCAACTAACTTTCAGATTGAATTATTCTAGGGGGGAAAACTACCAAAAAGAAAGAACACGGCCAGCATGATAAGAGATAATGATCGGAAAAGGTTGAAGAGAAAAATACCAGGCATGTCCCACGGCTCCCATTTGCAGACATCAATTTCTCGGATAACCCAAACCTCGGCACCATTGCCGTTAATCTTCTGTCGCAGGTAGTAATCGATGAGTTCCTCGTCGGTAGGTCTGAATCGGAACCCTAACGGTAGAGAATCCAGCGAGACGGCGGCGACATCGTCCCCGCGCGACGGATAACAGTCGACGGAAGTCATGGTGACAGAAGGAAGAGGAAACTAAAAAAGAAAGGGAAAAAAATCTGGAAAGGAGCTGCGATGAATTATAAAGAAATAGACGGAATCGGAATTTGAGAATCAAGGGAATAATTCAGAGGGGCTTGTGTGTGTGTGTTAGGTGGTGTGGCCCATAGCTTTTTCTCGCTTTTATTTTTCTCAGAGGAAACACGCATGAGCAGAGAAAGTTTCCCAGACACTGCAGTGTAGTGTAGTGGTGACTCACTAATTTTATGGATTTCACGTAAGAGAGAAACCGCGTTTAAATTCCTCGTATATACCGTGTGCCATGTTTTACCCTCTCCTTTCCACGAAACTACGGTAATGCCACTTATTCAATTCAACGCGCTGAAGGCATGCGCCAGGGACAAGTGTTGGGGTGAATCGGAATGTGAATTTTGGTATTATAGATGGTAGAACTAGTTTAGAGGGAAAAAGGACATGTTGTCCACCAAATGGTATTTTGACACGTGGCACAAAACGTGCACCATTTTACGTGCTGGGTAAGAAAACCATAAACAAATAACAACAACAAATAAAATAATGCTGTGCTTCTTTCGGACAATTTTTACACATTACTATTAGTTTTCTAAAATTCAAAAATCTTGAAATTGGTGTAAGAAAAAGAGAGTACTATAACGCCTTTAAAAATACTTGGAAATATAACAAAATATAGATAATAATTTATTCAGTATTTGAATACGTATTATATATATAATAATCACTGAATTTATATTTTTATTATCTTAATTATTTATTATTATTTTAGTCTTTATTTAAGGATTAAAAAGTAAATAAATAAAATTAATTTAAGCGGAAATACTCAATTAATATTCATATATTCCATACTTTTTATGATTGTTATTGACTGTTGAATTTTTTTTATATAGGTTGACTTTCCAAGAAACTTATTTTTTTTAGAAAACAACATATTTTTTAGAAAAAAAAAATATATAAAAAATAAAGATAAAGATATGAAAGACGTATAATAAGAATTAACAGAAATACACGCATCTATCTGCATTTTTTATTATTATTTATATTTAGTTATATTTAATATAAAAAAATTAAATAAAAAGGATTATATGTATTTAAAATTTATTAAAACTAAATTCATCAAGAAAAAATATTTTAATAGTTTTAATATCATAATTAATGTTATATCCGAATAAATATAAATTGCATCGCCTTCCAAAATATTAAATTT
>Ga0123341_1003981_pt1 | contig 12847 bp, 12 predicted proteins | sample Turbeapinknodule_FD_89959 | JGI IMG/M metagenome (GOLD analysis project Ga0123341, IMG submission 89959) | Root nodule microbial communities of legume samples collected from Mexico - Turtle bean Mexico pink nodule | ecosystem: Host-associated > Plants > Roots > Nodule | place: Mexico: Nepantla... | reverse complement strand
TGTTGTGTTTAGGATAGGATCTGGGTAGTTTATCTGTGTAATCCACTCTTTGTTGAATCTAAAGCTAAAGTGTTTTCAAATCTTTTAAGATTAAAGTGTTTTTCAAACTAAGTGAAAAACAACTTGTGTTGTGCCAAAGGAAGTGTATTTCTTTAGGGTTTCAAGGTCACTTCTTTGGTGATTTTGTGTGTAATTTGTATTTGATTGCTTAGTGGATTGCCGAGTGGATTTTGGGGACTGGATGTAGCTCTTGATTTAAGAGTGAACCAGTATAAACTGTTTGTGTATCTTTTTCTTCCCTTAAACTCATTTAAATTCAGTTGTTATTAATTTGCTAGTATAAACAACCGATTGTTTCGCAGAAATAACCGATTGTTTTTCTGGTATTTTGTTGTTTTGTGCTTTATATCTTGGCTAACTGAATTTCTGATTGAGTTTCATTCAAAGGATTTTATTCTAGCTTAAAAAGTTTTTGAAAACCCTTCTTAAAAAAGTCACTCCCCCTCCCCCCCCTCTCGTTTAAGGCCATATATTGTAACACTAACCACCATTTGATTTGAGTCACCATCGAATTATTGCAATTTGACACATTTATGGAAATCATTTTGTTCAAGTATACTAAACTTATGAACTATAAGTTCGTATTTAACTTACGTTGTTAATTAGTATTTAACTTATATTGTTAATTCCTATTATAGGTTACGCTCCAAGAATGTTATTCGATTCTAGCAACATATATATTGTGGTATATATCCAACCGTCCAAACTTGGTCATCATATTACAGTAGTTGGAGTTGGATGCAGATAATGTCAACGACATTTGTGGCTCTCACTTTGTATTTCAGTTTATAATTATAGAATATGTAAACATTGAATTCACTAATCATTTAGTCAATTGTTGTTCATACAAAATCATTCCATTTTCATTAAAGTTAATGTAATGTATATTACAAAATTGCATAAATGAAAAAAAACTACATAAATGACCTATCCACTACAATCAATGGCGAGTATGTCGATGCCTCCTGACGTACACAACTTTTTCCTTTGTCACTCATCGAGCTAGTGTGAGGGTTGTGTGTTCCTTCCCATGTAGGCGTACCCTCCACGACATGACCTTCATCTACCATGAGTTGCAACATATCTACAATTCTACAACATATACCCTACAATAGTAAAAGGAATTATATTAAAGTCAAATAAACATATTTAATGTAAATAAGAAATGACGAATTCATACCACAACGAGATGCTCAATCAAAGCATCATCAGCTGACCCAACACCTACGACATGTACGTACACCTATATCAAGGGTATCACCACAGGACAGTCATCCTCACCCATTTGGATTATATATGGATGCAATACACATCAATACCACTTTATATATCTTAGCATGCAAGCTCTGAAATAGGGTGCAAAGGCGACATCTTGGACAACATAATCATTAAAATGAAACCATCGTCGGTATACAAACGATCCACTTCATTTGTAAAGAGATTGTCATCTATGACGAAAGATGGGTGTCAAGGGATAGTTTACACATATCCATATTGTTGGAGGACACATTCAGGCAAGTGCAATTGTCTACATGTGCCCAACTGAATTACCCCAAAAATAAGAATATCCAATCAAAAGGACGATATGCCATGTGCTCATTGTAAGGGCTAAATTGCACTACAACTAATCCAATGGTATCTAACTACAATTAGACAACTGCAAGTGATGACAATTTGCCAACATCCTAACGCATGCACCAAGGATCATCCTTACCATAGTCAGTCCACACACATCTAACATTTATGGATGGAAAATGCTTGTATATCCAAGTTTGAACCAAGGTTGCATACCCAGCTAGTTGTCTCGTATTTGCATAGCTAAATCTCCCAACTGCTTGTATATGTGGGTCAAAGCAGTTTTCGCTCACACATATTCCCTAGTCAACCTCAAATCTACAAAAAAACCCCAGGTAGGAAATAGTGATTGAAGTAGCATTCTTATCTATGAAGATGATGCAACCAATAAGGTGAAGCAAATACACTTTAACAGTTATTGTCCATTGTCGTTTCTGAATGAGCCCTCATACATCTCTCTCAACCAACTTAGTCACACATGACCACCCCAGAAATGCCTAGTCTCTGAAGCTACAACTACACAGTCAACATAAAGCGCCTCTACCAACAACTTTGTCACTCGAACTACATCTAAGGTCGGGTAGGTGTAGAATTGTCGAACAATGAGGAGATGCAACTAATTTGACACATCTAATATGATGGTCATCTCCCCAATAGACAGATGAAATGTATTTGTATTTGCATGTCATCTCTCTACAAAGGCACACAATAATCCTTTGTTTGTCTTGTCATAAATAGCACGAATAAGACCACCCGAGCTAAAAAACTATACTACCGCATTTATGTGCTTATGTGGTATCCCTAACTTATTCATCTTTCTCCCATGAAAAACCAATTTAAGCCCATCACTATCCTACAATAACCAATGAATCATTTTAGATTTGCAGTCTAATAAATAACACTAAAATCCCTTATTTTATAACAACATCATTACTTACCACATCATTCCATAACTACCTTGCCACATGGTCCTCATAACTAACCAACAATTATTATCCATTAGCCTTCATCCTTCACATGTGATCCTCATGTTGAACATTTCTTCACCTTCCACAATATTAATAGGTCTACTACACTGTCTTCTTCTAATTGATGCAGTTGCTCATACACAGTCTGTCTGAGAATCTCTTCCTTTAGTTCTTACCATTTACCTCCTCTTCCCCAATGAGTCACACATGAAAACACTCCGAACAAGCATCGAAAGACAACCGGAAATGCACCGCAATTCACCAACCACATTCATGATTCCTCAAACCACTCAAAATGGGCACAAATCGTACATGATAGCCACCAAAACCATAACACCAAACGTGTAGAGGAAGAAGAGCAAAATCCTAGATCACTACTAGAAAGTCATTAAATAAAAACCAATTTAAAAAAAAAATTAATTATTATATTTACTAAATTAGATACTATTTTAGAGACTAAAATAATTATTGGTATCTAAATTAGTTTCAATTAGTGACAAAAAACTTCTAAATTGGTATTTAATTATCCACCAATTATTTAAATTCTAAATTTGCTAGCTAAAATCTTAGTAGTTTATTAGATACCAATTTAAAAATTATCTATCAGTGCTGAAGTCATACATAATTAAAAGCTTTCATGCTAAGACATAATAAAATTATTTCCAAAACTTGGAACCTTTAAAATGTAATAAATTCTGGCAGGCGTAATAAACTTTTGCAAGCGTACAGCGTATATATCATACATGTTAGCAAACTGTTGCTGTAATCTATTTGTGCTCGTACTTTGATGAAATCTAGTTGGAACTTCCAAAAGCAAAACTTTCCAAGCTAAGATTCGTTTCTTACAAGAACCTGTGTTTTGTCTACTTTAGAAGTACTTTGGAACCCTCGTAGGATAATAACCGGACTGCATTCTGGTAACTTAATTCAGCAAGTTCTTCTTTCGTAATTTCTAGCATAGATGCAACGTAATCAAGTACCTGCGAGTACAATGAATTGAAAAATGTAAATCTAATAAAACAGGTCCCAGTAAACATAAAAACATTCATTATATGCATTCTACAATACTTAAAATTCAGTACTTTATTCCTGTTGATATTTCTTCACACCAATAGCAAATGTTCCTGCTCGTTTAGTTTGAGGTTGTCATCCTCACGAATGCAATGTGAGAAGGGAAACCCTCATACATGTAAAAGAAAACTTAGATACAATTCTTTAAATAATCTCTTTGCTGATATGTTATCAAAATTGAAATTAACCTGGTAATCTGCATAATAGAAATATATATTGCAGGACAAGGTACGCCCCTCTCATTCAGTTAAAAGAAACCTACAAATTTCTGTATGATTTGAAGCTAGAGATAGGATTTGAAAGCAACAAGGTAGGTCCATACAATTTATTCATGCATTCTTACCAGAAAAATTGTTGTTATTGTTGTTTTTCTCATAAAGTAGGCTCAGATATTAATATCTCCAAGGGAATCATATAACTAAAAATCCAAGGTGACAGTTTCTTGAGATACATACAATATGAATATTTGCCGGATGATTGAGCGTATCCTTTGGCAGCTTCCAAGCATCTGCCAAGACATGAGATGAGTCACCGAGGGAAGAACTACAATTTGGAGGCGATGTTGTTATTTGGGCATGAAGAAGCTCTTGAGTGACAGAACTATCTCCTTCAACAAAATGAAGAGAATTTATGTTTGACATTGGTAGTGCATCAGGTGCATCTGTCTCCAATAAAATCCTATCAAAAGGGACCTAAATAGAGAGAGAATAAGAATGTCACTGTTTTTAAAATTTATAGTGCAAATTATATTCAACATTAATCATATATAGGAAGTGATGAAAATCACCATCTTTAGCATTTTCTTTGCTTTATTTGCTTTTAGCGACATAAGGAACCCAGAGAAGGAAAAATAAGCACCAAGTTTGGAAAATTCAGGAACCATCTCTGCAGAACCTAGGTAAGAATGAAGAATAACCCCAGCAGGAAAAGGCCCCATAGACCTGGAAATATTGAAATTTGGGAGACAGAATTTTCATAGATGCCACTTCACAATGATAAGTGAGAACAACACTAAAACATTAATTCAAACCAAAGACCTTGACAAACTCATATTTCTTGGAGATTGAGGTAGCACAATCCAATAATGGAATTGTTTTCTCTCAAAGGAAGTATGCATTGATATTTTGGAGGAAATTAGGCTAATGATTTCAGAGTCGGTTGCCACAACCATGGATCCCAATGCCAAACTCCTACCTATTAAGGGAGGAGCTTCTCTTATATCTTGAGAAGCATACAATATTAGTTGGAAAATTGAACTATCTTACAATTACTCGTCCTAACATTTCCTTTGCATTTTGTGTGGTGAGTCAATTTCTTAATTCTCCATGTGCAGATCATTGGAATGCAACCATTTGTATACTGAAGTACACTAAAGGTTCTCCAGTGAAAGGTTCGTCAGTCATTCGTATATTGAATTGAAGTACATTAAAGGTTCTCCTAGGAAAGAATCGTATGGACACAATAATCATACTAAAGTTGTATGTTATTCATATGCTGATTGGGCAGGATCACCTTCTGACAGGAGATCCACTTCCAGATATTGTATCTCTATAAGTGATAATTTGATCTCTTGGAAGAGTAAGAAATAAAACGTTATGGTGAGATCTAGTACAGAAGCAGAATATAGAGTTATGGCCTCATCTACTTGTGAGCTTATTTGGCTTAAACAGTTACTTAAAGAATTTCAATTTGGAGAGGTCACTCAAATGACACTTATATGAAAATCAAGATGCTCTTCATATTAGCTCAAATCCTGTCTTTCATGAAAGGATCAAACATATTGAGATTGATTGTCATTTATCCAAGAAAATATTGTATTTGGAGATGTCAATAATGAATTTGTTAATTTGAATTATCAACTAACATATATTTTCACTAAATCGTTACGCAGACCTAGAATTAATTATATTTGTAACAAGTTTGGTACAAACAATTTATATACGCCATCTTGAGGGGAGTGTTAGATATAACAAGCTTTGGTCCATATCTTTGTATTTTCTTATTTATAAATGCATAACCCTATGTGCTTAATACACACAAGGGATTCAATATATACCTCCCTTTCTTTTATCTTAATAACACATGACTTATATGCTCCAACTTGAGGGGAGTGTTATAATTATAGAAATAAGGAGCAAATCCTATATAATCAAGAATATCTAGATTATATATGTATTATTATGAATGTTTTAATTTATTCCCTTATCATATATTTATTCTTAGAGGGTATCAAATCTCTTGTATTTATTATATTAATATCTTTTTCTCAATATAAATAAAGCATTTTTGATGTCTTTGAAAACAAGGTTTCTGATCAATTTTTCTCTCTTTCCTATAGTTTAACAATAGCAATTGAAACTAAAGAAGGAACAGATATTCATACTTCATTAGCTCAAAAAGATCACCAAAAGCACGAACACAATGAATAGATGCTGGCTTGTTCAACTCTTTTGCAAGTTCAAGCTGCTGCCTGAATACTTCAACCTGCACAGATGTCCTAATGCATTAGCAGCCAACAATCTAGGTAACATTCTTCTGCAGAAAAGTACATCTTCCGTCCTAGATGTGATTGATCAATGTGTTTCATATTAAAGTTAACGTTTAATGCCATTTTCTTGTCAGTAGATCCTCGTTTCCACAATATTCTAGAAGGCTAGAACTCTATTTGATAAATGAAATGACATTCTTAACTTTAAGGACACTAGACCCAAGTAAGCACCCTTGCAAAGAGATAGCATTACAAACAACAAAATTTTGATTATGACTCTAGAATATTTCAACAAAAGTTAATTTAACAAAATTTTGATTATGACTCTATAAAATATATCAATAAAAGTTAATTGTAGTTTGACCCATTTTGCAACCTAAACACTATGCTTCATAGTCTTTTGAAAATCACTTTGTCCTTTAGGCAGCAAAGCCGCAGATATTAACAAAAATGGCATCAACCATTAATATTCCTAAATAAAATATACCCTAAGGTTTCCTGAAAATTAATGCAAAAATGTGAATGTGCCTGTATGGACATGCATTAGTTATTATTACTAGTACAAACAAGGTTTAATCAAGAAAAGCATCATATTGTAATACAACACGATACGCAATAGAATATCATTTAGAGTCTCTTTTCTCCTTATTCGCTCCCTCTACACCTACAACCCCATAATTACATGCAGAATAGAAGATATACACATATATACTTACGCTCCACCAGAAGTTACTAGAGCTTCACAATTATAACAGAAAAATACACACATAGGCCAAAAACAAAATGACAAGCTAAAACCTGCTCAGAAAAGTCAATCTTCCTTCCATGTGATCCTTTGTCCAAGCCAATCTGAGAAAAAGTCAAAAGCTCAATCACATCAAATGGTAACTTAAAGATGAATGAAAAGACCAAAAGAAATTTCATTAATAAATTTATTAAAAATGGTCGAATACGCAAATCTGTACATAAAAGCCACCTAGATGAATTTTGATACCCTACGGCATCTAAAGAGAGGAAAACAGAAACTGAACAAGCATAAAAATTAGGCAAGAGCCAAAGGCTCGGACACGCCTCTTAAATGGTGTGTCCGTGTCGGAGACACGTATCGGACACTGACACGCATACAACACGTATCGGTGAAGTGTCCAATTCAAAAAATATTTTTTGGATCTCTGACAATTTCAGCATTGCTCCAACACAATTTTAAAAAGGACAAATACATTAATTTTCTGAAAACTCAAACTTGTTGTATAAGTTTTCATTATGATTATAAAAATAAGGAACAAATCTTTTTGAACTAGTCATAGAAAATATCTTTCTGCCACAAATAACAACACAGACATATTTATGCATATAAATCTTTATTGTCAATTTATATAATTCATAATTATATAATATGTAGATCCGTGTCCCCGTGTCTTACACTTTGGAGATTATACGTGTCAAAGTGTTCGTGTCCATGTCGTACCAGTGTCTAGTGTCTCTGCTACATAGGCCAAAAGTCTCATAAGGCTTTTATATAGAAATGAAAATAGGACTTATTCATTGCTGAAACAAAATCTAGTAACTGATATTGTGGACTACGAGATTGATACTCTTCTTATCCTTTATTTTACTTCCATATTCAAATAAATAACAAAACTAGCTGCTTTTCCAACTAGGTGGAATTGTCTACATGGGTTAAAATGTGCCATATTATTCTACTGTAAATCATGTCTATAGACAAACTATTAACCTCTAAATCCTTCCTAACTATATCGCCTATAGTCTATCTTGGTCTCCCTCTACCTATAATGCTTGTCCTATCCAGCATCTTAATCTAATATACACTATTAACTTTCAAACTATATGAACTACTGTTTATGACATCAGTGTTCAAGTTCTTTAAGACTGGATGATTTACAAAATCAATAGTCAAAGAAAACCACACAAAAAAATGATGAAAATTCCAGCATCAGACATGGAAAGAAAAGGCACATGGAATGAACCAATTAAAGGGCAAGTCTCAAACACCAAATAATCAAAAAGAAAATATTTTTATCCTTCAAAATATCTTGAAATTCAGTTTTAGTGCCTACAAAAATTAAATACCTTTTTAGTCTCCTCATTTATCAAAAGTAACGTTGTTTATTCCTTTCCTCCTTCCCTTAGAAACCTGTGTTTCAGTTAAAATATAGTGATGGATAAGGTATTAAATCTTTATAAGGACTAAAATTTAATATATTAAATCCTTTTAGTCCCTACATATATCATTTTTAATTCTTTTTAATCCCTACACATCATTTTAATCTCTTTTAATCCTTGCAAGAGAGACTAAAGGGGATTAAAAAGTATATATCTAAGAACTAAAGAGGTATAATTGTAAGTGTAAAAATTAAGAAAAAAAAGTTTTTTAAGTATAAGAACCCATAGAATAATTAAACCTAGACAAAAAGGTTAAGGGCATTAAATAAGCAAATTAGTGACCACATGTTTAACACTCGTAAGGTTTGTAAGTAGTGGCTGAGTTGGTCCACAACTATCTCTCGTTTCTTTTACTTTATTTCAGCATCCTTTTATATAAACAGGCCTTGTGTATATGAAGAACCTCAAGAAAAATTAGCAATGCTTCATTTTCAAATCTATCATGCCAAGAAATTCAAGTTCTAACTCTGTTGTCACAGATCGTTTTGTATCCCTCACAAAATCAAGCAAGTCCATATTACATAACATCTCACTGAAAATCTGAACACTGCGTTAGTTTCTCCACCACTCAATGACAATAGTTATCATGTCTAGGCAAGGTTGATGAAGAAGGATTTGATCTCCAAAAACAAATTCAAGTACAATGATGGATCGATTCCTCCTCAAAACAAGTTCGGTCGACTCTTTGATCATAAATTTTGTGTCATTTATCTTGCAAAACATCATATATGAGCAAGTAGTTGAAGAGGTTTGGAAGGATCTCAAAGAGCATTTCTCTCAAGGTGATGTGGCTTGTGTAGCCGAATTAACCCAGAATTATTTTGTTTTAAGCAAGGATCCAAGTTAGTCATGAATTTCTACACTGAATTGAAAGGTGTTATGGAGGAACTTGACAACTTCAAGCCTCTGCCTGCCACCTTGTAACTGGCCAACAAAATGCAATTGTGAAGCAACAAGGTTGTCTAAAAGGTACAACAATCAGGATTATATTATTTGCTTCCTTATGGGATTGAATGATAATTTTACTCAAGTGAGATCTCATTCTTTTGATGGAGCCTTTACCTACAATGAATTGAGTCTTCTCAATGGTGTTACAGTATGAGAGACAAAAATGGTCTTGCTCCTAGTGGAGAAGGTAATATGATCAATGCAGTAGCCAGTAGAAAGAGTTGTGAAAGATGAACAGGTCACTACTACAACAAAGTTTGTACTTATTGCAGGGAAACAGGACATACAATTGATACATGTTACAAGTAGTGTGGGTTTCCCCCTTATTTTAAGTGGAAAGGGGGAAACAATGGTAATGTTACAGTGAATTCTATTGAGAGCATTGATGACTCAGATTCTAAAAAAGATTAAAATGTCACATTAAAGGAAAATGTTAATAATTTTTCTCCCTCCTCCCAGAAGAGTGAAAGGCAATTTTGTCATTAAAATTCCTTGCAGTCTGAGTGCTGAGTCACAACCTTCTCACATCAATCAAGCAGTTAGTGAGCACAACAATTTAAATGAAGGTATATCTAATTCTAAGTGGTAAAGAATAAAGATGAGTGGATAATTGATTTGGGAGCATCTGATCATATATACTCTGATATGAAATTATTTGTTCAGTTCCAAAATATTAAACCAGTTTCAATGTAATTGTCTAAAGGTAGCATTGCAAAGGCTAAAATATTTTGGAATAATTCATCTTTCAACAAATCTATTCTGTTTAAAAATGTTTTGTATTTACCTCTCATTGCATTCAACCTGATTTCTATATCTAAATTGACATTATCAAAGAGCTATTCATTTTTTTTCTCTAGGAACACTTGTCGCAATCAGGATTCATGCAAGAAGACAATTGCTTTTAGTTGCTTAAATGGTTGAAGGCCTCTACCATCTAAATTTGACTACAGATAAGAACTTTCATGAACAAATAGTCTTTTCCAATGTAATATATAGTAATAGTAATAATTGTACTGTGGTTAATGTACCAGAACCATCTCCTTGGCAATTTAGGCTAGGAAATGCTTCTTTTATGCAATTGGAAAAATTGTCAAAACGGTACCTTATGTATGTTGGGTTCTTTTAAGGAGTGATACTGGGGAGATTCAGCACCAATGAAAAGTGAGGACAACCATATAAAAGACCAGCATAGTAGTTTGCCTCTCAGCATTTCTTTAGACTTCTTTCTTAACAGGTTTAAACTCTCATGTTTCTCTTTGTATAGTTTTTGGGAGTTTCTTGTTTTTCAGCATAGGTTTTGGCCTAGACCCCTATGTTTGTTTGTATCTTTTTTTTTTCTGTTTATTTTATCTTTTATGTGATGGCATATGATAGTTGAAACATGGGGTGTCAACCTAGCTGAGATGTCAGGTGTCATTGTGATGTCTAACATAAATTTTATAAATAAAAAAATCCAATGTTGTTTTTGCTTTTTTCTAACGTCCAACTGAGCTCGCTGAATTGCCTCTAAAGTTGCGATTTTACACTAGTTTAACTAAGTTTGCTCAAGTTTACATGAGCCTACTAAAAAACGATTCTTTGTGCGAGTTAACTAGGTCAGAGGGTGTGGAAATGTAAACATGAACGAGTTTAGGAGTTGATTTTCATTCTTGAAGCATGCAAGGAATTGGTATGGTTTAAGAAATTCTTAAAGGAGTTTGGTTTTGTGAACTATCTATTACTTGTGAACAATCAAAGAATCCAACTTTGCATTACAGGTCCAAACATATTAATGATAACGTAATGCTTTAGATGCAAAGTTGTTGGCTAAAGTTCATACCAATGACAATGATGTTGATATGATGACTAAGGCAATACCAAGGTAGAAGTTTGAAACTTGTTGTGAGATAGCCAAATTGACGGTCATCTCCACATAGTTGTGAGGGGAGAGATGTATTGGGTTGGGCTATGTGTTCAAAACAAAAATCCCAAACTTGTTAAGCCCATTTGTCTGAATAAATCAAAGTGGAGAGGGGTTTTCTACGTCAATAAAAGAGTGTGTATTTGGCAGACTTTGGGGGAGAGAAGGAGAGAGAAAGAGAAAAGAAAAACTGGTTCACTCATTCTTGATCAGCTTTAGTAAAATTGTGATTACCACTTCATTCACCGTCAAATCGGGCTAAAAATTGGACAGCAAATTCATGACACGTTGCTTTCAGTTTGACCATTGGGATCGTGGAGTGGAAGCCTTTGGTTGGAGAAATCGATTTCATACAGTTGCTTTGCTTTGTGTGGTTTCTTTTCTTTCTAAGCTTTGTTGCTTTGATGTATTGGCTAGTTGTAAGAACTAGTTTATGAAATTAATTTGACTCTCTTGTAGCCTTATTGATAGGAACTTGTTTGACAGGCTTGTGTGTGTGGGTATTTACTTCTCAAATTGAGAGGTTTTCCCCTCATTACAAATTTGTGTCTCTCTGTGAATATTGTTGTCATTTTTCGGTTGTTGTTCCTTGTTGGTTCTTGCAAGTTGGGAGAATTATTTTTGCTGCGTTACTTTTAATTATTGGTCGTTGTTTCCCACCTATCAATCTACCTGTAAGCAAACCTAGATAATGTGATGTTTGCCACTTTACTACACATAAGATAAATAATATTTTTCCTATCAGCAACGCTTGTTCTTTGGATGTTTTTTATCTGCTGAATATGGACATACGGGCTCCATATTCTGTTAGTTAAGTTCATGATCATAAATTCATCCTCATGATTGTTGATGATCATAATTGGTTGAACAGGTGCTCTCACATATATTCAATTCCTACTGATAAAAAAAAAGTAACAAAAAGGGGAAAGAGGTTTCTTCTTTTTTTTCAGTTTTGATGCACCCCTTTGGTCATAAACCATACAATTACCTCTCCAACTGCAGCCGATGGTGTAGAATCAAAATACTCTCTCAACGTTTTAAACCAATTGGGACTCCGTTCTTTCACATACCTGTAAACGCATAACATTGGACCTAAAACCCATCAACAGAATGCCAATTGAACTAATCCAGAAAGAGAAACAAAAACACAAACAATTGGACTTCACCATGGATGGACTCCGAAGGAAGGTATGACGCAAGGGAAAGTTTCGGCCATGTGCTTCACAGAGTGCCAATCCTGTTCGCAGACCCCATTAACGACAAAGTACACAACGCCCGTGTCTTGTGTGGTTTTGATGAGGTGTTGTGCCTTGGTGAAGATTCTCGGGTCCTGCAAGTGACAGTGCGCATCGAATAGTCTCATAATCTATTTCGCAATCTGAAAACCCTGTGTGAGGTTAGTTCAGGGATCATAACAAGGCCAAAACACAAATACTCCAGTATATGGAATCAGGAAGGAGGGGGAGAGTGAAATGGTATATCTTTTTTCTTTTAGCAAAGGATAATTCCATAGATAAATTATAAAGTTTTAAAAAATTATTAAAATAGGCAAATATTGTAAAGTTAATATGATTTTATTGTGTAAAAGTTATGTCAAGAAAAAGTAATTTTAATATATTTAAATTACACAATTTTTTTTAATCAGAATTTAAT
>Ga0123341_1003980_pt1 | contig 12849 bp, 10 predicted proteins | sample Turbeapinknodule_FD_89959 | JGI IMG/M metagenome (GOLD analysis project Ga0123341, IMG submission 89959) | Root nodule microbial communities of legume samples collected from Mexico - Turtle bean Mexico pink nodule | ecosystem: Host-associated > Plants > Roots > Nodule | place: Mexico: Nepantla... | reverse complement strand
TTTTTTTAGTCTTTAAAATATTATAAAATAATTAAGAAGGTTATTATAGTGTATGTTAAAGTTATAAAAAATTATATACATCAAAATAATTATACACAAATAATAGGTTTTGTAATGTTAAAACAATGTAATAAGAACACTTATAAATTTCAATCACATATAAAACTGAAATAATTAAGTATACATAATAGTCATAAAAAAATTATTATTATTTAAAAAGTTCATCAAGCTCTTAATATTTTTTATTTTTATTTTGTGCTTAAACAATAAATAATGAAATTTAATTTTATAAGCATCGAATTTTGTTAGAGTTGTCCATTTGACTTATTTTCCATGAATCCACACTCACTCACTCCTAGCAAAATAAGTCTCATTTTATTAGCCCAATTGGGTGGGTTGAAAAAACTCAAACCCTTAAAGTCCCACACAAAGTGGGTTAGGGTTACGACCATAATGAGTTTGACCTATAAATACCTCAATTAATTATTAAATATTTTTTAGGATTACACTAATCCTTAAAATGTTATAGAAGTCATATTGAACCCTAAATACTTTACATTAATTAATTTTTACTATTTACAATTTAATTGAAATGTTAATCCAAATTGAATTCAATCAAGCTCAACCACTTAATTTGACATGGATTTGACTTGAGTCAACTTGAGGGCAATTGCTTCCTGCACCCAATTAATTGTGACTGGCACCCGACGAACTTTTTAAAATCCGATCATGCCCTTGTCTTCTTCATTTTGAAAAATATTGTATGGTGAGGTAGAGGAAGTTCATTGTTGTGTGAAGCTTTAGTCTGCACCATCTTCTAGAACTACCTCCACCTCTAGTATGCACCATCTTACAACATATATAACAAAATAACATTCAATCCAACATATATAAAAAATTATAACACATATAGTATAAAAAAACAAATGAAAAAAGTTCATAGAAGCCAAGTGCCCTAAACTATCTAACACTAATACGGATAACCATATCCGCAGAACAACAACAACAACACTACGGAAAATTTTGTCCACAAGTCAAATACCCCTTGCGAATAAAAATATCCAGAGACCATTCTTCCACAACTGTAAAAATATCCAAAATCCAGTCCTGAACTACGGATAAAAATATCCGGAATGCAATAGTGAACTACGGATAAAAAAGTGCGGAACTTAATAATGAATTACAGATAAAAATATCCAGTAGGCATGACAGAGTACCTTTCTCCGACGATGGTTCCTTCTCCGACTTCAGAAGCTGACGGTGGCGACTGCTGCTCTGCCTGCGATGATGAAGCTCACTGATGGTGAAGGAAACCAATGGAGACGACAGTGACCGAGGGTGGCTGCGGCTGCTGCTTCAAGCACAAATTAAGAAGAAGAAGAATAGGGTTGGGTGCATGAGATTGGGTGCTTATCACATTTTAAGATATTTTCAGATTCATTAAGGGTAGATTAGACTTTTCCTATGTGTGATTGGGTGCCAATTAAAAATGATATGGTGCAAGGAGAATCTGCCCAACTTGAGGTGGCCCTCCTTGACTCAGACTTGACTTCATTAAGTATGAGGTGGGCCCGACTAGATTAAGCCTAAGGTGGACCAAATTGACTCGGCCAGAGGCAGGATTAAAATGACTCAATCTGACGTGAACCAATATGGACCTAACTTAACTCGATCCAACGTGATCCTAACTTGATTCGATCCAACGTGATCCTAACTTGATTCGATCCAACATAAACTTAACTTGATTCAGTCCAATTCGATCAAACATAAACTTAACTTGATTCAGCCCAACCTGGATTAAGTTGACTCAAAAACAGGTTGTATGGTTTATCATACATAGACATTAAACAATTTTAACTAAATATCCAAGACTTATAACTTATAAAGATTTGTTTTATACTTTCAGAATCACTACATTTTGTAAACTTCTAAGATCCCTTAAAAAAACATGTTGAAAATTGCCCCTGCGCTTTGCTCAAATGTGCAAGAAGCTACTTATCTTAAGTATGATGTCATGTCAAAAGAGTTGCGCAGGTCAAGAACATTTATTTATTGTCCAATGTCACACTGTTTAGTTTTATGCACACACCTTTACCCCCTACGTGAAAAATAGTGAAAAACCTGCTTTATCTTTAGTCTTGGGGTCTGTGAATGTAATGCAACAGCAATTGCAGTTCTTCCGCTTCTTCGAATTGGGTCTTCGGCCGCACAAACCTTTGACACTAGTAAATTATCTTCTTAAAGAAACTAAACTGAATATTTATTTTTTACTTATTTGGTTTTAAACCATGTATATATATATAATCGTGTCTCAACCACCTAATGGAATAACCGCATTTAACTGACTGGGAAAGTTTTTGGCAATAACTCCACTCTTCTTCCTCAATATGTTTTCTGCATTTTGAATGTTCCTAATTCTCATGACTGTCTGTGCTACAACGTTTCCTGCATTTTGAAAGTATGTAATCGTGTTCTCTTCTGTTCCTTGCTGCGTTAATACAAACAAAAACATTCATTCATATATAATATTTGCATTTGAAACTGTACACAGGAAAGAAATACAAAAGTTGTTTATATGTAATAACATCACTTTGCATTCTGTCTTAAGAGAAAATATTAATAAAGGATTTTATTCTATTTAGTCACCATAAACAACAGTCTTCCTAGTTTCTAGTATCTCCTTTTCAATTCTTCTCATCATTAGATAAGGAAATCATGAAACATTAAAACCCTGTTTTGAATGCCAGATTTTCAAGATTATATCGATTTGCCCGTGTAATGTTTGGTGCCCCTAGTAATGTATTACTCTCCTTCTAAGGGGAAAGGGTGTTTGAATTTAGTGAATTAAATGCTTGGATCATGGCCATTTTGAAGCAACAATATTTTATGCCATTATTACTTAAGATTTGTTTGGAAAGGAATCCAAAATGAAAGCAAAATGGTTCAAAATATTGCAGTAGTAGTGAAGTTCTTGCAAATTGATCAAGGGAACTCTTCTTTCACTTGATGTAGATAATCTCAAGAAATCTTTTTATTCTAAAAAAAGTAAGTTTATTCATAATCATTCTTTCTGAACCATCTGAGGTAGAAAATAACAACTGTAATTATGCTTTTCATCACATGAAGACCCATCTATTTAATTTCTCCAATTTTGTTAAGTTAGCTTCATTGTTGCAATCAAGTGAATTTTTATAGTGATTAATGTCCAATTTTCATAATAATTGTTAAATATATTTTAGGCTGGAGAAAAGGCCTCCAAGGTTGGACACTGGTGTCCCTGAAGAAGAATTAGATGCTAGTAATCCTTGATATATAAAACGACCAAATAAAATGGGTGCACCAAATGCTTTCAGATGTGGAAGAAGAGGAAGAACAATGGCTGGTAAAAGTTCAATTACTCAGCCAGCAACCAGACATGGCACCAACAAACTGACCAAAAATGACTTAGCTGATCTAGAATGGACCAATAGGATTCCAGAGTGTCCAACTTACTACCCATCAGAGCATGAGTTTGACCATCCTTCAGTTTATCTGCAGAAAATAGCTCCTGAGGCTTCTAAATATGGTAATGTGATAGTAGGTTATGGATTTTTTCTTTTAATTACAGGTAGTTTATCATTGTTTTTATGAGGTAAGTGCTTGATCTTTCATTGAAAAGTTTATACCAAAATTTCCTTTGTATAAGAAATTGATGTCATATTTAGTATGGTGTATAAATTAATTTGGCATTTTTGGCCTTATTCAGATGCTGATTAGTATAATCATTTTAATCTAGCAAACAGAAATGGCAAGATTCTTTTAGAGGTGTGGGAGGGGGAAAATGAGGGAATTAGATAGATATAGAATTGCAGCTGGCATGCATGTGTCACTTTCCTTTACAATTGAAAGGAAAACTCTCTGTTTCCACTCAAATGTAAAGTTACATACCCTTTAATATTTGACCCTCTAACATCCATTGTGTTTGTCCTCCTAAGCTTACTAGGATGCTACTTACTGACATTACCAATTCTGTATGTAATTACTTTTGGTCTTCTTCCTCAAAGTGTTCAAGTTACAAACTAAAAGGATTTGGTTTAAACCAGAATTACTTATTCTAACAATCACTTTCTGTATTTATTTTTTCTTCTTATTTTACTTGCATGGTTATTGTTTCATTGTCATATTTCAGGTATATGCAAAATTGTTTCTCCAATTGCAGCCTCAAATCCACCTGCTTTTGTCTTAACGAAAGAGAAAAGGGATTTCAAGTTTGAAACAAACTTACAGCCTCTCCGTCTTTCTAAATGGAATGAGAAGGATACAATAACCTTTTCTATGAGTGGCAGGTAAATTAATATCATGCCTTTAAGGTTTTGTGCTGCTTAATTTATGTAAAATAAAATAATTGTTGGTTGCCACTGTTTCAACTAGAAAATATACATATGAGGAATTTGAGGCTCTTGCAAACAAGACTTTTTTCAGTAGATTTCATTGTTCCGGAGGTCTTCCTTCTTCATGTGTGGAAAAGGAGTTCTGGCACGAGATGATGCATGGAAAGAAGGGAAAGGTTGAGTATGGAATCAATGTTGAAGGTAGTGCCTTTTCATGTGATCCTGATGACAGGCTTGGGACAAGTAAATGGAATTTGAAGGTTGTTTTACTGGCTTTATGCTTACTCCATTTCTCTTTTGTGATCTCTTTTAATATTAGCATCCTACAATAGATTTTTTATTGTCATACATTGCTTCTCAAAAATTAGAGTCTGCTAATAGAAGTTAATATATTGATTGTTATTTGCAGTAACATTTTTCATGCAGTTATTTATTCTTTTATAATATTTTGCATTTGCTTTCAGAATTTCTCACGGCTACTGCAATCGCCGTTACGTTTAGTTGACATGGAAATTCCAGTAAGACAGCAATGTTGGAAACCTAATGAATTCAAAAGTAACAATTTTTTCTTTCTAATTCCATTTCTAAATTTTAGGGAATAACTGATCCTATGCTTTACATTGGAATGCTGTTCAGTATGTTTGCATGGCATGTAGAAGATCATTATTTGTACAGGTACATCCGAGAACTGTCTTCTTTTCCACTTCCCTATTCATTGATCATATTTTAACTTTAACCTACCTAAGATCTTGATATATATATATATATATATACATACATATATATATTTCTGTATTCTTTGCAGCATAAATTATAATCACTCAGGTGCAAGTAAAACTTGGTACGGCGTGCCTGGCTATGCAGCCTCTCAATTTGAAAAGATTGTCTTACAACATGTGTATTGCAATAAGATCTTAACAAAACATGGAGAGGATGGAGCTTTCAGATTTCTTGCACAAAAAACAACCATGTTCCCACCAAATGTCATGCTACAACATGATGTGGAAGTTTACAAGGCTGTACAGAATCCAGGGGAGTTTATCATCACCTTTCCTAGAGCATATCATGCTGGATTTAGTCATGGTAATATTTCATTCTCTTCACAGGCGAATCTGTGAAATTGACTGCGCATTTTCATTGACATACAATTATACAAATTGAAGTTTTAGACATGGATTACAGTTTGATTTTCAGGCATGATCAGGGTAAAGATTTTATATTCTAAAATGTAATCAGAGATAATTTTAAGTATAACTTCTAAAGTAACTCTTATAAAAGTACACAATATCACCATACATGACAAATTATAGTAGGATAACTGTGGAAAAACCTTTTATATTGTCAATACATCTAAATTCTATTAATTATTTGATTTTTTTGTTGATCCTAGGTTTTAACTGTGGAGAAGCGGTAAACTTTGCTAATGATGAGTGGTTTCCTCTTGGAGCTGCAGCTAGCAGGCGTTATGCACTTCTCAGAATGATGCCTTTAATTCCATATGAGGAACTTCTTTGTAAAGAAGCAATGTTTGTTTACAAGTCCTCAAGGGTCAGAAGTTCCAAGAACAAGCCTGAAGACAAAGCATCTTATAATGCTATAGTGCAGCCTTTCTTGCATCTTATGCAATTTTATATGACATACCTTTTGCAACAGAAGAGTTCAAGAAACTTGCAAAGGTCTTCCAATACATCAGGTTTGGTGATATGCCGCATATGCCACAGGGATTGTTATGTAGCTTACCTGCTGTGCAAATACTGCTTTTCTCATCCGATTTGTCTTTTCCATGGTAAGACAACATTAATATATTCATTTTGAGTATTGTTATTCCAATTGCTTCAGTAATTGATAGGCTAACTTGCTTTCAATGACGTCTTAGATGTAGACTTCATGATGCTTTGAGACGTGTTAACTTTCAGTTTGCTAGGAACAAGATGATTTGGTTCTTAATGACATGTTTTTTGGCGCTGTTTATTATGTCATGTAGACATTGCACCTCATACTTGTATATGTGGAAGATTTTATTCTATTTTCAAAAGGAATGACATTTTCGAACTCGAAGAAGCCGCCAAAAGTTTTCAACAGGAAAAAAAGTGCAACGAGACATTCTCTCTATCAAGTATTTTCTCCTGTTACAGAAATGAATGCATCAAACATCTTGAGGTATGGATTGGGACTGACACTTCAGAATCTTCAAATATACCTTTCTTTGCTTGCATCACAAATATATTGCATTCAATTTTACTTTATCTTGAGGCTACTTATTTAAAGGTGTCTAATCATTTCCCTTTTCTAAAATTAAAACTGAAAGCAGGATCATCCTTGGCACGAAGAAAACAGTGCAAGGGGAACTGCTAATTCTCCAGGGGCAGCATCTAAACCGAAAACAAAAATAGCTGACTGCATTAAGCACAGTGTTGAAAATAAGACAAGAATGCTGCATTGGAGAAACTATGGGCTTCCATCTGTGAAGGGTACCAATAGGCCAGAAATCGTTTATAACCTGAGAAAACGGAAATCAAATTGATTCTATGAATTAATTCCTGCAACAAAATCTATGGACAACTTCTAACAATTGAGTCTGAACAAGTAAAATAAGCTATTAACCTTCTTAGTGAATTCACAGGATAGCCTCTAGTCAGATTGATTCAGATTTCTCCTGGTTTATTTGTTAAAAAAAAAGTTGCATACTGTAGATTAGTTTAGCCTTTTTCATTCCTTCTATTTAGTATTATTTCTGAAATTTGTTAGCAGGATGCACTATATGTTGAGAAGACTGTCCTTGTTCTCAAACATTGTTGATACAGTAACTCGACGAAGGAATTATAGTCTTTTATTAACTTTGTTTGGTATAAAATGTTTATCACTCTGTCTTAACTCTAGTGTTTGCTATCTCAAATATAACATGGTTAGAACTACTACTCTATCATGCACCAGGTAACAGCTGAAAGATTTTTTTGTACTTTAAGAGATTCGTTAATGACCAACATTGGGCAAAAACCAGCAGTAGCTAACTTGGAAATCTGAAATTTTAAGCTTCAAAGTAAGTTTGAGAAGTTTAATAGGTTTCCCCAATTAGTAACTTAGGCAAGATGAGAATTTAGAATCAAAACAACAATAAAAAACATGAGTAAAGAATCAACGAAAGTTGTCTCCATTCCAAGTTTTCACCAATAAACCTGATGTAGAGTTGAAGATTAGAAAATGAACTGGGAAGCTGGAGTATGATTTCGCTCCTGTGGAATAAGAAACTCCAACCATTTTCAATTCACATGCTCTCATATCAGTGTTGAGTGTTGTGTCCATAAATGTATATCAGTGTGGCTTGTGTTGGGGTTATAAATGTATATTTTTTTAAAATATAGTAAACAATGCTTTTACCAGATTTTTAAAACAGCAAACTGATATAAACAGAATTTTTGTACGAAAATACAGAACAGAGTGAAAGAAAATGGGATAGCATTTCCTCAAGGCCACAAGGGTTTATCATTAGTTAATATCAGATATTAATCGTAGCAACCAACAAACTTTGCGTGCTCAATTCTAAAACTTTATGAACTTTGTGCCATGCGTATTTGTGGCCTAGCACAGCTGTGAAAGCTTTGTGAAACATGTAGTGATATCCAAAATATAAGGACAAAAATTGGTTATACGCGTTCACCAAAATATTGCGTTTTCGATATTTAAGGAAAGTGAACAAAGTCACCTGCGAGACATGTGGGGGCAAAGCTGCACAAAAGTGGTCAATATTAAATCCCAACAAGTCTGAGATGATACTTCACGCCAGAGTTTCAGAAGAAGCTGAGAGTCGAATTGATGAAGTATGGAATTCTTAATGGAGAAGTTGTTATACATAATCTACTGTGATTCGTGTGTAATTTTATATACAGCTTATTACTTGTATCTATATCTTTGCTACTAAACTTTAAAGTACCTAATTTGTACTTCTATCTATTTTTATTTCCAATATAGGCCAAAAGTTCTGTAATTGCCATTCCAGTTATATACCATGTAGCTGCTGCCAGCATGCACTGCAACCAAGAGCTATTAACAATATCCAGAGCAAGAGAAACCCACATGTTCTTGAAACTCATGTGTTGACCCAACTTTATGTTGTACTTGAACTGTAGCCACTGCAGTAACCATTGGTAGTCCTCGTCTAATAGGGCTATTTTGATTCTCATATGATTCATGATCAGTTTCTTTTGTGTTTTTCTGTCCTTTAGTAGTAACTGAAGGCTTCTCAGGCAGTCGGTTTCCTGTAAGAAATGTACTCTAGTTAATGCACGAAGTGGAGAATGAATATTGAGTAAGGAATGCAAGCATGGAAGTTTTAGCATAATGAACACAATTTTGTTATGTCCATTCTTGCTTCCCCCATTACATTTCAAGCTAACCTTAGAAGACTTAGAAGCTTTTTCCTGGAATCTACTCTGAAACTTCTCCACGTCTACAAATATGTTAGCAACAGGAGCACCGGCTGTATGAGCTGCTCCTAGGTTGCCACGTGGTTGCTTGGACATCAAGAACTCCAAAGCTGCAAGGTTGAACCTCTCAACAACCCGAATGATTATTCATGAGAAGTAAAATGGAAAAGGGAGAATCATGATTTAAAAACTCCTTACCAAAATACTTATCATATTAGTGCTTAAGTTGAAATTCTTCCAAGATTAATGGTTCTCCTCTGATGCCTATACAAATTGTGAAATCCTATCTAGATAATGCACTTTTCTGAGCACAATGAGTGTCAGTCTCAGTCTTTCTCAATTTCAACAATTGCTGCTTGATAATTGCTCAACCGATTCCTTTATTAATTGCAAATAGTATGATTAAGAGTAGAAGTGGATTTGCACTGGTTTATTATAATAAAAAAATCATTTTTAATAAGTAGTAAGTTTTATGAAAAACTGTTCCAAATAACTTTTGATTATAATCAGAAATTAAGGTTATTATTCTTTTCAGATTTTAATTATTTTGAAAGTGTATAACAACAAGTATATAAACAAAAAAAGTTATATTTAATAAAATAAAACGTTAATTGATTGGGCTTACCAGTTCAAGCCCAATGCATAAAGCAATAAAATTCACAATCCAATCAAGACAATTGCTTCCTGCACACAACACAATTTCAAAAATTCCGAAAATATCCTTTATTTTGAAAATAAAAATTTGGAATTGAAAATAATGAATTCTGGAAAAGTAGATTAAAAAAGATTATTGTGTTCTGGATATAAAATTTGAAAACAAAAAATCAAAATCCCTAGATAAAAAAATCCAGAATTAAAAATAATACATTCCAAAAAAAAATTATCTGAAAAAGATTATTATGTTTCAGAAAAGGATTATTGTATTCCAGAAAAGGAGGTGTGAAATGTAATTTTATATGTATATTTTTTTTAAGGATATTTTTGTCTTTTCCTGGGTGCAGTGATATGGTGGAGGAAGCAGTTGCCTCCAATCAAAATCAATATCTGTTGTGTTTGAGTCGAAAGCTGAAACCGAATCAATTAGGGTTCCAAGAAATTAAGAAGAAGAAGAAGAAGAAGATGTCGTATCTGTTACCTCATTTGCACTCAGGATGGGCCGTGGATCAAGCAATTCTTGCCGAAGAAGAGCGTCTCGTCATCATCCGATTCGGTCACGATTGGGACGAAACCTGCATGCAGGTAATTTCAATTTTATATCGTGAATTTTGAATTTCATGCTGTTTCGTATTATGAATTGTGAATGGTGAATTTTAACTCGATTAAACTGCATATTGTGAACTGTGCTGGTTTTGATTTGAATTGCAATTATTTGTGATGAAATTGGGAGAATAGATGGATGAGGTGTTGGCGTCGGTAGCGGAGACTTTAAAGAACTTCGCGGTGATATACCTGGTGGATATAACAGAAGTGCCGGATTTCAACACCATGTACGAGCTCTACGATCCTTCAACTGTCATGTTCTTCTTCAGGAACAAGCACATCATGATCGATCTTGGTACTGGCAACAACAACAAGATCAATTGGGCTCTGAAGGACAATCAGGAGTTCATCGACATTGTCGAGACCGTCTACCGCGGTGCGAGGAAGGGTCGTGGTCTTGTTATCGCTCCCAAAGATTACTCCACCAAATATCGCTACTGATTCAAGCTGATCTGTAAAGTAAAACAAACGAATTACTCTGTCAAACTTTTGGCAGCAATACCTGCTTGTTGTTGTTTGTTATCGGAACTTGCTACGTTTTATAAATAAAAATCTGGAACTGAGTGTTTTTAATGTTTACATTTTGTTTCTACTACAACATTCTATTAGGAATGTCTTACATTTTAGTACTTTCTGTGGCTGTTTTAAGTTCTTATAAATAAATAGTTGCAGAAAACATACACAGAATATAGTTCCCAATCTGCTTTTTTCGTTTAAGATTTGAAACTTAATAGATGCTATCTGTTTCATACAGTTTAATGAGTTTGAGTGGTAATATGAAATAGGTATTGAGATAAAAGGTTCTTTCCTATGAAAACCTAGACACTTGAAACATGGAATGGAGAGGAAAGGTTCTTAAAAATTCAAGATATGATACAGCTTATAAATGCAAACATGAATTGATAAAAAAACTACATCGTAGTTACCGATCTCAAATGGTGGCATGTGGAATTCATCTTTGAAGATACTATAGTGGAAACATGTTGACTGCTATTTTAAGTATTATAACACGGACTAAATAATTTTGAAGCATATATCATGGTAGCAGTGATATAGCTCACGAAAAACTGATATTACAGCAGCAATGGCTGCTATTGTCAACCGCTCCACTATTTGAATCCAGTAGTAGCCCAGTGCTGTTCTGTTCTCTGCTACTCTGCTATACTATAGTGCACTATTGACTACCATGCGTTTCATAAATGTGCTGTTTATAAAGTAACATTATTGTTTTACTGTATCAGTGGGTGATGATTGCAAACACAAACAATATTGTGATCATAGCTAAAACATAGCTACATGTCCTTCCATTGATCACATAAAAATATATTCTCTCCTCTTAAACATGTTATAAAGTTACATATTTTCCCCCTACTCATGTTAGAATGTCATGGAAAGCATCATCAGTCCTACTCATAAGTAGTTTTGACTGTACAAGTGCCTATTATTTACTATAGCTCTTTAAGCTAAAGCTAATGGACATTAAGTGAAGTTGCCCAACAGGTATAAATAAGTACTACATCCTAGTAATTATAGGCACAATGCAGAGCTTTTTCCATACATCTCCATACTTGCATGGTTATTGTTTCATTGTAATATTTCAGGTATATGCAATAATTGTTTCTCCAATTGCAGCCTCAAATCCATCTGCTTTTGTCTTAATGAAGAGAAAAGGGATTTCAACCAGACAATATACATATGATGAATTTGTTTTGCATGATATCATGCTTGTGCTTTTATGATTTTGAAGTTGTCTTTGAGTCCAACAAGGTTGTTATTACTGTTCAGGGTGTTTTTATTGGTAAAGGGTATATTCGTAATGATTTATTTAAGTTGAGTCTTATATGCCTTTCTCTCCTAATAAAATATATAATAGTCCTTGTTTAATTATAACAATTGTTGAAAGTTATGATATGTAACATGGTAGTAGTAAACTTAAATGTTATTAGAAGAATGATGCCTTTTAATCTTATTCCCAAATCTTGTATTGGTTTGAAGCAAAAATGTGAAACATGTGTTCAAGCAAAGCAACCATAAAAGTCTTTCAGTACATTTATGAAAAAGGAAAGTAATTTATTTGAATTGATTCACAATAATGTGTATGATAGTAATGATGTGTTAATACGTGGTGCTAAAAATTATTTTATTAACTTTATCAATAATTTCTCAAGATATTGTGTGTATTTAATAAATCACACACATGAATTATTTGATAAAATCAAAATGTACAAAGTGGAGGTAGAAAATCAATTAAAAATAACGAAAATTAAGTCTACAATTTCTAATAAATATGGAAAATATGTCTTTAGAAATGAGTGACTATTGTTTGAAACTAATGGTATTGTTCATGAAACAACACCTCCATAAAGTCTTTAATCTAATGGTGTAGATGAAAGAAAAAAATAGAAATTTACTTAATATGGTGAAAGTTATGCTCCCAAGTTTTTATTAAACTTGGCTAAAAATATGTGAGGTGAAACTTTATATTCTGTTTGTCGTCATATTTTTGTAAATATTGCAATAAAACACTTTTTATGAGTTATAGAGAAAAAGAGAACCATATATTGAAATACTTTAAAATATGAGGATGTCTGGTAAATGTTAATATAATTTTTAATAAAAAAAATTAAAACAGAGCGTGTTTTTATTAGATACTCTTTACATAACACTATCAATAGATTTCTTGTTATTAATTTTGACGTAATTGAAATTTTTAACAACATTATTATAAAATTTATTGGTATTTTTTAAAAATAATTTTCCTTTAAAAAATAAATTGACATAAAATTGTTAATAAA
>Ga0123341_1003978_pt1 | contig 12849 bp, 13 predicted proteins | sample Turbeapinknodule_FD_89959 | JGI IMG/M metagenome (GOLD analysis project Ga0123341, IMG submission 89959) | Root nodule microbial communities of legume samples collected from Mexico - Turtle bean Mexico pink nodule | ecosystem: Host-associated > Plants > Roots > Nodule | place: Mexico: Nepantla... | reverse complement strand
TTTTTTTTTTTAATCAATTCTAGTGTCATTCCTTAGGTTCAATTTGTGTGCCACCTTTTATTGAGTGCTTATTTGATTGCTTGTCAAATTTTTTCAACATCCTTTCAAGTTGTGTCATACAAATTACTCCATTTGTTGTAGTCTCATTCTAAATTTGAATTGCTCTTTGCTTTAAATTTGTTGACTTCTAATTGTTGGTGTAAGAATTTCAAAGTGGTGCTTGTTAAGTTGGAATTAACCATTGTGGTGAGTCCATCCCTACTTAGTAGGTACTGTTTTTGAAGATTTAAATTGGCTAACCTTAAGAGGTTAAGGCAAAGGCTGCAACAAATAAGATTACAAATACACACAAACTGTGGGACGCAACAAGAAAGAGTAACAAAAGCCAAGGAGTGCATAATATAGGAAATCTGAAATTTAATTTTGTAATTCAAGTTCCCTTGTATTTCCTTTGAATTTTAATTACATTCAACTTTGATTAATTAGTGGAATAATTACGTATTAGACGGTGAGTGTGTCTTCAATGGCTCTAAGTTTCTAGAAGCCTCACCTTAGGATTCGTCTAGTTTTAAAGATTTGTAGTTAGTAATATTTAATTTTGTTTAGTTAATTGTTTTGCTTTAACTACTTGTTTTGTATTGTTTAATTGATTTGCATTTGTTTTCTTGCATAAACAAGTGTTTTTCATTCTTAATTGTGATCTAAGTAAATTACTTAGAAAAATATTTGTGAAAAGTCTTGAGGGATAGATTTTGGCAAGGAAAGACTAGGTACTTAGAGGATCCTAGCGATCCACCTCTCTTTCCTGGAAAGCTACCTTCATTACTCTCCTTGTCTTTTTTGGGGTAAATTACTTTAAACACAAAACTTTAACTATGTCTTCTCATTCTCGTCATTCTAATGAAAGTAAGGGAACATCTATCAAATCTCTTTTGAAAAAACTAGCATACGATGTTCAAGCACTTTCATATAGACAATTGCAACATGAGATCCAACTCAAAGAAAGGGATGCTCAATTTGCTTTGATACAAGATGAGTGGAAAATGGTTAAAGAAAGGAATGAATACAACAAATCAAAAAGATCTTCAAAATTATCTAGCTCTAGGTTGATTGATATATATGATAAAAAAAAAAAAGTTTTAGAATGCATGAGTATTATCAACCTCAACCTAGGAGAGTTAGAGAAGAAATGAAAGAGCTTATGGAAAAAGGAAGAAACTTTATAAACGAAGAAAAATAATATATTAGAAGAGAAAAAGAGTTTAAAGGAAAATTTCAAGCTCTTGTAAGAAAGAAAGAAGAGAATGAGAAAAGAGAAAGAGAGGAAGACGAAAGAAAAGCTAGAGAAGAGAAAAAAAAGAGAGAAAAAGTGATGATAGAAAAGGAAAATACAAAAAACTCTTTTTCTGGAGTTGAATCAGATATTGATAACATTATATCTTCTCTAGAAAACCCTTGTAAAGATGTGCCTGCAAAGAAAACTATGTTTGGAGCTGAAATAGATATAAATGTTTCTTTCATAGAAAATACAGAAGAATGTTTGACTAAAAAGGAAGAAGAGGAAACCAACAAAAAAGAAGAGTCTTTTATGACACCTCCTGAAAGCATAGCTGGGAAAGACTCCTTAAAAGGGGATTGCAATACTTTGAACTCTTCTTTTCAATTATATAATGATCACTCTTCTTTACAAAAATCTCAAAAACCAAACTTTGTGATGTTGTTGCCAAGCTTGGGCAATATACAACGCAAAGTGAACAAAAATATTTTTGAAAGAGGTCTTATGTTATTCTTTAAAAAGAATTTTAAAGATAAAAGGCCTTATTTTTGTCCCTGTGTTTATGTAGACAACATGCTCAGACTCAGCAAGAAGGATGTGACCGCTATGGCCAAGCAGATGAAAACGGCTTCCCACACCTCCCCTGCCAAAAACCTGAAGATGAAGGCGGTGGTGGAGGCGCCTGCTTCCGAGGATGAGGACACATGCTCGGGGTCAGTTTTCAAGAGAAAACGAAAAACTGCCCCTCTACCCAGTCCTGCTCAAGACATTATAGTGCAGGAGAGTGGGAAAGATAACCTTCAAAAAGGAGGGTTATGGGATCCATCCTTGGATGCCACCTCTTTCCTTGAGAAGACCCTACTCCCTGTCGAGCTGGACAACTTGTGAGAAGACCAGCTGGTTGACCAGACTGTAAGGCAACTGGGGTAGGCCCTAGCTGCAAACTGCCTTGCCCTTTCCAAACTCGAGAGGGAAAGCTTCAGCTGAGGAGCAAGTTGGGGAACTCCAGATGACCTGCCAAGAGACCAAGGTCCTCTTGACTGAAAAGTCTAAGGAGGCCTTGGGATTGTCCGCAAAGAATGTGAGCTCATTGCTGAAGTGGAGAATTTGAGAGGAGAGCTTGCCCAGCGGGAAGAGAAACTAGTGCAGAAGGATGCCTCGCTGGAGAAGGCCAAGGAGGAGTTGACCAAAGATATTGCCAACTCTTATCTTATGGGTTTCGATGATGTTGTTGCCCAAGTCACCTACGTCTACCCCGAGTTGGACCTTTCCAAAATAGGGTTAGGCAAAGTTGTCGTGGATGGGCAACTAGTAGATGAGGAATAGCAGTACGAAGTTCCTTGCTATCACCTTAATTGTGTACCTTATGAACAATTTACAACTTTTGCACATACATGAATGTTTTCTTGCTTTACTTCGACTAGTATAGTAGCAATGTATGTCTCGACCAAACACAACTTTCGTAACTTCAAAACTAATCGACAAACACCGATGATCGCCTCACGTTTAAGTAACGTGATCATCATAATAAATCAACCAACGGTAAACTGTGATTTAGGGTTCCTAAGCTCAGAGTCTCTCTGGGAAACATGTACATGAATCACTATAACTGTTTATACTCCTTAAAGGGAGGTTCCAACGTGGTTCGTGTCAATACAATGACGAGCGGCAATCAGGGTTACCTGAGCTCAGAGCCTCTCTAAAGAAAAGGCCTTCACACCTGAATCACTATGAACCTTTATACTTCCTAAAGGGAGGTTCCACTATGGTTCGTGTCAATAGAATGGCGAGCGGCAATCAGGGTTACCTGAGCTCAGAGCCTCTCTAAGAAAAATGCATTCACGCCTGAATCACTATGAACCTTTATACTCCCAAAAGGGAGGTTCCACTGTGGTTTGTGTCAATACAATGGCGAGCAGCGATCAGGGTTACCTGAGCTCAGAGCCTCACTGGGCAAAAGGCATTCACGCTTGAATCGCTATGAACCTTTATCATAAATTACTCATACACGCAATGCGCTTGCTCAGGTAACATGTTGATCAAGTCGTCCTCCTGGTGTCAATATAATGCAAGCATGTTTCACAAATAATTTTTTATTGGGCGACCTCATTAAAAAACCCTGATAAGGGAAAAAGAGTGTCCCCTTAAATGCTCACACTGTACACAAATAATGCGTTAACTAAAATAAACCTTAAGATTGGTCCCATTCCATGTTCGGGGAATAGTCCCACCCTCCAGAGTCTCAAGCTTATAAGCTTCGTTCCCGAGTACCTCTATCACGCAGAATGGGTCAGTCCATTTAGGAAACAACTTGTTCTTCAGCTGATAGGGATGAGCTTTTCGCATTACCAGGTCGGCAACCTGGAACTGCCGGGGTCTCAACTTGGACTTCTGCTTGTACTCCACCCTTCTTTTCAAGGCTTCAGCCTTGATGCGCGCCTCTTCTCTCACCTTGTCGAGCAGGTCTAAATTTACCTTCCTTTCCTCATTAAACTCCTCCACCATGAAGTTTTCGAACCGCGACGAACTCTCCTGGATCTTGACGGGGATCATAGCATCCGACCCATACACCAGACTAAAAGGTGTCTCCTTGGTGGTGGATTGGGGAGTGGTGTCGTAAGCCCACACAATTCGAGGGACCTCGTCTGCCCAAGTCCCCTTAGCTTTCTCCAGCCTCCTCTTTAGGCCTCTAAACAGGACTCGGTTAGCATATTCGACCTGTCCATTAGTCTGTGGGTGCTCTATCGAGGCGAACACCTGCCTGATGCTGAGCTTTGTGCATAACTTGCCTAGCTGCTGACTTGCAAACTGGGTTCCATTATCACACCAAACGCTTTGGAATTCCAAAACGGCAAACGATGTTCTTCCACACGATGTGTTGAACCTTGTGAGTCGTTATCTATGCGACAAGCTCGACTTTTATCCACTTGGTGAAGTACTCAATGGCTACCACCAGGTACTTCATCTGGCGAACTGCTAAGGGAAACAGGCCCAAGATGTCAATTCCCCATGTGTCGAAAGGCTATGGGCTGTGGATCGATCGGTACTCCTCCGAGGGTGCATGATGCTAATCGGCATGTTGTTAGCATTGTTTGCACCGTTCTGCATACCTCGTGCAGTCTTCCCTCATGGTCGGCCAGTAATACCCTGCTCGAACAGCTTTCAATGAGAGAGCTCGTCCACCAATGTGACTCCCACAGATACCTTCATGGAGCTCATCCATGATACGCGTGCACTACTCACCGCTCACACAGGACAAGATAGGGTAAGTGTAACCATGCCTGAACAAGTTTCCATCCACCAAGGTGTATTTGCATGCATTTTTCTTGACAATTTTGGCCTCCGTCGGCTCCTACGGGAGTAGGCCATCAGCCATGTCATGCCTATAGGGTGTCATCCAGGTTTCACCTGCATCGACCAAGCAAACGTCCGACGATTCTCCCACTGACAAGTCATAGGCACTTATCTTGGGTACCCTCAACATTTCCTGATGTGAGTTGATTTTAGGTTGATTCATTAGATGACACTTTTTAGAATTAGGATCGAGATTCTTAAACAATTAAGGAAAATCAAGAACACAAAACAAAGACAATGAACCGATTGAATGTATGACACAATTCAATTAAACCGAATAGAAACACATTCTAAAGAAGATGAACTGATTGAAACATCCAACAAACACATTCAACTTATTAGAATCAAGAAACAAGAACATTCTACCGATTGAAATTAAGAACAAATGAACAAGACATGTTTAGAATTTGATATGGAATGGAAATGGAAGAAGAAGATGAAAAGTCGGAAAAACTTATGTGGTTGAAGCAAGGGAAGTGATTCATGCCACTTAAAAGGTAAATAGACTCCAAAATGAGTGAAGAATGCCGCCACTTGAGAACTCCCAAAGACTCACAAGATAAGATTGGGAAAAGGAGACAAGTCTCACAAATTCTCACTCAATTTGAGAAGAGTAACTTTACTTCAAATTCAATGTGTCTTTACAAGACCAAGCACCTCTATATATAGTGTAGAGGGCCGGTCATTCAAAAGGCAAAAGTGGGAAGAAGCAAGTGAAAAGGCATTTTGAAATGTCGCCCCAAACAAGTCACATACTCTATGGAAAGTGTGACTTTTCTACTACTTCCTCATAAGTCCTATACTCCTTTTCATACTTTCCTTTTATGTTCTATTTTAAATCTATTCTAAAGATATTACAAAAAGAGACATCAATTGATGCTCATCTCCTAATGCTAGTGCCTTGCTCCTAGTAATTCTCTGAGGCATGGTGGAGGATGTAATCATAGGTTGGGCTTGAGCCTCAGATTGGGCTTGGGCCTCAGGCGTCCTCTCTCCTTGGTCTACGTCATGCTCCCCGGGTGAGAGAGAATTCGTCCACGAATTTTGAAGACCTGCAGAGAAAGGAGTTAGATCACTGATATTAAAAGAATGACTACTAAGGTATGTATCAAGCATATCTAACTCATAGGCATTATCATTAATCTATTTGAGGACTTGAAAAGGATCATCACCACGTGGCATAAGCTTGGACTTCCTTTGAGTAGGGAATCTATCCTTCCTCAAGTGTAGCCAAACCCAATCCCCGGGTTCAAAGATTAATGCCTTGCGCCTTTTGTTGGCACGTTCAGCATACTTGCCGACCTTTTTCAATTTGCAGCTTGATGTGATGGTGCAAGTCTTTAATAAAAGAAGCCTTTTCAAAACCATCTTTGCACAACACCTCATCAAGAACAGAAATTGGAAGAAGGTTAAGAGGTGTGAGGGGATTAAACCCATAAACAACCTCAAAAGGAGTATGGGTAGTGGTAGAATTTACTACTCTATTATAAGAAAATTCAATATGAGGTAGTAAATTTTCCCATACCCTTGGGTTCCCAGAAATAAGGCATCTTAACATTTGACCAAAAGTTCTATTAACCACTTTAGTTTACCATCAGTTTGGGGGTAGCAAGCAATAGAAAACAAGAGTTTAGTGCCAAGTTTTCCCCACAAAGTCCTCCAAAAATGGCTTAAGAACTTTGAATCTCTGTCGGACACAATACTTATAGGAATCCCATGCAAACGAACTACTTCCTTAAAGAAGAGATTTGCAATAAAACAAGCATCATCGACTTTGTGACATGGAATAAAGTGAGCCATTTTAGAAAAGCGGTCCACTACCACAAAGATAGAATCCATACCCTTCGATGTCTTAGGAAGACATAGGATAAAATCCATAGAAATATCTACCCAAGGCATTGTTTGGATGGGAAGAGGGGTATATAAACCATGGGGTTGTACGGATTTGCGCATGTGTGGCCAAAAGAAATGTTCATGCAATGTATCTAAAGTTTTAGCTACCCCAAAGTGTCCCGTAAGTCCTCTCTCATGTTCTTCTCTAACAAGAGATTGTCTTAATGATCCTTGGGGAACACAAAGTTTTTTTCCTTTGAAAAGGAAACCATTCTGTATGAAAAAGTCCTTGTGTCCTCCTTTGGAACACTCTTGATAGATAAGAGAGAAATCAAGGTCATCATTATAAAGTTCCTTTGTATGATCAAAACCTAAGTGTTGAACATCCAAAACATTTAACAAGGTATATCGTCTAGAAAAAGCATCGGCAACCACATTTATTTTACCTTGCTTATGTTTGATCACATAAGAAAATTGCTCAAGGAACTCCACCCACTTGGCATGTATCTTGTTAAGCTTGCTTTGGCTTTTCAAATATTTAATGGATTCATGATCATTAGGTTTATACTGGTTCACTCACACATGAGCTACATCCAGTTCTCAGAACAACCTCTGAGTTCCAATTGTAATCAAAACCAAATTACAACACACACACAAAGAGGTAACCTTGAAACCCACAAGATTCACTCACTCACTTTGAAATATCAAACACCTCAATACAGAACAACCTCTGTCTTTGTAGGATTTCTAACACACACAACAGTTTAAGGAAGTACTATTACAAGTATCTAGACAAGGATAGAAAACACCTGAATTTGCACTATACAGGAAACTCCTGTCATCAACACTTGTTACCACAACAAAGATTGAACAAAAATCTTGCACTTTGAAAACATCCTTTAAAAAAAAAATCTCTTTCTTTGATCTCAAATCTGTATCAATACTTGTTGTATTTGATTGTGTATTTTGCTTTGAAAGAAAGGCTATATTTATAACACTTGAAATGTAGTCATTTAAGGCAGTTTTAATTAGCTGAATTAATTAAAACAAGTTTTCAAAAACTGTTATGAAAACACACATTTAACTTGTTGAAACCACGATTTAACCGGTTGAATGAGTCAAGCAGTTGCATAACTAATTCAAAATGCAGTTTCAAAAACCTCAAGCCAACTAAGTGACAAACAACCGATTATGTCGATGATTCAACCGGTTGTTTTCCCTTTGCTTGAAAAAACACTTTGTTTCTTTTAAAACTATTTGATCAAGCTTTGTGAAGGATTAAGAACTGATCATAACAAAGATTCTAAACAACCTAATCTAAACCCAAACCAAAAAGCAGCACAACTTCAGGCTTCATGTGGATTTGAAACATCAAAGCTCCCATGTTAAAAAATCTCCCCCTATTTGTTGGAGACAAATCCTTGGGATGCTTTTAGAAATGTTCTTTGTTTAGAATCTGTTCAACCTGCATTCATGAGCAAACACAGAAACAGAGGGTAATCTATTCCAAATCAAATAAGCACCAAAAACTAGTTCTCTCTGGGTGATTTCCATAACAGGAACATCAGTCAAATCAGATGAGAAACCAACAAACATACATAGGTGCAAAAAAGATAAACAATCGGTTATTTCGTAGTAATAACCAGTTGAAATTTTGTATATCAGAGTTAACAGTTTAACAAAATTCAAATTTAAACCAGTTAAAGCAGTTCATAGCAGTAATGTTCAAAGCAATAAAGAAAGCAGTTAATAAGAACATTACAAAACCAACTTCTCCCCCTATTTGTCTCATCAAATAGACAAAAGGCAAGATTAAAAACAACATAAGAATAAAACAAAATTGTTTAGAAATTTAAAACCAGAATTTTAAAAAGAAGGATTGTCCTTTCTTTCGAATTGGAGTTCCATAATCTGCTTCTGGACTTCTTCAATTTGTTCATCCAGCGCTGAGAAACGTGAATCCATATTGCTAAATCTTGATTCACACATATCATAGAGGTTCCTTTGATTCTCATCAAAGGTGTCCATATGGTTGATCATCAATCTTTCAAAAGGTGACTTTGTTGTCATCATTTCTCTCATGTTAGTATCATTGTGATCATCCTCTTGAGCCTCAACAACAGGTTCATATTGTGTTACTGCTTCTTCATGTTCATCTTCCTCATGTGTTCCACTTGGGCCTACTTGATCACCATCCTTGCACACCCATCTTCCACCAATTTTAGTAAATCCCATTTTACATACGTAACCACTATTTATCTCACTTATGGAATTTTGCATATGCTATTTGATTGTGTGGATCCAATTGATCTTCACTTTGTTCATTATGAAATAGACCACCAAGAGATCTTCTTCAGAAAAAGTGGAGTGGTTGCTCCCCCTAGGTGTGAGAATCCATGATACTATGAAGGCAATGAGCCTTTCTTCAAGCTTTAATCCTTCAACCGAAAAGTTCCTCACTTTGAATTGGGGATTCTTGAGACAACCTTTGTAGAACTGCATTTTGTTGAACTCTTCAACAATTCCAAGGTTCCCTCTATTGATCCTTAGCCAGAGTACTTTAATCCAGTCACAACAGACCACACATCATTAGTGATGATCATCTTTACACCTTTCACATGAGAAATAAGTGAGTCATTAGTGAAATGAACGTTAGTGTAAAATACCTTCACCAAATCTAGATATATGTTTCCAGTGAGCTCTAGGAATCTCTTCAATCTTTTTTCTTTGAGGATGCTTCTCACAATGTCCAGGTTTTGTTGTTTCATCCAAGTAAAGGAGACCATCTTGGGTGTGTTCAAGTAGATATTTCAAGTAGATATTTGTTGAAAAGATCAGCATCACCTGAAAACCAGCCTTCAAGTTTTCCAACATTCTTGACAGCCCTGGATTTCATTCTCTTGGCTGAGGGAAGAGTTCCAGCCATTGCTAAACTCAGAAGCAAGCTTTTGCCCACTGCAAATAGGTTTTAGAGTAGAGAAAGACAATAACAACAAGTTGTTTTATGTGAAAACAACAACTAATCTCATTGCTTTATATGGCCAAAATTCTTGGTCAAAGTTGGCACAGAGAGGGTTGTTTTCAAAACAGAAAAACGAACCAAAACTGAACAATAAAGTTGTTTTTGTTAGTCAAACAGAAAGTACAGATACTCACATGTTGATTTGACCAAACATTAATGGCAATTTTAACTTCCAAGATAGGAGAAATCTGATTCTTAAAAGCAGTTACAGCAGGGGTAAATTGTACTCAAACACGCAATTAATGCAATATTGACCACAATTATTTCTGTGTTTGAACAGAATCTCAAACAGATTTTAGAAATTAAAACAAACAGATTTGTCCAGTGCTGACACAGATAAAACAATCGGTTGTTTCGAAGAAACAATATGTTGAAATTTTGCACTATTTGAAAATTTTGAGAAAAAACAAGTTTTCTTGTACAACCATCCAATATTGAACATCAAGGATTATAATTGACACAAATATGTGTAAAACATAGATGAAATGTCAGCTAACTATATTCCAATCACAGAGAACAACATTGAATTGGATTTAAGAGTTAAATGTTCAACAAGGAGAGAAACAAGAGAGTTATCCTCATATTACAGTTACACTAATATAAGTAGTTCATGTAATCAAAAAAAGACTTTGACATGCACAAAGATCTTCTCAATGTCCTGACCTTTCTGAACCTTCAAGCACAGTTAGAAATCTGCAAAATAAAACTTGTCAAATCACAAGGTTTGATCCCTTAAAAAATTTGGGGACCCTTTGTGTTAGACCTGTCTTTAGAATCATCAATACATCTGGAAATCCATTTAAAGATGCCTTTAGGCACAAGAGATTTTCGAAACCTGCAATACCTAATAGAAGGGCCTTTCTTCATACAATAGATGCATGTAACAACCGGTTGAATCGACCTTTTAACCGATTGTTTTTCTAGTACATATGTAAAAGGTTTTGAAATTTTATTTCCTTTGCTTTGAGGATAGAAGCCTAAACCAGCTTTTCCAAAACCACATTTTTTAGATGCAAGAACATCTTCAAAATTGGATTTTCCAGTTGTAAGTTTGTCCAAGGTTTTCAAGAGATAGTGAATCTTTCTTTCACGATTTTCACAATTTTCACAAACTTTTGACTCACAACTGCAAGAAGAGTTTTTGTAAACTAAATCAAGGTTTTCAAAATCTTCTTTTGTTTTGCTCAACTCTTCCTCTAAAGACTTGAATCTGTTTTCCAACTAGTTATTTAGACCTTTCAATCGGTTGAGAGAAAGTGCCAATCAGTTAGCCTATTCATGAGTTTCATTAAAAGCATCAAGCAAGTGATAATAATTATTACCTTTACTTGAGGATAAAGAACTCATGCTACTTGTTACTGAAGCTTTAAGGCACATATTTGCTTCTTCATCATCTGAAGAGCTTGAGGATGGGACTTCATTGTCATCCCATGCTACATAAGATCAGGAAAGATGTTCCCTTTCATCTCCAAGAACCTCTTTAGTAGTTGTTCCTTGAGAAGATTTCTCACATCATCCAGCTTTTGACTTTTTAGCCAGCTGAAAGAGACAACTTTTGGGTTGTTTATCACTTTTTTACTTGTTTCAAAGGTATATTTCTCAATCAACTCATTGTCTCCTGAAAACCAGCCTTCAAGAAGCCCTCCTGTTCTTACAACCCTGGTTTTAATCCTTTTTTATGAAGGAGGAGTGGAATCCATGATAACAGAATGAGAAAAAAATGAAAACAGAGAAAAATATGAGATGCAGCAAGAGATGTGCCAATGGGTTGTTTTTGTGTAGAAAAACAGCTGCAGAGGGTTCTATAGCAATACAGAAACCCTCTTTGATCCTTTGGTTGCAGTGGGTTTCAGTCCTCAAGAAGAGGAATCTGATCCAAGATTGCAGAGTAAACACGTCAGCCCATACCAAACAAACATATGGTCAGCACATGTGGATTTGACTAGTCATAAAGGCACTTGAATTTCCAAGATATGGAATATATTCCTTTTATGACAAGAAGTAACCTCCTTCTGCTCCAAATCAGACTCTTATGACTGCTTTATTGACTCATAATTCCTTTAAGATTGAAATCTGTAAAAGATAGAATGCATAAAGAAATTAAATCAATTTTATACAGTGTTGTGAGAGGAGAAACAATCAGTTGTTTCGAGAAAACAATCGATTATTTTTCTGAAGCAGCAACAAATTAGAATTTTCAACAGCATAGAAGAATCAAAATCTAATTGCTCCACATATATTACAATTTAGATGAAGATTTAACACAAATTAAGAAAAGAAAAACAACAGAAACAAAGAAAGTCTTATCCTTTTGTCATAGAGCCCTTCAATGAGTCATAGTGCATGACCAAGAGAACTTCTTTTGGCTTTTAAGAAGACTTAAGTTGGTACAGAATCCTTAGTTCAACTCCATACAAGAACTTTTCCTTCCAAAAGCTTGATCTGATGACTTAAGAGTCCATACTTCTCTTAGTATTCCTACAACACAATAAATTCAAGCAACAAGATTTGGTCCCCTTACAAAAGTGGGTCCTTTTGATTTACATTTATCACTGGGAACTTCAGAATCTTTGGAAATCCATATCATAATACCTTTAGGAACAAAATATTTCCGAATTTTAAGAAATCTAACAAAGTGGCCTCTCTTCATGCAATAAAAACATGTAACAACCAGTTGTTTCGATTTTTCAATCGGTTGTTTTTCTAGCACTTTTGAAAAAGGCTTTGAAATCCCAATTTGCTTGCTTTGAGGATTAAACCCCAAACCAAATTTTCCAAAAACACATTTTTGGGATGCCAAGATAGTTTCAAAGTTAGATGTACCCTTTGAAAGTTTATCCACAATTCTTACAAGATAGTGGACTTTACTCTCAAGAGTTTTACAATTTTCACAAGCTTCTGAGTGACACAAACAAGAAGAATTATTGCAATGCATTTCAAGATTTTCAAAATCAATTTTTGAATTTTCCAATTCTTCTTCAAGTGTCTTGACTCTATTTTCAAGCCAGTTGTTCAACCCTTTCAACCGGTTGTTCAAGAGAGCCGATCGGTTAGCTTCCTCATGAGTTTCTTTAAAAGCTTGAAGCAATTGACTATAGTTTTATCATTTAAAGAGGCACAAGAACTTACACTACTTGAATCATCTTCTCCCTCTACCATCAAATACAGATTGGCTTTTTTATCTTCACTTGATGAGGAGCTTGATGAGGAGACTTCATTTTCATCCCAAGCAATGTAGACCTTTTTTTATTTCCCTTTCTTGCTTGACTTCTTTTCCTTGCCTTCTTTATTTGGGCATTCAGCTTTCATATGCCCCTGTTCTCCACAACCAAAACAAGTATAATTGTTAGGATTAAAATCACTA
>Ga0123341_1003977_pt1 | contig 12850 bp, 6 predicted proteins | sample Turbeapinknodule_FD_89959 | JGI IMG/M metagenome (GOLD analysis project Ga0123341, IMG submission 89959) | Root nodule microbial communities of legume samples collected from Mexico - Turtle bean Mexico pink nodule | ecosystem: Host-associated > Plants > Roots > Nodule | place: Mexico: Nepantla... | reverse complement strand
ATATATAATTATATCATAATCGAAAGTTACAAAAAAAAAGGTTTATTTAATAATTAGAATTTAATTTAGATATACTAGCTGCTAACATAAAGCATTTTGCATTATCAATCCATTAATGATATGATTTTAAAATAGTTATTAAAATTTAATTATTTTCATTGAAAAAATAATATACTTTTAGTTGATGGCGTAAAGAATTTTATACTATAGCCAATCTTATTCAAATTCTAATACTAATTCAAATCAATATCAAATCTAATAGTCACAGTTCATCAATCTTAGAATTATTTTATGATCAGTCTTCATTATTGATTTATGTCTGAACTTCAAAACAAAAATATTTTAGTAACCTAGCTAGCCACTAAAACGTATAGCTAAAATTTAAGAAATTCATAATTTATTTTTAAGTATATATAATGTTTTTAGCCCCAGCCATATAATATAGATATGTATTACTTCCAAACACGAAACACTACTACTATAGCTAGTATTAATGCACATTCTTCTAGACAAAAAAAACTATTTTCATTTTACATTTATATTTCTTGCTTTTCATCTTATTTTTTCTTGTTTGTTACATTTTGTGTACACACTTTTTTCTTTAAATTAAAGCAAATTTGTGAACAAGTTCAGTGTACAAAACAATTTGTTTTGCCATCTTATCGAAAAATAATGTTAGCCACGTTAAGAACATAATGATTAAATGAAGAAGGAAAATATGTGAGCACTGATTAAATGGAGTAGTTGAAGAAATAAAATAAGAATATTATAGGTTAGGGTTACCCTTGGTGATTATTTCATGTTAACCCGGTTGTTAACAGGTTTGGCTTTCATCATTTCATGTGAAGTGGAGAAATCTATCATCTCTTTTGTCGCCCTTTTTCCATGAGATTCTAGATACAACATCACAGTCATTTTTATTTTACTATTCAAGTACCATGTGCCAACCTCCATCGTAACTTTTCACAGACAAAAGGCATCATAGCTGACCTCCATTACCTCCTTTTTCTCTCTTATAGTCAAACCTTACCCTGCCTCCTTATGAACTGTACAACAAGTGATGTGCTAGCTATAGCCTCAACCCTTCTTTGTTGTCTTAAGAGAGAGAAAAAGACACTGGCTTCAAAAGGATTTTATCACCACATAACAAGAAAAAAGAATATACAAATACACTACATAAATATCATGTAATTTGTAAGTTGATTTTATAACATCAAATCAGACTTAAATTCATTGTTTAAAGGAATTTTCAAAGTTTATCATTCATATTGTTAATGTATTTCTTTTTCTGCTATACCTAATCTAATACTTTTTTTATCAGAAAAAATAATATATATATATATATATATATTATCAACAATGAATATAATGAATAAAAGATACTTTGGAGTACCCAACCCGTATGTATATAGATATCAAGAGGCCCTCACCCCTGTAGGAATAGACTTTTTAATACACCTCTTAGACATTCAAGAATGCTAATTCAGACCAATAGCACTCACCATTAGTACAAAATATAAAAACAACGACCATTTATTTAATGTGTTTTTACGATTAGATGCGATCATTCAAAACACGATGACATTTTTTAAATTTACTTTATTTAAGAATGTGGCTATTTGTTATAGCCGCATTCTTAAACAAAGTGCTTTGTTTTAAGAATGCGGCTATTACAAATAGTTGCATCCTTAAATAAAGCGTTTTATTTAAGAATGTAGCTTTACCTCATAGCCGCTTTCTTAAAATAAAGCGTTTTGTTTAAGAATGCGATTTTATCTCTTAATTGCATTCTTAAACCATTTTTTTTACCCAAAGATAAAGCGCGCCACTTACGCTTTCATACTTCCTTCTTTGGCGCTTTCGTTCTCTTCAACTCTTATGCTCTAGTGTCTCCTCTCGTCTTCCTCGAGCCTGCATTTGTCTTCTTTGTGGCTTTGGCTTTGGTAAGCTGGTTTCGACCTCTCTACTTCTTCTTCACCATTGGTTTTTGTATTTTTTTTGTTTCTCTTATGTGTTTCATTTATGCCATTGCTCGAAGTTCACTGTTTCATTGCCTCGCTGGTGTTTCGATGTTTACTGTGTTGTTGTTGTCACTTCTGCTGTCGCTGCCGCTGCTGCACTCACCAGCAAACCCGCCATGTGGATCAAACATAGTATGGCCCCACTATGACCCCTTAAGGTCTCCATCTTCACAGTGTCGTTTTCCTTACACCCCCACTCCCACTAGAATATCGTGTCGTAGCAACTTTCAAAAAACAATCCTGCGCCATCACTGTCCAACGCAAACGCATTCACTGTCGACTTTTGCCTCGCAATAGTGCTCACCAACGCATGTTGTTTTCCCTTGTGGTTCCTTCTCCAAACCTTGATGCTACCATCCGCGGATGTCGTGTATATGGTGTCGTCACCATGAACAACCTAAGTGTTGGTGGCGTTCTCATTCAGAAGCATATAAGAATGCGACTATTTATCATGGACGCAATTATAAATCAACATTTAAGAATGCGGCTAAATAGCCATATTCTTCTCTATTAGACATAAGACTACGTGTACATCAAATGCAGCTAGAAAGTCGTCGTTTTAAAATGAAAATAGCCGCCCTCTTTTAACCTTTCTGCACCAGTGCACCCCCTTACCATTGCTACATTTCAAGACCAACTACAGCGTCTACAACATTTGTATAGCCAAAGTGATCACCTTCTTCTAAGTTACATCTACATTTAATCTTCCAGGGTTGATCCACTTCACTACCTTGAATCACATCCCCATTCACTTTCTTATTTCTTCTTACTTCTGCCATGGCAATTTTTGCATAATTGTACAACAACCTAATACGCCTTGGTTGTCCATTTGCTTGGTACTTCTGGATCCTTTTGAATGACAACATCAAAATTTCTATACCCTGCAGAATTACACTTCAATTTGAACTACTGCACCTGATTCCTTATACATTCCACTAATTATAAAAATGGACCAGATGTTGATCGGTTTCCACTCACTTTGCTCCCTGCATAACACTTCTTCATTAAAGAAAATATGCATCCTCCAATTCCTTTGTGGAACTTTTGCTTTGTACTTGTTGATCATTGTGAAAGGCAGCTTGAGCACCTGATTCATCAAGCCCCTTGGCCAAAAAAAATTGCATAAGTCATGACAAAACTACTCCACAAACAGTACTTCAAGTGCTTCTTGGATCCCTACCGGAGAAAACCTCATCATTGCTTCTTTTTTTTATCAGCACCTCATCATTGCTGCTAAAAACAAAGGCACAAAAACACTGAATTGGCACAACTAAGGCATCCATTGTTGGAACTCAAAGAACAATCCAAGAGACATCCACCTTGCCTTTAGTTGACCATGTATAAGGCACTTAACTACCCAAGACACCTTTCTATTCCAGTAACAACATTAGCTTTCACCAAATCTGCACCTACATTGTCACTAACCCATGCCTCAGAGAGCCTGCGTGAAATCTGCACCTGTAGAATTGTCCTGGTAACCCCTACATAACAACAAACAAACATCTTTGTATAGTAACTCCACCTTGGCTACTGTATAGATATTAAAAACTCAAAAGACCCTTTTCAAATATATTGGCATTATTAAACCAAAACCATGCCATGGTTTTTTATCCAACCAACTACAACACGTGAATTGATTCTATGACTCATAGCACTATGTAGGCCTTCTTAAAAAACCGAGCTCTTCATTTCCTTAGTAGAACTTCCTATTATCCGAGTACCTCTGCATAAGTGACCCTCAACCATTGGATTTTGGCCGCCTACCCAGACTTTTTCCATGCTTTCCCATTGCACCCACTAACCTCTACTAGACTTCTCATAACTGTGAACACCTTCCTCTACCCTTTTAAATTACCTATAACTTCTAATGCATAAGAGGGGACTTAGAACCCAATCAACAAAGGTATAGTTGTAAGAGGATTCCCTATGTTTCAACCATAACCAAGATTTGAGTTGTGCCTTCTGAAAGACCTTTTCCATATCAACCACACCTTGCTTGAAAATGACATTGTTTCTTTGATCCCAAATACATCTCACTATCGCTGCCCATATACCTTTCCAAACCAAGTTTTGATTGTTACTCACATGTACAAGATGAAAATTCTTAAAGTGGCATATATGTGGAACACTTAGAGTGTCTCAACACTTTACATAAAGTATAGAACATGGTGTAAGACCCTTAGCTTTATACCAAATAGCAAAAGACAACACAACACTTACATAATTAGGTCTTATCAATGAAAAGATTCACCTAGTGCATTACTAGACTTATTATACAAAGTGGTATGATTCTTCTTTAGACAGATATGTGTTGTGGTTATGGTTGTATAACATAATTTTTCTGTTTTGTTTTCTCTAATGTTGACAAAGTCTGGTTTGTCAACTACTATTGCAATAATTTATTTCTTGAACTCTTCTTTTATGTTACGATAGTAGGGATTATAGATATAGAGGCATAAATTATAATATTATGCTTTCATAATTTAATGTACTAGTTATTAGCTTCTATTACTTAGTTTATTTTTAGTTGTGAGGTTGGGAAAGATCGTGTTCACTATTTTTCCAGAGCACATGAAAAAGGAGGGAGGCAGGGATAAGAAGCTAAAAGTAGATGGGAGATAAAAGATAGGCTATGTGTAGCAACAAATTAATAAACAAAGAGCTAATCAATATCAAACATGGTGATTCATCATCAGAGATGTTAATTTATTTTGGCTTAACGGATGCATATTTTTTGTATAGTTTAGGTTGGTATTATGTCTGCTTATGTTAGTTTTATTGAATCTATTTTGTGTTTTGGAATTGTGAAATTTTGGATCATGTAGGTCCATATGGGGGATGTATGTAAGTGAGATATGTTTTTTGATGGACTACATTCAATAGATTTTTTGTATAAGGGTTGAAGTATTCCTTAAATACTCCATTTATTCATTTTTTTGTTGATAAAAAATTTATACAAATTTCCCATAATGCAATACAACAAAAGGCTAAAAGACTAATCGTACACGCATTTTTGTCCAGAATGAGAGTGATTGTGTGTCCTTTATCTCTAAAATCACTAGCAATTTTTTTTTATTCCAGGTCAATATATTGAAGCCTTCCACATTTAAGCATATATCCTTTATTATATTTGTTGTAATCCGACTAGAACTTTTCTTTCCTTGCTTTGTTGAGAAAAGATTATTTATACCCATCCTAACTAAGTTTGGTTCCTTTGCATTTTCCTTCTATGTCATTTGCACGTTATGTAATGTTTCTAGACCCAAGTTGTTACATTTTGTCTTCTTCAGATGGTTCTAGTCTACACATAGGTATTTTTTGATGAGATGTTGGTTATACATACAAAATGAACATAGTTCGTATGTACTTAACTTTACCCCTTTAGATTTCTATACCCCCTCCCCAATTAGTCTTTGTTTCAAACATTTTTTAAAATTCCTCTTCTTTATATCAAGCTTTGTTCGTGAGAGTTAAAACCTTATCACTTACATGTCTACACTATTATTTTCAATGTCGATCTTATATCAGCATATGATTTGTATTCATTGTCCTCCCTTATTGTTGTACCAAAATGGACCATCTTACCTTAATCTCTCATCATATTCAACTCTCCATGTGGATTAATCTGTATGTAATTACATACGGATCTCGAAATCCGCATGTAACAATTATCTACGACAGTTTTACATACGGATTTTTGCCCGTATGTAATCCGTATTAACTATGTTTTACATACAAATTTATTGTGTTACATACGGATTTAGGTTATATGTAATTCCAGTTTTTCTTGTATGGCCATTTCTTTACTCTACCTATATTTATCACATTGGTTGTTCTAAAGGTTATTTATCTCAAAGATTCTAGACAATGCAATGGACTTATACATCATTCCAAACATGAAAATTTTGCTCTAACCACTTTGTTAGTTATCCATGACCAAAAGTTCATTTGATCTATGCAAAAAATATATTTTGCATTCACCTTATTTTTCTTAAATATAATACAATTTCTTTGCTTCCAAATATTCAAACACATTTCATAGTCATATTTTCATTGGAATCTATTCCCTATATAGGAAATTGTAAAAAATGTTGTTTAAGATAGCAATGTTGAGCGATTCTACCTCCTACCCAATTATTACACATATCCCACATTTTTTTTTGTAACATGCATGTAAAGAAAATGTGATTTATTGTAGATTTTCATGTTTTGCTACATTATTAGTCAACAGGTTCCAAGCAAAGTATTGTGCCAAGGGAAACACATTTAGTTTCCAAATAATATTATATAAATATGCGTCTTTCCCTATAGATCCATTGTACAGTTCCTTATATGCATAATTTTTTTTATCAAGAAATAAATAAAATAATTGGAGCATTTAAGATATGTCTCAACCCTTATACAAATAAGCTAATATAGCATGGTACACCAATAACTCAAAGCTCCCCGAATATAATTTTTTTTATCAGCAAGAAATAAATAAAATAATTGGAGCATTTAAGATATGTCTCAACCCTTATACAAATAAGCTAATATAGCATGGTACACCAATAACTCAAAGCTCCTCGAAAATTCCTTCTACCCTCCTAGATAACCACTCCTAACTCTTTAAAGACCTATGTTACAATATCTAGCTCATGATTAAGCCTTCCTTGTGACCTACAATTGCACCTAAAACATAGCCGATGACAAACTCACCCAACACAAATACAAACTCCTATACAAAAAATAGAATGGAATAGGAGTTCCACATAAGGATGATGTGGTAGCTTAGCACTACATTGGCTTTATCAGTATACAAAGATGCTATTACTTGATGTCCTTCCTTCCCTCCTTGGTTATGTTTGTGATTTGTAACAAGGCTAATTGTTTTAATAGTTTAGTTTATGTGCAAATGCCCCTTATATGCAAACTTAGGTGTATATAATTGTGATTGACCCTCTCTCCACGCCATAGAACCTCCCTTTGCCTATTTAATGTGGTATTTGTTACTTCATGTGTTAATGTGACTATTTGTTCTTTCTCTCTTTCCAACCACTCTCTCTTTCATTCTAGCCTTCATTCCCATGTATTGTCTATCCATACTCACATCTCCCCAATTGTGACCTCCTTACTTTTTTTTTTTTTATCAGCAATGAATAAATAAAATTAAAGGGGATACTTCACGGGTATCCCAACCCATATACATAAACCAGAAGTGGACTTCCAATGTCATCCACACAAGAAACTCTCCTTTATGGTTGGAGCAGAACAACCTTAAAGAGAGAAAACCAATCCCAAAAAAACCAACAGGTTACCCAACACCGAACTCACCTACATTCACCTCGCCACAAGACGAGTTACACATGCACGTTACAGAGCTTCGACGACCACCGACTACATAATTAGAATATAATATAGGATATTTATCTAAAAAACTTTATCTCCTAACTATTTATCTTCCCAAATTTTAACCTTATTTTTTATTCCTATTTTTCAATAGAGATTTCTTTCAAACTAGTTTAACAAGTCTTTTGGGGATATTTCTCCACCACCATGAATCATGTTTTGCTACAGTCTCCGTCTAAGTACATAGAGCTTTCCATGATTCATATTTAGATTAACACATGGTTTAGTCTCCATTTTAATTTACCCAACAAAACAATATTAAAAAAATAAATATGTAGCTAGCAAACCTAATGTTATAATATTAAACATAGACTTATACATAGAGAGGGTTCAAAATGTTTAATCATGACATGAAAGAAATAGATCTGAATAACTTGATAGATTATTCTTTGTTTATAAGCCTATATTTCTCTCTCTAATTTGGCTATGTAGTTAGCAAACCCCAACACTTTTGGGAATTATTTTTTTTTTCTCTTCCTTCGACGCAAAAACACACACAACCATTAGCAATCATCATGTTCTCTCCCCTCTTCTCGCCCCCATCATTAGAGCCCGGCTTTCATCATCACCACCGCATCCCTTACCTCCCACCAACCGCACCAAAGCCATCATCCTCCGCCTCTAACATCGCCACAGCGAGAAAGAGAAAAAAGGAGAGAGAGAAGGGTTAGAAGGCGAAGAAGATGGCTTCACTCAAGAAGAAGAAACCCTACCCTCTTCCATTTCCTTGCTACTACTACCCTCTATTCTTCTGATTCAAGGGTCCTCTTCTTCTTCCAAGCTTCTCATGCATGCTACTTTCTTCTCTTCTCCGGGAATTGAAGCGTTGCGGTCCGATTGTTTGCTAGATCAAGCAAATTAACCTACATACTGGTCTATATCATCATCACCTTGCACTCTTCTCTCTCTACATATATGCCTTTAATTTCTTTCTTTCTTTCTTTATCTTTTCATTCTTCTTATCTCTGCTTTGAATTAATTACGTGATTCTAAAAGATTACATATATGGATTTATATATATATATAGTGTGTAGTACGTGGTTTTCGAGCTTGGTGTTTCTAGATATGTATAACACGATGATGAAAAACAAAGCTACTCTTATTTTCCTTTTTGTTGTGTTGTTGAGCAGTGAGCACTGTCACTTTGTGCCTTCTTGTAAATTTGAGGTGGAGACTTGCTTCAATTTAAGTTTCTGAATACAGTTGGTGGTATAGATCTGGATTTCCATATATGTGTATGATAATAAATGTTATTCTTCATGAGAATAATACAGTGGGATTGTTCCAAACTATGTTACTTTGTGTACCATAAGTTTTAGACTTTAATGTTCATGACCCCAGCCATCATCTCTCTTCTGTCCTAGGGTTCTCTTTATTTATTTTCTTTTTTTGGGAAGTTCACATGAAATTTATTTTTATAAAATTAATTAATGGTTTTAAGGAAGTTCACATGAAATTTTCCTTTACTCTCCAGAACAACATGCAAATAGATCCCATTAATCAAGATGTTTTTATTTTGTACATGAGTTTTAGCTGCTAATTAAATTTCTTTTGATGAATATATGTTCATTTCACTAAAAGAAGTTTAAAACCTTACAGTGAAGCTACCAAGCTAACAGATAGAAAATACTCAGCAACTTATGTAGTTATGTAAAAAATGCTAAAATTTTTAGAAATTTAATTAATTAAGGATGCTTTTCTTATATGGTATATTTTTTTTTTGTTTAATTAACTTGCTAAGACAAAACTCTCCTCCTTGTGCTATTTTTAATAAGCGAGGTTGATGCATGCATAACTTTGTGCTGGATTCAAATCATTGTCAATCATTAATCTAAAGTGTGATTCTTATGGATTTCCATACTCTACAGATGGTGCCTCTTTGGCCAGCTTTCAAATATGTATTTAGAAATTCTGCTACCTTGGATTGGATTGCATGCTCGACCCATGTCATAATTTCTTTTGTCAATTATCTATATATAAAAAAAATATAATGCGCAGGATTTGAAATAATTTTGTTATAGTTTTCTAATTCAAAATTGGATTTTTTTTTGTTGGAGTTGACTTTCTATCATAATAAATTCTAATTTTAATTAAAAAAACTCTTAAGTACATTTGTCCTTGTCTTGTACCCTTTTATTGCGTATTCCATCATATGTACAGTTTCATAAAAAAAAAATACATAGCTGTTTTCTGATCAGTAAATAAATAAATATGAATCATTTAAGGAATGATCCAACCCGTATATAGATCAACTGCTCTACTTAAAAGAAAGGTTCAATAATCTTACTAAAACCTACTAACTCAAAATCAACAAAGACACCTAAAAAACAACGCCACCAAACCATCATACGCAAACTAAAATCTAACGGAGACTTTGGATCAAAAGCAAACAGGTCAACGGATTAAGACACCAATCGAAAAAAGAAAAACAAGCAGAAACAAAATAATAAGTAATCAAAGACCAAACCTTTAATTGAGAAAAAAAAAGATTTCAGAATGATCAATCGTTCCTCCTTTAAAAATGTGTTTATTTTTGTGCTTTCAAATCGCACCAACGATTGCAACCCAAACACTTCTCCAAAAACGACATATACATAACCTAAAACATTACACAAATTAAAATGTAAAAAAATTGAACTGAATCGAGCCTATTGATTAAGCATAAACTATTTGTGTTGTTTCTACTTGAAACATTAGACACATATTTTAAAAGATTAATTAATAGTATCTATTAATTGTGATATATGTATTTGAAATTTTAATCATTATATTTTCAATAAATCAAGAAATAAAATTATACATCAAGTTACTCATGAAATATTTTCTCCTTTAATATGTAGGTTTTTTTTTATGTGAGTAACACAATTATTTTTTTATGTAAGTAACACAATTATGGATAATTTTTTTAAAAAAATTACATAATTAATTAAGTTGTTTTTTCAAAATTAATTTTAAAATAAAGAAATCTTCCTTATAAGCATCTCTTCAGTTTAAATCATAAACTTTTTTTTTGCCTTATACGATGTCATGGATGCTTGTATAACTCGTGATTTTTTTTCGAATTTTTTAAATCGTGTCATTAAGCATGTTTTTTAATATTTATTTTAATTTATGTAATTTTTATTTATTTATTTATAATAAAGTTGTGCTTAGTAATAAGATGGAAATGCGGGCTGACCCGTACTGCATTTAGCCCGCAAATGCATATCAGGTTGGCACACCCCGCTTAAGGAGTACGAGCTCATTTTACTAACTCGTCTTGTGTAAGAGGTAGTCTGTGGGCTAGCTCGCATAAGGAAAATATATTTTTAGAATTAAAATTTAATTGTAAAAAATTTGTTATTTGATCCATAGAATTTGTGCACAACGTCTATAGTGGAGAGAGCCACAAAAGCTTCTTGTTGAGCCAAGATATGAGGTTTGATCCAAGAAGATGACATGTTCCACTTGTGTTTTTTCTATCAAGTTTGCATCCTGCAAAATCAGAATAAAAAATATCCAACCAGATTTATAGAAGAGTGAGATGGATACCATAAACCAACATTGGTTGTGCCTTTGAGATATTTCAAGATTCGTTTGGCAGCTATGAAGTGTGATTTGTTTGGATTTGATTGAAATCTTGCACATAAGCAAACAACAAACATAATATCAGGCCTGTTAGCAGTGAGATATAGAAAGGATCCAATCAAGCCTCTGAATTTTGTTTGATCAACAGCTTTTCCAGCCAAGTCTGCATCCATGTAGTAGCTTGTTGGCATTGGTGTGGAGGCCTCTTTGTAGTTTTCCATATCAAACTTCTTGAGGATCTCCCTACAATATTTTTCTTGACTTAGGAAAATTTCATGCTTTAATTGCTTGACCTACAATCCTAATAAGAATGATAACTCCCCCATCATGGACATTTCATATTATCCTTGCATAGCGGTAACAAACTCCTCACATAGACAATCATTAGTAGCCCCAAAGATAATATCATCAACATAAATTTGAACTAAGATGATGGCAGATTTATACTTTTTAATAAAAAGAGTCTTATCAATTTTTCCTCTCTCATAGCCATGAGACAAGAGAAAATTCTAAGCATCTCATACGAGTATCTTGGGGCCTGCTTCAGTCCATACAATGCCTTTTTTTTTATTTTGTACTCATGGTCTGGATGTTTATGGTCTTCAAAGTCTGGTGGTTGGGAGACATAAACTTCTTCATTGATGAATCTATTGAAAAATGCACTCTTCATCATTAAATTAGGTGGAGACATTCATGATAGATTTAAGCAAAGTCAGTCCTAACCTAATTGGGAATGATAGGTGGGCGTGGACAGGAGTTAAATCAGAAGTATACTTTGTTAAATCAGCATATAACATTTAATAGCCTAAGCAAAGTGGAGGATAAATTTTACACACGTTTATGGGATACATTAGTTATCCCAAATGCAAAAGCATTTCATATAGAGGCTTGGAATGAACAGGATTGCTACTAGGGTGAATCTAGAGAAAAAGGATGTTATGGAAAGTTCAATGATATGACATCTATGTCTGGAATAAGAGGTGGGCATACAACATCTGCTTTTGAAAAGTCGAATAACATATAGAGTGTGGAAAATGTGTTACAAGAGGATAAGGGTTACAACAACCTTACATAACTCGGTCATAAGGCATTTTCATCAATTTAATTTCCCAGGTTTTAATACAAAGCAAAATATGATATGAAAAAATAATGTGGGTGACAATGATGAAAAAAATTTGCGATCATGGAAATAAGGTTATATTCATAAATGAAATAAGTGATGGGACTGAGATTTTTGGTATGACACAATTGAAAAGACAGACATTGATTACAAACTTAAGTAAAAAAGCTAAGTTCTCATATTCAAAATGGTGTGTGTCAGAAATCAGGTCATTCATGTGTATAAAACTAGATTAGACCATTATACATAATGCTCAAAGAGAATATGCAAGGGAGATTATCTGGTGTTTTTAAGTATGGTCTAAAATAAAAAAAAAGGTGTGAGCAAAACACGAAATACCAAGTAAAATTCAAAATTAATTTATATGTTGTGTCTAGGTTAAATGAGCTTTATAGTTTAGGAAATTTTATCTGCATGACTTATATCTTTTTCTAATCTTGTGAAAGTCTAACATCATTTTAGCAGTGTAATCTATATTGTTGCTTTATTTTCTTATGATGTGCAAGAAATAATCATCAATAATATCAAAACTTTGTGGATGTTGAGATTGTGAAAACATATACTACCGAACCCATTATGCCTTATGTCAAATTCATTAAGAGAGGAAAGTTGAATAAGTTCTTAGAGGATTCTATTAAGGAAATAATAATTATCAAATTATATGCAATTATTGTATGCAATATTTGACGATATTGTACCCAATTATATGCAATTAATTTAATAATTATAGAATCTCATGATTAGTATCCTACCT
>Ga0123341_1003976_pt1 | contig 12850 bp, 9 predicted proteins | sample Turbeapinknodule_FD_89959 | JGI IMG/M metagenome (GOLD analysis project Ga0123341, IMG submission 89959) | Root nodule microbial communities of legume samples collected from Mexico - Turtle bean Mexico pink nodule | ecosystem: Host-associated > Plants > Roots > Nodule | place: Mexico: Nepantla... | reverse complement strand
TATATATATATATAAAAACTGTGTTTATTTAATTTTTTTTTATCTTTTATATTATAAGGTTATAATTTATATTTTTTGTTAAAAAATTTAGTTAATATATTACTTTTAAATAAAATAAGTCTGACAAATCTCACTTTATTATAAAAATAAGAATATGAAAACAAGCGGAACAGGGAACTCTTGGACGTGAGGAGGAATATGAAAACGCTGTAAGTGAGAACCAGAACGGAGACATGAAGGAAGGGGAAAACGTTAAAGATCGTTATGCTGATTGTGGGGTAAGCGGTACAGGAAACCCAACACAGGAAAGCAAGCCACCACAGATGACGACGACGGAGGGGTGTGAAGGAGGTAGTGAAGAAGGTGGGGTTCAGGGAGGAGTATTTCTAGAGGAGACTTTGCCGCAAATGCTAGGAGGCGAGGAAACAAATGCGGAAAACAAGCTTACCTCTTTACCATGCCGGCGAAAGACGAAAAGGCTCTTTGAATTGGGGGATTTTTATACCCATCCGAGAAGGTCTGTGAGAATTAAATCAAGATTATCTAAGGGAGGGCCACATCCTCACCACAGGGAGGGTATGCGCACAGATTCAATCTCTGATGGTGACTTTATTAATTGCAATTCACACTTATGTGAGCCTAGCAATTCGATGGAATCATCAAGGCTGTGGGAGATTGGGAAACAAATCGGGGTAGTTTGTCGGAAGGACGAGGAGGTAGTCAAAGAATACCAGTGTTTGGAAGGGAGAGATTTGGAGATTATGAAGAGCTTTGAGGAGGGTGAAAAGGTCAGTCATTTATGTTGATAGTAAATTTAAATATAAGAGGGTTGGGAGGAAGCTCCAAAGCGAGGTACTTGAGACATATTATAGCAAGAGAGGGAGCGGATTTTGTTTGTATCCAAGAAACAAAATCGAGTTTGCTTTCGGATGCAAGATGTTTCTCCCTGTGGGGGGACAACAATGTAGGCTGGTTATATTACGGAGGGGACAATGACAGTGGAAGCTTGCTATCTATGTGGTGTAAAGAAGCTTTCTGCTATGAATCGAATGTGATGGGGAAGGGGTTTATTGCGGTTTTTGGTCAGTACATTAAGTCAAATTGCAGGTGTGTGGTGGTAAATGTTTATGTTGTTTGTTCTTTGAGAGATAAGACCTTGTTATGGGTGGAGCTGACTGCTATCAAAACATCATCCTTAGAGTCAGTCTGATGCTTTTGTGGTGATTTTAATGCCATAAAAAAACGTAGTGAAAGGAAAGGAGTAAGCATAAGGGACAACCAATCAAGTGAGATGAGAGGTTTCAATAACTCATCGATTCCAATCTATTGCTAGAATTACCACTTGTAGGTAAACTTTTTACCTGGTTCAACTCGAATGGAAAGGCTATGAGAAGGTTGGATAGAGTGTTAGTCTCTGAAGAGTGGTTGCGTAATTGGCCTATGTGTAAACAATATGTGCAACGCAGGGAAGTATCAGACCATTGTGTTATAGTGGTTAAGTCCTTGGATAAGGACTGGGGACCTAAACCCTTTAGAACCATTGATGCCTGGTTCATGGAGAGGAATTTTCTCGAGATGGTGAAGGATAAATGGACCTCATACTCAGCTAAGGGGAATGCTTTAATGGTGATTAAAGATAAGCTGAAATGGTTGAAGGGTGACCTGAAAACATGGAATAGGGATGTGTTTGGTAACATTGAGACCTCTAAGAAGATGATTCTGCAGGAGTTAGAGGCCTTAGACTGCCAAGTCTACAATGGAGTTTGGTTGGAAAGTGAGAGATTGAAAAGGATTGATCTGGTGAGTCGTCTGAAGGAAACTAATAGGAAAATGGACTCCCTTTTGCATCAAAAAGCTAGAGCTAGTTGGTTCAAGTATGGAGATTCTTGCACTAAATTCTACCATTCCTCTTTGAGATGGAGACGTCTTAGGAATGATGTAAAAGATGTTGAGGTGGGGGGTCAATGGTGCGAAGAGCCATGTACGGTTCGTGCAGAAGCGAAGAAGCTGTTTGAAAACAGATTTAAAGCAACGAAAGATTTTGGAGTAAGGCTTGATGCAGTTGAGTTTATGTCCTTAACCCAGGAGGATAATCTAAGCCTGATAGCGGAGTTCTTTGAGAAGGAAGTAAAGGATGCGGTGTGGCAATGTGAAGGCTCAAAGAGTCTAGGACCTGATGGATTCAACTTCAATTTCATCAAAAAAAGCTGGGAGTTTATAAAAGAAGAGTTTGTGGCTGCTTTGGTTCTCTTTCATGAAACAGGTACTATCCTAAGGGGGTGCAATGCTTCATTCATAGCTCTTGTCCCTAAAGTTAGGGATCCTGTAATGCTTGAGCAATATCGACCTATTTCGCTAGTAGGTACTATGTATAAGATCATCTCAAAGGTGCTAGCGGGTAGAATGAAGAATGTCCTACCCTCAATTATAGATGAAAGTCAATCAGCTTTTATAAAGGAAAGAGGGATTCTCGATAGTGTGATTATGGCTAATGAAGCGGTAGAGGATCTAAGGAGGAATGGAAGGAGTGGTCTTTGTTTAAAGGTGGATTTTGAGAAAGCCTATGACTCGGTCAGATGGGATTTCCTCTACGATATGCTACAAAGGATGAGTTTTCATAGCAAGTGGATTAGTTGGATCAGAGGGTGTATGGAAAGTGCTACAGTTTCTGTGCTTGTTAATGGGAGCCCAATGGAGGAATTTAAACCGTTTAGAGGGTTAAGGCAGGGCGACCCTTTAGCTCCTTTTCTCTTTCTAGTGGTAACAGAAGGGTTGGTTGGCCTAGTAAGGCAAGTTGTAAAGGCTAGGCTATTCTCTGGCATCAAGATTGGCAGAAAGGAGGCTGAGGTGTGCATCCTACAGTTTGCAGACGACACAGTGTTCTTCTGTGAGAATTCTTACTCTAATGTGGTGACTCTGAAAGCTATCCTTAGGGGGTTTGAGTTAGCTTCAGGTTTGAAGATTAACTTCCACAAGTCAAAGCTGACAGGAATCAATGTCCTCAGAAGCAATCTTGTTTGCTACACTAAGACTTTAAACTGTGTGCAAATAGGAATACCGTTTAAATACTTGGGTTTAGAAGTAGGAGGAAATCCAAGGAAGAAAAAGTTTTGGGAGCCTGTGCTAAATAAGTTAAAAGCAAGGCTCAATGTGTGGAAAGGGAAATTTTTGTCCTTGGCAGGGAGAATTTGTCTAATCAAATTCGTTCTTACTGCAGTTCCGCTTTACTACCTATCCCTGTTCAGAGTGCCAGAAACGGTTTGTAAAAGCATCACCAGCATCCAAAGGAGATTTCTATAGGGCTGGGGGAAGGAGAATAAGTCAATCTCATGGGAAAGTTGGAAAGATATGTGCAAACCAAGAGAGGAGGGTGGACTGGGACTGAAAGACATCCGAATGTTTAATCATTTCCTCCTTGCTAAATGGAGATGGCGGTATCTATCGGATGAGAAAGGGAAGTGGAAGGATTTGTTGACTTCAAAGTATGGCTCGGAATCCCATTCGCAAACCCCTGTGAAACTACAATCATGGTGGTGGAGAGATTTGCTTAAAGTCCGCAGGGAGGGGCGAGGAGATGGATGGTTTCAGAAAGAAATTGGGTGGAAATTAGGATGTGGAGACAAAGTAAAGTTCTGGGAGGATGTGTGGTTGGGGAACTCTAATCTCAAAACTTTGTACCCCAGATTGTTCTCTTTGTCCCTAAATCAAGGGCAAAAGGTGGAAGAGGTAGGCGAATGGGAATATGAGGTTTGGCGATGGCGCTTAGGATGGAGGCGGGCAAGATTTGAGTGAGAATCTGCGTTGGAAGCAGAGCTTACTATACATATTTCCACGACTATATTCAGTAAAGAAGAGAAGGATACCCAGGTATGGGGGAATGATGAAAAAGGGTGCTTCACTGTAAATGTTGCTTATGAATGCCTAGCTAAACATGAAAGAGGTCCCCACCTCGATGTGTACGATATCTTATGGAAGTCTAAGGCTTTCCCTTCTGTGTTGACTACAACGTGGAGGGTTCTGATGGATAGAATTCCAACTAGAGAGTGTTTGAGTAGGAGAGGGGTGACGATGAACTCTATCTTATGTGCCTTATGTCAAACCATGAATGAATCTTGTCAACATCTCTTCTTGGAATGTAGATATGCTACGAGTGTATGGGCCATGTGCTATAGGTGGATGAGTATCCTGTTTGTCCAACATAATGATCTAAAGACCCACTTCGAAAGTTTCCAATTATTTCAGGTTAGTTATAATCAAAATCTGGTATGGAAAGGGGTGTGGACAACAATAGTCAGGTGCATCTCGGACCATAGGAACTTGGTTATGTTCAAGCAAAGTGTAGTTGATGCGGAAGACATTTTTCAAAAGGCCCAAATTAGCTTTTGGTTATGGTTGAAGCACAAAGCGGAACCTTTTTATTTCTCCTTAGCAGATTGGATCCTAAATCCAATGTTATGTATCAACAGTTATAAGTAAGATGTTGAGAACATGCATAGAAGAAGCTGCTTTGGTGTTGGTGCAGACACAGGTTCAGAAGTTAAAGCTAGAAATGTTGGAGATGTCTGGGAGCAGTTAAAGTAAAAGTCCATAGAAGTTTGGGTTTAGGTATGTTATGCAGCAGTTAGTTGTTATCTTCTGGTAGTGCTATCTTGCTCTTTATGCAGTGCGTTTCTGTAGCTGAACGGCGGTGCTTCTGTTGAATATGGGGTAGCTGCTGTCAGCTCATCAACCTTGGAGTAGGGAGTAGAAGGGTGCTGGAATGGATGCGGGAGTAGAAGGGACGAGTTTATTGATGGTTACCTTGCTGGTTTATTAATGCTGCTGCCCAATTTGTCAAAATTGTATACAGCTCTTCGTTGGTTACCTTACCTGACGCTGCTGTTGTATCTCAACAGAACCTATGAGGGGTTCATTGCCGCTGAAACCATGTTGCATCACATGAACAAGTCTAAACTCATTTTATGAAAGAAGATGGTGGAAGAATAGAGGTAGTAATCGGGAGGGAGATTGGAAGGAATTGAGGGCCTTAAGTTTTGGTAGCTATGGTAAGTCTGTTGGTGTAGATGCAGGGGTTTCATTTTGTCAACCCTCATCTAGATGGTCAAGTCAACGAAGAAGAAGTGAAGGGTCTAATTAGCTTTGTTAGTTGGCCTATCCAAACCACTAAAGGTAATGTCCTAAATTGATGGGTTCCTGCTAGCATTCTGGCTGTAGAATGGGTGCAAGCACGGATATAGAATCAAAAGAAACCGGTGTGCTGCAATGGAACGCTTAAACTCACAGCTGAGCCATGTACACTTTCCTTTTTCTTTTCTATGCAGGTTTTGATTTAGTTGTAGTTTGTTTTTTTATGGCAGGTTTTTTTATAAGGGTTGAGAGACCCTAAAGTGTCCCTTTTAATTAATTTAATTCTTTGCTGATAAAAAAAAATATAAAAATAAGAAATATAAAGTATTATTTATTAAAAACATAATATACGATTTGTTTAAAAACTAATAGGAATTTTAATGTCAATTTTTTAAAATCAATAATGGTTTGTTTGTTTTTGCAAATTCATTGTAAAAAAAAAAAAAAGGCATGGATTATTCTCGTATATTTGTGAGTGAAAAAAGATGTGGAAATAACTTTTTTCTATCTTCACTTGTGTCTGGAGATATATGAAGAAAGTCATATAGATATGTTAATTAGCCATATTATTCTTGATATGTTATAAATTTATTTAATAATAATAATAATAAATATAATTATTTATAATAAAAGATAATTTATAAAATAGTAGTATTATGAAAATATTTTTATAAAATTTTAATTTGACTTGATTTTATGAAAATATTTTTATATATATTTATAAAATTTTAATTAACTAAAATTTATACAAAAAAGTCTCATATTTTATTATTTAAATATTTTTTAAGGAAAGGGTAAATTTGTAAACTTCTATTTTACACATTTAAAAAAAATAAAAATCTTCTTACAACCATCATATCACTCACAAACTTCAATAAACTTTCCTCACAAATCCACTCTAATATACCCTAATCTAAACAACCTCACTTTCTTTACACTTTCCTTTCAAATCACTCCAAAATCATTCTCTCAAATACTCTCCTCAATCCAAATACAAACAAAGAGAGTAAGTTTTTATTTTAAAACTAGAAGTGTAAGTGTTATTTGTACAACTTAGAGAATAAGTATAATTTCTATAAATAAAACCTAATCACATCAAAGTAATTAAAGCCTTATTTAGTAATTTTTGATCTTGTTTAAAAAAATAAAAATATTTGGAAGTTATTAGAATTTATGAAAAAACTTCTTTATACAACATTTTAACATGTAAAACATTTTGACAAAGATGAAAAAAAAAAGTCAAACTCATAAAATATCAATATTAACCTATACACAATTTTCATCATATGAAATAACAAGATATTTGTTATAAATGTTTAATAAAAAAATCTAGACACATACCTTTTTCAGAAACTCCTTTATGAGAGTAAAGTTGATATCAGTTTCCAATGGAATAACCTTATCATGATTATTTGCTACTGGAGGCAACTTGCCATCATGAATAATTGTTACTTGAGACAACTTGTCTGTCTCTACATTACCTGCACATAAAGTTACCATCTCATGACAATCTTTTACTGACAATTCCTCTAAGGATGGGAAGTTTAAACTTCCTTTATAGAAGCTTCTGAGACTCCTTAAGCTATCAAGATTCAAACAATTGAGTTGCGGAAATATTATCTCATCCTCGTTTGATTCCTCTCCCTCCTTCTTAGACACTATCTCTTCAATTGATTCACATTTTTTTATCTCCATTCTTTTGAGTTGAGCCAAACTTCTGGCTGTTGAGGATGTGAACAAATATGACAACCTATCACAATTTTTTACTTTTAAACATATCAGATTTGAGAAAGACACTTTGCATGATACCAAGTTTTCTAAAGTGGAACAACTAATGACTTCAAAGGTTTCTAGATTTTTGACAAAGGCCCAAGTGTTCTCTAACCCAATGGAAACCAGGTTTTCAAGGGACTTCAAGTGTAATACTTTCAGCTGTAAGAGAAGTCCACTATAATCCACATTATTAGGACTCTCACAACAAAACATCCTTTTGAAGGAACCATCACACACCACAAGCTTCTCTATATTGGGAACCTGTTCTAAAAATTCATATTCAAATTCATCTGAACTAAAGCAGAGAGTAAGAGCTTTTAAGTTGTCTAAGAGGTTTCTTTGAAATTCTCCGAGCAAAATCATCTTCACTCCATTTTCCCCCAGTGACAGACACTGTAATGACCAAGAAAAACACAAGCAGAAGTTTGTTAGACTGTTAAAGACACAACTCTTAAATTTTTAGATTAGATGTTATTGTTACATCATGAAATGTATTCTTTTACTTATTTATATAAACCATACATAACATAGTGGATGCTCTTTATAAGTGAAATTTTGATGACATTTATATTTTAACTGGATGCTCCTCCTATTCATATGGAACCATCATAAACAAGTATAGGAGCAATCAAATCCTTATGGGAGTCATTTTTGTATAATTCTTCCATCCCATTAATATTAATCATCTCAAATTTTGAATCTCACTCACTCTTTTTAAAGCTCATTTATGGTTTTGTAGTGCAGATAAACCAAAAGAAGAAAGGAAAACAATGAGAAATACCATAAACCTAAGGGAAACAATTTATTTATGATCCATTATGAAACAAAGAGAAAGTGTTGTAATAATAATACCTCTAATTGCTCCACGGTATGTGATTCCAGATGCGTATAGATGTCAGACTTGAGTGAGGAGTAGTAAAAATACTTCAATTTTGACAAACCCTGTAATTTCAATGATCTCACACGGGGACAGGGGAACATAAGCTCTAGACTTGGATCTATATTATCCTCAGCAACAATAGTCATCAATCCCTCACAGTTTTTCACCACTAGATTTTTAAGTTCCACAATATCTTTGGCTATTGATGCCGGAAACACACTTGTAAGGCCTTCACAATCCTCAACATGTACTTCTTGTAGATAGAGCATGCTTAGAATTCCATGAGGATCTTCATTCCAAACATTCTTCAAATTTTGCAACTGGGATAAAGTCAATTTCTTCATAGGAAAAGGGAGGGTCTCCCCCGTAGATGTCATATCTCTGCCTTGTGTTGTACATTTGACATCAAAAATGGCTTTGACAGAATTACAGTTTCGAACTTTCAATGTCTTCAAGTTTGTTAAGAAAGGAAGTAAATTGAGTGGTAGAATAACATCTGATAAAAACTGACAGTTATCCATAGTCAGAGAATCTAAGAGATCGAAGGAAGAGTTGGGAATGGGTCGCGAGCCAAGACATAACTTTTGTATATCTCTCTCACTCAAATTTAATATACTCTCCTGCAAAAGAAATTATACTTAGAATTTTATTTTCGACACATCCAAATTTGTTTAAACTGTAAATTTTGGAAATACATATTTTTATGATTATGATAATATGATGATAACATCAAAACAAGAAAAAAAAAACTAACAAATAATATGTAACCTTATTATGAAAAGAAATTAAAGAAATAATTTCATTTCAAGGTGTAATGATAAGATTTCTCTGAGAACTAAAGATGTTTAATAAAATGAGTGATGTCGCATGATGCCTAACACTTAATGTTAAGAAGTGGGCTGGGCTTTAAGCCTAACTTCTTAACACTTAATGTTATTAGAATACCTTCCAAGCTATTTAAAAAAAGTTTGTAAATAAGCTTATGAAATTATCTTAAAAGTGTTTGAGGTTATTAGAAACCTTCTAAGGTTACCTTAAGTTTTATGATACAAATCTTAAAACATAATAGTTGTAGAAATTTTATTTTAGTAATAAAGTAGGAAGATCTTAAATTGGAGCATTATATATGTATGTTCTCTTTATTGATGGATGGAGATATCCTTATTTATATTCATTTAACTATAATTATGGGACATTGGTCCTAATTACATTGTAATTTTTTCTTGCCCAAAGTGATGATGTGAATGAAGTTTTGTTAATGATCCAGGTTCATATATATTCTATATTTCTTAGTGGATACATTCTCCATAATAGAATAATTACTAGGATTTGTTATTGAAAAATGTATAATTACTGAAAAATGTATAATTACCTAGACGATATTATCAAAGTTTACTATTGTGACGTGAGTACTAGGATAACCATTTAGATAGGTTGATATCCTCGTCCTATCAGGGCACAACCCCCAAGCCTTAGGCTTAAGCTAAAAGGCGAAAGTGATATCTAACTCAATATTTTCACATATATACCTTTAGGTACTAGAATCCACAGCTTGATATTTTCATTGGCTATTGAAAAATATATTTTGTATTTTAGAATCAAAGCAAAATATCTAATGAAGCTTGAATTTATGAATGAAACTTGACTTATTAGTTATTTTTAAACCCTTGTTGTGATAGCAAGTTTTCTTAATAAACGCTTAAGGAATTGACTCTTGATAGAAAACTTAAGCTCATTCTAGTAAGAAATTAGAGTTTTGAGTAAACTTATAGATTGACTTTAGCATTAAGTTGAAAGAAGTTGAGTGATAATATGCATGAGAGTAAGGTTTTGTGAAGTCTAAACCCTAACAATAATATGCATGAGAGTAAAGTTTTGTGAAGTCTAAACCCTAACAATAATATGCATGAGAGTAAGGTCTTGTAAAGTCTAAACCCTAAACATAATGCTAAAATGTTTGTTGTATGCTTGATGAATCAATATGCAATAATCATGAGCAATCAATATGGAATAATCATGAGAAATTAATATCAATAATCATTCTTAAACAATTTATATTTCAAGAATCAAATAAGTAATTTGAAAGTATGCATAAATAATGTTGTATACTTATATTGATGACTAAAATGTAGATGAGGTGAATAATGAAGCCCAATTCTAGTTTCTATCTATTGAATTTTTTTTTTAAATTTGTTTTCAATCAACCTTTAGCTTGAATATTTGTAACAATTATTAAATTCAATTTAGAGAAATGGAATCAAATGATTCTTGTTTTTTTAAATATAATTTATAAGTTAAATTTGTGATAAAAGAAATATTTATCAAATCTCTATGGTTCAAAAATCCTACCGATATTTATCAATTTCGTATTGGTGAACTTGTAAACAAAATCAACAAATACTTAATTTATAGTTTAATTAGATTTTGAGTCTATAAGAAAATTGTATGTAAGAATATGGAAAGAAGAAAGTAGATATTTTTTATTCTTTTGTGTGTATATTTACATCACTTCATGTAGGAGTTTCTCTCTCCAAATTACAATCTAATTAGGTAGGGATCCTATCACTATTAAATTAATTGCATATAATTGGGTACAATATCGTATAATAATATTGCATAGAATAATTGCGTATAATTTGATAATTATTATTTTCTTAATACTCCCTTCAAGTTGGTAAGTGAAGATCATGAACCCCCAACTTGTGTCGTAGCGTCAAAAACTGTTCATTGTCCAGTGCCTTCGTAAAAATATTTGCGAGCTGATACTATGTCGGTATATATGAAGGACTGATTATTCCGGCTTGTAATTTTTCTCGCACAATGTGACAGTCTATCTCAATGTGTTTTGTGCATTCATGAAATACTAGGTTTGCTGCTATATGTAATGTCGCTTGATTGTCACAGAAAAGTTGAGCTAGCAAGTTACATGACACCTTTAAATCCTGCAACAGATATCGCAACCAAACTATCTCCAAACAAGTATTGGCCATCGCGCGGTATTCTGCTTCCGTTGATGATCTTGATATGTTTGTCTGTTTTTTTGACTTCCATGAGATGATAGAAGAACCAAGAAAAATGCAATACCCAGATACTGATCTCCGAGTTGTCTAACAACCTCCCCAGTGTGAGTCGCAATAAGCTGTCAATGTCAGATTGTTCTCGGATGGCAATAGCAATCCTTGTCCCGGTGATCCTTTGATGTACTTTAGGACTCGAATTGTGGCATCCCAATGAGGTTTCCGTGGAGTCCGTATATATTGACTTAGGGTTCAAACTAAAAATGTTATGTCAGACCGTGTAACCGTGAGGTATATCAATCGTCCCACGAGTCGCATGTATTTGACTGGATCCTTTAATAACTCTTCATCGTCTGGTGTGAGTTTTAGGTATTGCTCCATTGGAAATTTTTCTGGACGAGCACCCGTGAGTCCCGTATCCTGCAAAATATCAAGCACATATTTTCTTTGGGACATGTAAATACTAGCTTTGGAACGGGAAAATTCAATCCCTAGAAAATATTTTAAGTCTCCAAGATCATTAATGCGAAATTGTTGTAATAGACAGTCTTTAACACGCTGAATTTCTATCAAATCATTTCCTGTTAAAAGAATAGCATCCACATAAATCAAAAAGGTAGTAAATGACGAGTTATTATGTCTTGTGAATAGAGAGTAGTCTGTCTTGGATTGTTGAAATCCTACCGATTTAATCACATGAGAAAATGTTGAAAACCATGTTCAGGATGCCTGTTTAAGACCATAAAGGGATTTGTTGAGTCGACATACAATGTTCTCCTTTTGTCGATGATGCCCGACTGGGAAGTCCATGTAAATAATTTCATGCAATGTGCCATGTAAGAAGGCATTTTGCACATCTAGCTGATGAGTAAACCAATTTCTGGTTGATGAAATGGTGAGGAGACACCTTAAAGTTGTTAATTTTGCTCTTGGTGAAAAAGTTTCAGAATAGTCGACACCTACAATCTGAGTGTACCCCTTTGTGACAAGGCGCGCCTTATATCTTTCAATGCTGCCAATTGAGTTGTACTTTATTTTATAGACCTATTTGCATCCGATGGGTTTCTGCCCAGTGGGTAATGGTGTCAAGGTCCACGTTTGATTTAGCTGCAAGGTGGAAAGCTCTTCGTTCATTGCTTTTTGCCAATTTGGATCAAGGATAGCTTGAGCATAAGTGTGAGGTTCTTTGGTGGTTGTGATGTTAGCAAGATATGCACTATGTGCAGAAGAAAATCGTGAATTAGAATGAAAATGATGCATAGGATGCCTGGTTCCATTCGGGCAGTGGTCAAATGATTGGCTTGGGATCCTGTTACGTAGTCTTGAAGCCAAAAAGGTGGGGTTGATGTGCAACTAGATCGTCGAACATGAAGGTCGATTGGAGAAGGTTTGGTAATGGGTGCTAGACTTCTTGACGTGGGAGAAGAAGGTTGGTTTGCTGGAGGTTCAGGTGCATTATGATGAGTAGGAGAAGAAGGTTGGTTTGATGGAGGTTTAGGTGCATTGTGATGAGTAGAAGAAGAAAGTTGATCGAGTGAATGTTGGACAGGAGTGGGTAAGTCAATGTCAATAGTGGGCAAAATACCTTGTAATGGAGGTGAGGATTGCGTCTGGGACTTTTGGCAGAATGGGAAAACACTTTCATGGAAGATGACATCCCGACTTGTTAAAAAAGTACATGCATCTATATCAAATAATTTGTATACTTTTTTATTAAGAGGATAGCCAATGAAAATGCACTGTCGAGCGCGCGGATCAAATTTTTGCTTAGGTGAAACAACAGTTGCATAACAAAGGCAACCAAAACTTTTTAATTGAGAAAGTGAAGGTGGACGATTATATAGCATCTCAAAAGGTGATTTATTTTTTAGTAAAGGTGTTGGCAAGCGATTAATGATATATGTGACGGTTAAAACGGATTCCCCCAAAATTCTAATGGTAAATGGGACTGAAATAGGAGGGCTCATGTTGTGTTTAAAATGTGTCTATGTTTGCGTTCTACTACTCCATTTTGTTGAGGAGTGTAGACACAAGTGTGTTGACATTCTATATC
>Ga0123341_1003975_pt1 | contig 12850 bp, 10 predicted proteins | sample Turbeapinknodule_FD_89959 | JGI IMG/M metagenome (GOLD analysis project Ga0123341, IMG submission 89959) | Root nodule microbial communities of legume samples collected from Mexico - Turtle bean Mexico pink nodule | ecosystem: Host-associated > Plants > Roots > Nodule | place: Mexico: Nepantla... | reverse complement strand
TGCGCCGCTCGCCCCGGTCTTCAGGTTCGAAACGACGGACGAGGTCATTGAACTGGCCAACGACACCGAGTTCGGTCTCGCTGCCTACTTCTACGCCAACGACCTTCGAAACGTCTGGAAGGTTACGGAGGCCCTGGAGTACGGGATGGTCGGCGTCAACACAGGCCTGATCTCGACGGAGGTCGCACCGTTCGGCGGCGTCAAGCAGTCGGGGTTCGGCCGCGAGGGCTCAAAATACGGCATGGATGACTTCCTTTCGATGAAATACGTCTGCATAGGCGGTATTCGATCGTGATTGTCGGCTGGCAGGTGTCAGACCACTGGAAGATATTTCAACCTGTTCGTGGAGGGCGGATGACAAACGTCGCTGAAAAAGGAAAAGGCCCGGTTCAAGAATTCGCCAGCAGCCTTGATCGCGAGGCGATGCACCGCGATCAGGACTGGGCCGATCATGCCGCCCATGCAAGTGTCGAGGGCAGAACTGCACAAGAACGTCCGAATGTGCGACGTGGCAGCCCTTCGTATGATCAGATAGATTAGACGTGAGCGTGAGGGACGCCTTTCGAAGGATTGGGAGTTTTTGTTTCGCTTCCAAGTCACGGAAGGTCCATTCGTGTAGACTGAGATCCCGCAACGGCTTCTTGGTTCGTCGCTGTGAACAGGCCCTGGCTCTTGGTACTGGGTCGGAGACAAAGTTATGTCGATGACCGACCCAGTTATTTCCAGCTTGTTTTAACAAGTCATGGCGTGACCACAGCCGCGACGACAATATATCCGGGCTTCCCTATATGCCCCGCCCAGCTTGGTGACAACTGCGCCTTGGCGACAAGAGAATTCCGACGCGGAAAACGCGCGTTTTCGATATTCGCAGTTCCATGTGCCAAGGTTAAATCGCCACATCACACGCGCATGTCCGGGCGAGACCGCGCGACTGGCACGGCCCCGCCCGGCTTCGGCTTGGGAGGCCTATACGTATGACTGCTGACCGTCGGCGAGCGCGACTTCGATGAGATAGTGCCCGTTCTTCGTCGTCCTGCTTGGGTACAATTTCGTCATTGCGGGCTCGTGGGGTGTCAGGATCCGGCTTATATCAAAGCCCGTCGATTGAAGGATTTCGTGTGTCGCAAATACCAGGTTGGTCTGGCTGCCAAACGCCAGGCCTACAGGTAGATAGACTGGATCTGCAGGATTTCCGCCGTGCATGTTGTCGTGGCGGTAGAGCAGGTCGCCGGTGTAAGTGTAGACGTCCTCGCTTTCAGCTTTGCCATCGTTGCGGATAATGACGTATTGCGAGGCTGCCGTATGCGTGTCACGCGCGATCCTGAGGTCGATACCAGGAAACAGGTTGTCGACGTTGCCGTCTATGCCGCGCATGCGTCCCTCGCGGGCGAGTTGGACCGCATAGAGCATGTCTCCAGTGTCGGTCGCGGTCAATAGCCAGCGGAAACGGCGGTCTAACGCCATGATGGATACCCAGGCTGCCAGTTCGTCCTTTTGTATATGAAATGTAGCGTTGGGGAACAGCTCGAGGCCGCCCATGTGGTCGAAGTGGGCGTGGGTCAAGATAACGTCGTCGATGTCGTCGGGCGAGCAGCCGACTTCCGCCAGGACCTCCTTCGGGGGGAACCAATTTTGAACGTTGAAGCGGTCCATAAATTCCTTGCCGTGAGACGCGTAGTTGACGCCGCAGTCGAGAAGGATCGTCCGTCCATGCCCTTTAAGCAGGGTGTAACAATATGGGAGCTTTTCGTTGCCCATATTGTGGCGGCCATAGACGAGCGAGCTGGTTGGGGCATCAGGCACCCACGCGAATTCCAGCATCCATATCGAATAATCAGACAAGTTATCCTCCCTGTCCCGGTTCAGTTAGCGGCGATCTGGTGAAGCGCGCAACACGAGTGGCCAAAGTCCACGACCTCAAATCCCGGCAGGCATTTTGATGCGTTCCTTATTTCATCCCAGGCGATCCTTAGCGGGCTTAACGGATCGCGCGCCGCGGCCGACGACGAGAGAGTTCGGTTGATCTCGTCAAGAGTGGCGATCAGCATTCGTCCGGCGTTGTCGAGGTGTCTGTGAAAGTGCTTGGAACGCCTTGTCGGTACGAGCGCGCGAAGTTGCTCGGTCCCCGCTGTCACCATTGCCGCGGCCGCTCTTTGGACATCGAGGTCGAGAACATGGCGTGATTTCGTTATCGCAAGCAGGACGAGCAACCCTGCCATGCGGTTGGCCGCACCGTGGAAATTGTCGAAACATGCCTGTGCGGCGATAGCGTAGAAAGCCGTGGCCTCGTCCACAACCTCGCCGGCGCGCATCTGTGGTGCCAAGGCTCTTTTCGCCAAGATCGTCACGCCGCGTGCCCTCCGGCCATTTCCACGGCGGCGACCTGTCTGCCAAGGATAAGATCGGCCGCCTTCTCGGCTATCATGAGTGTCGAGGCGTTCGTGTTGGCGGACGGCATCGACGGCATGATTGAAGCGTCGCATACCCGAAGTCCCTCAAATCCGTGGACACGAAGTTCTGCGTCAACGACTGTTCCCGGGGAGGATCGCGGCCCCATGCGGGCCGTTCCCATCATGTGGTAGACGGTCGTACCTTTTTGCCTTGCAAAATTGAGCAATTCCTCATCGCTCTGGAGGTTTGGCGTTGGGGATGTCTCGGCGTCCAGATATTTCCCCAGTGCCTTCGATCGAAAAAGGCGCCTTGCAAGTCGCATCCCGCCGATCAATGCCTTCTGATCCGTCTCGTGCGTCAGGTAGTTAGGTTGGATCACGGGAGCCTCCAAAACGTTCGAAGACTTGATGTGGCATGACCCAAGGCTTTCGGGACGTTCTTGCCAGATGCCAAGTGTGAGACCCGGATGCTTGTCGAGCAGGCCGACCACGCCCTCGCGAAAACTGGCGGGAGCACATGCGAATTCCAGATCTGGACGAGAAAGGTGCGCTTCGGACTTCCAGAAGATGTGGACCAGCGACGGACTGACGGCCAGGATGCTCGGCAGGCCAAGCGCCCAACGTGCGACCTGGCCGAGCAGTGCAGGACCTTGTGCGACGTCGTTGATCGTCTTGATACCCTTTATTCGCGCGACCATGCGAACTGCATAATGGTCCCTGAGGTTGCTCCCCACGCCATCCATTTCACGGAAAACCGGGATCCCCGCGCGCTGCAGCACGTCGAGAGGGCCGATACCCGACAGCTGAAGAAGCTTGGGGGTGTTCAATGCGCCCGCAGTGAGAATGACCTCGCGTGAGGCACGTACTTGCCGCTGATCGCCGCCTTGACCGCCGGCGATGTAGGATACGCCAACGGCTTTCGCGCCCTCGAAGATGATCGATGTAGCCTGACTGTTGGTCTTGACATCGACGTTCGTGCGTTTGATGGCCTTCCTCAAGAAGGCCCGAGCCGAACTGTGTCGTAGCCCCTTGTAGATGGTTCGCTGGAAATACCCCGCGCCGTCCTGCTTGGCTCCGTTATAGTCGGGATTGCGCGGAATCCCAAGTTCGACGGCCGCATCAATAAGCGCGTCACTGACGGGATGATGCCAATCGAGGTTTGTAATTGGAAGCTCTCCATCCCGGCCGCGATACGTCTCGTCGGCATCGCCGATACGTCGTTCGGACCGTTTGAAATAAGGAAGGATCTCCCGATAGCTCCAGCCTGGATTGCCCTCGGCTGCCCAATTGTCGTAATCAACGGCTTGGCCTCGAACGTAGTTGAGGCCGTTGATCGAGCTGGATCCACCGAGCACGCGTCCCTGCGGCAAGGAAAAGCTCCGGTTGTTCGTGCCTGGATTGGGCTCGGACATGAAATTCCAGGTCAGCTTCTTGCTATATATGTTCTTGATGTAGCCAGCCGGAATGTGGATCATTGGATTGACGTCCCTCGGACCCGCTTCAAGGAGGCAGACCTTGAAACCCGCCTCGCTCAACCGGTTGGTAATTACACAACCCGACGTTCCGCCGCCTACGACGACGTAGTCAAACGTCTCACCGCCACTTTGCGCTCTTTGCATATCTCCTCCGAATTCAAATCGACGTCCGCCTCACGCGCCTCGGGCGGTCCCTGAGCTACTGGACAATGTCTGTTTGGGAGGTCAGTGCTTCATGCGCAAAATTGGCTTGATGACCTTGCCACTCTCGGAATCGGCCATTGCCTCGTTGATCTGGTCGAGGTCGTAGAACTGGACGAGTTTGTCGAACGGGAACCGTCCCTGTTGCCAGTATTCAATGAGTTCCGGCACGAATTTTGAAGGAACGCTTTGGCCTTCGACCACGCCGACAAGCGTACGCCCGAACAGAAAGTTGCCAATATCGACGATGCCTTCGGTCCCAAGCGCGGAGGATCCGACCAGTCCACAGGTTCCTGGTGTCCCGAGGCAATCCACCGCCTGGCGAAAGACCTTCGGCGAGCTCGTGCATTCGAGACTGAACTCCACGCCTTGAGGCACAATCTCCTTGATCGCCTTGACGCTGTCCAACTGGAGGGCGTTAATAGTGTGGCTTGCACCAAGTTCCATCGCCAGCTCGAGGCGTTCGTCGTTAAGATCGATCACGATGATGGTTGAGCATCCAGCGATCTTCGCCGCCATAACGGCTGCCATGCCGACAGCGCCCGCACCAAACACTGCTATGGAAGATCCCGGTTTAGGCTTCAGGCAGTTGAGAACCGCACCAGCGCCTGTTTGCAGCCCGCAACCTAAGGGACCGATCAATTCTAGGGGAACATCTTTGGAGACCTTGACCGCATTGCGCTCGCTGGCGATGGCATAGGTCGCGAAAGAAGACTGCTCGAAGAAGCACCCACTGATCGGAGTTCCGTGAGAATCATGTATCGGGCAGGTGCCGTCGGGCCGAGTACCGCGAAAATTTCTACCGAAGAAATCCTCGCAATAAAAGGGGGTACCGCCCAGGCACTTCTCACATTTGCCGCAATATGCGTAGCTCAGGGCTACATGGTCTCCGGGCGCGAGTCCTTTGACATCGCTTCCCACGAGTTCCACGACGCCCGAGCCTTCGTGACCGAGAACCACAGGCTGAGGTACGTCGTAACCTTGGTCGCGGACGACCATGTCCGTGTGGCAGACACCACTTGCCACGATCCGAACAAGGATTTCGTCGGGGCGGGGTTCATCGATGCCGATGCACTCCAGAACGAGAGGCTGTGCCTTCTCGCGCGAAATGGCAGCATATGCTTCCTTCATAAAAATAGCTCCTCCAATCTGCAGACGCAGAATATGGCGCAGACCGTATGCGCAAGCAGACAATCAGTCAAATAATTTCGATGTAAGAGACACTCGTTGAAGGCGCTTCGCACGGGCGCGAACTTGCAAGATCCAAAATGTGATTTTCGATCAATAGCTTAGCTGGCGACAAGCTTTCTGTTGCCATGTCCTTTGCGAGACAGATTGCCATGCTAGGAGTTTTTCTTGACAGATTGACTGCTAAAAAATAGCAATGTGGCGCCGGTATTGTACGGTGCGAGCGTTGTCAGGAGGAGTGTGAGGATGTTCGAAGCGCCTAAGGCCTGGTCCAGCCAGTCGATGAAAGCAGCTCAGATCGAGTGTGTCAGAGGACGGATATCGGTCGCCGACATCCGTGTACCGGAGCCCGGGCCGGACGACGCGCTTATTAGAGTTGTCGCGTCCGGAATTTGCAGAAGCGACTGGCACCTTTGGAACGGAGATTGGGAATGGGTCGGTATGAAACTTCAAACCGGCGCTGTTCTTGGTCACGAGATCGGAGGCATTGTCGAGGCTGTGGGTGCTAACGTAACCTCAGTCCGCCGCGGGCAGCGTGTGACCGTACCTTTCAACCTCGCTTGTGGTCATTGCCACCATTGCGCTCGTGGCGAACAGAACATTTGCGACAACGCGGCGGTGCCGCATCTCATTCCTGGATCGGGCGGATGGGCGCAGTATATGAGAGCGCCGAATGCGAACCTCAACTGCATCCCACTTCCCGAAGGGGTCGATGAACTTACCGCTGCGGCACTTGGTTGCCGGTACATGACGGCGTGGAGGGCTATTCAAGGGCGTGGTGCGCTCAGAGGTGGCGAATCGGTAGCCGTGTTTGGCTGTGGCGGAGTTGGGCAGGCGGCGATCGAAATAGCGGCTTCGCTCGGCGGGCGCGTCATTGCCGTCGATGTCGATGACGCGAAACTCGCACGCGCGCGCGAGATTGGAGCTCATCGGGTCGTCAACGCCCATGGACTGGCTCCAGAGAAAGTCGGCGAGACAGTGCGTAGAATCACTGAACGAGACGCCGGTGTTGATCTGGCTGTCGATGCCTTGGGTAGCGTGGCTACCGTCCACGGCGCACTTCACGCGCTTAGGAAGGGTGGGCGTCTTTCCCAGGTGGGACTGACGTCGCAGGCTGAAAAGGGAGTCGTGGCCATTCCGATGGACATGATCGTGCTCAGGGAATTGGAGATCCGTGGAAGCCTGGGGAATCCCCAAAGTGAATACGAAGACCTCCTTGGACTTGTGGCGTCTAAGAGGCTTAACCCAACGGCGCTGGTTAGCCGCACCGTATCGCTAAATGACGTCGAGTCGGTGCTGCATGATATGGATGCCTTCAAGACGAGCGGGTACGTCGTCATTACCGATTTCAACTAGGACGCAAACCAAGCCGCTGGGCTTATGCACAGCGGGCAGCATCTTGTCCAAAGAATAGGTTGCGATCGAGGCGATAAAGGATTTGCGGACCTGTTTTTAACTCATCATCTAGCATTTTATCCAAAAGCGCGACGACGCGCCAGATTGTCTTGGCTACCTTCCGCGCGCCACGACGACTTCGCTTTGTGCTGAGTAATCGGGGCAGCGCTTCGAAAATAAGATGACGTGCGAGATGGGCGCTCGCGTCCACGGTACGCGCTCCGTCTGGTGCCTGCGTTGTCAAATCAGACTCGTTCGGCTCTGCGCTCACCGAGCGCAAGACTGACGGATGCGCGATTGCACTTGTCGGGGTTGCCTGGTCTTGGAAGGTGTTAACCAGTGTAGACGGAACAGAACCTCTCGACGCCGGTTTGTCCTATTGTCGTAGCGTTCGAGAAATTTTGAGAAAAGCTGATTATAACAGCATCTTACATTGAATTACCCCCAAGAAATTCGACATATTTGCCGAATCTATTGACAGATTGTCTGCTAATTTATAATCATTCTGTCTGCCGTTCTGGGGAGAGTCCGGCGACGGCTGGAGAACTGGGGCTCTCGACAACGCAGACAATAATCGGCCGCGCTGGGTGGCAAGAGGAGGAGAATTCGATGAAAAGACGTACATTCCTGCAAACGGGCAGTGCTTTGCTTGCGGCTGGCGCGTTTGGAATGCCGGGCATCCTGCAGGCGCAGGACTCGATCGCCCTGTTGCCCGACACGTGGCCGTCGGAAGGTGATAACCCCGTCATCGAAGCGGGCAAGTTTGCGAAGAAAGGTCCGTGGAGGATCGGTCACAGCCACTACGGCCTTGCGGGTTCGACCCACACCTACCAGACAGCGTTTGAGGCTGAGTACGAGATCAGCAAGAATAAGGATCGCATCGCCGACTACCAGTTTCGCAGCGCCGACCTTAACGCCTCGAAACAGGTAGCTGACATCGAAGACCTGATTGCGCAAAAGGTGGATGCGATTATCATCGCGCCTCTTACTACAGGCTCCGCAGTCGAAGGCATCAGGAAGGCAAAGGCTGCCGGCATACCTACGGTTGTCTATCTCGGTCGCGTCGACACCGAGGATTTCACAGTGCAGGTACAGGGTGACGACTTTTACTTTGGCCGGGTGATGGCGCAGTTCCTCGTCGACAAGCTTGGTAACAAGGGCAAGGTTTGGGTGCTGCGTGGCGTCGCGGGACACCCGATTGACGCCGACCGCTACGCTGGCGCGATGGAGGTGTTTAGCAAGTCCGGTCTTCAAATCACCTCCACCCAACACGGCAGCTGGTCCTACGAGGACTCCAAGAAAATCGCCGAGAGCCTTTATCTCTCCGATCCGGATGTAGCCGGTGTGTGGACTGACGGCGCGAATATGTCCCTGGGCGTGCTCGATGCGCTGCAGGAGGCGGGGGCCTCGACGATTCCTCCCATAACCGGTGAAGCGTTGAACGGTTGGATGCGTCGCTGGAACGACGAGAAGCTTTCTTCGATTGGTCCGATCTGCCCTCCGGCACTTTCCACGGCGGCGCTGCGAGCGTCATTCGCTCTTCTGGAAGGAAAGCCCATCCAGCGCAACTGGACCAACCGTCCAAAGCCGATTGTCGACGGCAATCTTTCGCAGTTTTATCGCGCCGACCTCACCGACGCCTACTGGGCTCCGACGGAAATGCCGAACGAAAAGCTCCTCGAGTACTTCAAGGCCTGACGCTGCGCGGGCGCGGACGAGCCGCGCCCGCATCACTCTCAAAGAATGGAAGTACTCATGACCATGCTTGTCGAGATGGTCGGCATCGACAAATCGTTCGGTGCGACCCAGGTCCTTTCGAACGTCCGGTTTTCACTTGAACGAGGCTCCATCCACGCACTCATGGGTGAGAACGGCGCAGGAAAGTCCACGCTCATGCGAATTCTGGCGGGCGTCTACCAGCCGACCGCCGGAAGCGTACGACTCCATGGACAGGAGGCAGCCTTCCGTTCTCCCAAGGAAGCGCGCCTTGCGGGAGTATCGACCGTGTTTCAGGAGTTCACGCTGATCCCCAATCTCACGGTCGCCGAGAACATGTTTCTAGGGCACGAACCACGGCGCGCCGACGGTTCGATCGATGGAGCCGAGGTCGTGGAGAGGTCTCGCAAACTGCTGGCGGATGTTTTTCCACAACTGGACGCGACGGCAATCGTGGAGACACTGACGGTGGCGCAACAGCAGGCCGTGGAAATCGCAAAGGGCCTAACGTCGAACGCCGATGTCTTCATTTTTGACGAACCGACCGCCGCTTTGAACTCCACGGACGTCGACCATCTCTTCAAGGTCATTCGTGACCTGAAAGCGAAGGGGAAGGCGGTCGTCTATATTTCGCATCGCATGAACGAGGTTTTCGAACTCTGCGATACCATCACCGTCATGAAGGACGGCGCGTGGGTGAAGACCGCAAAGGCGCAAGATTTCAATCTTCATTCTCTCGTCGCGACCATGGTGGGGCGTGAACTCCAGAACTTTTTTCCAGCCCGATCGCGCGAGACAGGCGAGCCCATGCTCGAGGTTTCTGAACTCCGGCTTCAGGATGACGGTTCGACTGTGGGCTTTGCTGTCCGGAAAGGCGAAATCATCGGGCTGGCCGGACTCGAAGGGCAGGGACAGCGAGAGATCATGCGTGCGGTCGTCGGCGTCGAAACCGCAAGGGCCGTTACAGTCCGCCGCCGGCAAGCAAACAACAGCATGAAGGGCGTGAATGTGTCGTCGGGTTTCTCGAACGCCATCGCATCGGGGATAGGCTTTATCCCCGAAGACAGGAAGCAGGAGGGCCTGTTCCTGCGCCTACCCATCTACGATAATATCGCTCTCGGAAAACAGCTCAACCGCAACATGGCCAGTGTCGCCTGGCGGTCCGTCTCCAAGGTTCGGGAAGTTATCAAGGCTTTGCGCGTGGCCGCGGCCGATCCAAGTGTTCCAGTCGGGAAGCTCTCCGGTGGCAATCAGCAGAAAGTCCTACTGGGGCGCTGGTTGCTTTCCGGCGTCGACATACTGGTTATCGAAGAGCCGACACGGGGTGTCGATGTCGGGGCGAAGGCCGAAATTTACCGGCTGCTCCGCGATTTCTGCGACCGCGGCGGTGCCGTGATCGTCTCCTCCCGCGAACACGCAGAGCTGATCGGTCTCTGCGACAAAATCCTCGTAGTTCACGACCGGAAGGTCGTCGGTCAGATGCCTGCCGCGGACGCGACCGAAGAGAGCATCCTCCGAACCGCACTCGTTTCCAACTCCGCGCACGAGTCGCGCGCGGCCGTTCATTGAGGAGGAACCCATGAATACCGTCACGGCCTTTTTCAGGATCCCGTACCGGGCCGGAGCGATCCGTCTTTCGATTGGTACACTGGTTATCATGCTGATCGCGTCGGTGATCTTCCTCCCGGGTTTCCTCGCTCCGGAGAATCTCTCGAACCTGCTCGCCCAGTCCACCGTTCTTGTTATCTCCGCGTTGGGGCAGACGTTCGTCATCCTAACCGGCGGCCTCGACGTTTCGGTCGGATCGATTATCAGCATCACGACCACGATCATGACTCTCGATCTTCCCGAATCCGTTCGGGTCCTGCTCTGTATTGCGGTGGCGATGGCGTTCGGCATAGCAAATGGCTACGGCGTGGCACGGCTGAACGTCCACCCGATCATCATGACGCTGGCGACGATGGGTATCGCGCAAGGCCTTGCGCTCATCATCCTTCCAATTCCCGGCGGACGCGTTCCCGAATGGTTGTCAGCATCGGTCGCCGGTTCGATCGGCCCGATACCCAACTCACTTTTCTGGCTGATTTTAGCATCCTGCGCTGCGGCCTGGATCCTCTATCGCAGACCGTTCGGTCTCTATCTATTTGCCTCGGGCGGCAACGATTTTAACGCGCGCATGAACGGTGTTCCCGTCGAACGCACGGTCATCAAGGCCTACGTCCTGTCGGCGTTGTTCGCGTGCGCAGCCGGAATGTTCCTCGCGGGCCGTCTTGCCTCGGGCGATCCCAAGGGTGGTGCGACCTTCGGCATCGAGTCCGTCACTGCGGCCGCGCTCGGGGGCGTCCATCTTGCGGGCGGCATTGGCAGTATCCTTGGCACCGTCGTGGGAGCGGCCATTCTCGGAATCGTCAACAACGTGATGAACCTCGCCAACGTGTCGGCTTACCTACAGTCGGTCGTGAAAGGCCTGCTGCTGCTCCTGCTCGTCGTCTCCCAGCGTCGTAAAACAATCGGACTTTAAGAAGATGGACTTCTCGATGACAGGCACAAAAGCGAAAACCGAGACGCCGCCGCGCCCCTTTTATGCGAAGCGTGTCGTTTCGTGGATACTCGGTTTGCCGCCGGCCTACTACGTCCTCGCGATCCTAATCGCGCTCGCCCCGGCGGTCAGCGCGACTCTGATCAACCCCAACTACTGGTTTGTGATCCTCAAGCAGTCCGCCCCACTCGGAATCGCTGTACTGGCCCAGTCCCTGGTCATGCGCGTGCGCTCGATCGATCTGTCGGTCAGCGGCGTGTTCGCCTTTGCGATTTACCTGGCGAGCTCGGGCTTCTTGAACAACGATCCTCCGTATGTAACGGTCCTGATGCCGATCGCCGTTGGCATCGCGGTCGGCCTGATCAATGGCATTCTCGTCGCTTACATCCGGGCGTCCGCGGTCATCTCGACACTGAGTGTCTCCGCGATCCTAATTGGCATCGTGCGTACATGAGCGCCGGTCGCGCGCCCGGATCGACGCCGAGCTGGCTTCGCGGGCTCACCAGCGGCAATATCCACGGGCTTTCGTATTCCGTGATCGTCTGGATCGGAATTTCCGCGCTAGTCGCCATTGCATTCCGCTTCCTCATCGTCGGCCGCTACTTTCGCGCCGTCGGAGACAATCCACGTGCGGCAGAGACGACCGGCATCCCACTGGCCCGAACCATCTTCGTTTCCCATACGCTTGCAGGCACGCTGACGGGCATTGCCGCTCTGGTTCAGGTCTCGGCGCTCGCCGTCGGTACCATCAAGCCCGGCTTCGATACCTTCATGAACGCGCTCGCCGCGACAATCCTTGGAGGCGTCACCTTCGGGGTGGACAGGGGCGGTGTGTCAGGCCCGTTCGTGGCGGTCGTCGCGTTCAGCTTCCTGTTCGCCATGCTGACAGTCTTCGGTATCCAGGAGCCTGGAAAGCTCATCGTCCAGGGCGGGATTATCGCACTTGCCGCGATCGTTTACGGGGCGCGCGCCGGACGAGTCTGAATGGACCCGGTTCTGGCGGCAAAAGCAGGTCCCGCCGCAGTCGCGGGAGAGTGAAGGAGAAGAGAATGGTGAAGATCACAGCCGCCGTCGCAGTCAAGCCGAAGAGCCCATTGGAGTTTCGCGAACTCGAACTAGCCGATCCCCAAGGTAACGAGATCCTGGTCCGTACTGTCGCGACGGGCATCTGCCACACCGACCTCCTTCTGCGCGACGGCATCTTTGGGCCCCCGGCTCCGGTCATTCCCGGCCACGAGGGCGTCGGCATTGTCGAGGCGATCGGTGCCGACGTCCAGAGTCTCAAGGTCGGTGATCACGTTGCGCTCAGCCAGAGTTCATGTGGCTTCTGCGGCGATTGCCGACGCTCTCACCCGATGAACTGCCAGAACTACACTCAGTACAATCTGACGGGGCTTCGTCCGAACGGCAAAAAGGCCTTGCTCTGTGATGAAGTCGGCATCGGCAGCAACTTTGTCGGCCAGTCATCCTTCGCGACCCACATCCTGGCGACTGAAAACAACGCCGCGCAACTTCCCAAGGATTTCGACCTGATGAATGCGGCCCCGCTCGGTTGCGGCATGGCAACGGGAGCAGGTACCGTCATCAACGCCATGAAGCCGGAGATCGGACAAACCATTGCCGTGTTCGGCGCGGGAGCAGTCGGCATGGCTGCGGTGATGGCCGCCAAGGTGCGGCGGTGTAGCAAGATCATCATCGTTGACCTGAATGAGCAGCGTTTGGCCATGGCCAAGACGTTGGGCGCGACCCACGCAATCAACGGCAGGGACCCAGACGTCGTGGAGCAGATCCACGCCTTGACGGGTGGCGGTGCCGATTTTGCGATCGACGCCGTGGGTATCATTCCCGTCATCCTGAACACGATCAAATGCACGCGGGCAGGGGGCCATATCGTCCTCCTCGGGCTCGACGCGCTCGGCAAGGACATTCCAATTCCGCTGGACCTC
>Ga0123341_1003974_pt1 | contig 12853 bp, 11 predicted proteins | sample Turbeapinknodule_FD_89959 | JGI IMG/M metagenome (GOLD analysis project Ga0123341, IMG submission 89959) | Root nodule microbial communities of legume samples collected from Mexico - Turtle bean Mexico pink nodule | ecosystem: Host-associated > Plants > Roots > Nodule | place: Mexico: Nepantla... | reverse complement strand
TAATAACTGGCGACTTCACGAGCCCCCCGACTTCCTTCCCTTTTGCCAACCTGGCGCCTTGTCAACACGCCTATACTGTAGCTGGATGCCACGTCATCACTTCCGACTACCAGGGCGGTACAAGAAGTGTAATGTGGGTCACCACATATTCCTACTAGGGTCACCACATACTCTCACCCTCTAAGTTCACTGAATTTTTGTGCTCACTTCACACTGCTCTACACTCATGGCCTTTAAAAAAATCATTTAACCCATTTTCTCCCCACCTCATGCCCCTCCCCAACCAAGACGAACACTCACTTGACATTTTCAGAAAAGGTTTCCATGGGTCTGTGCAGGAAGTGTACTGTGGGTAACCACATATTCCTACGAGGGTCACCACATACTGTCACCCTCTAAGTTCAGTGAATTTTGTGGTCACTTCACACTGCTCTACACTCATGGCGTCTAAAGAATTCATTTACCCCACTTTCTCCCCACGCTCATGATCCTCCCTAACCAACACGAACACTCACTTGACATTTCCATAAAAAAATTCCATGGGTATGTGCAAGAAGTGTAATGTGGGTCACCACATATTCATACTAAGGTCACCACATATTGTCATCCTCTAAGTTCAGTGAATTTTTGTACTCACTTCACACTGTTCTACACTCATGGCCTCTAAAACCCTCATTTAACCTATTTTCTCTCCACCTCATGCCCCACCCCAACCAACCAAAAAACTTTATTAGTCTATTTTACCATTTTCACATCTAATTCAATAATTTAACTTAATATAATCTTCATTCTACATAGACAGTCACGATATCTTATTAAAATTTCAGAATTATTTGGCATTTTGCTACTAATGCAATACTTTTAATGTGGTTCGTGGATTAAGGGTTACATAGAATAGTGACACAATTTACCACAAAACAGTTTGTTGAGGAAAACATGAATTGGGCAGTTTTTGTCTCTTGATTATTTCCCAGTAATAGCAAACTTTTGGCTACCATTGTGTTTGATTATAATATGTTCTGATATATATTTAATCTGCATAGAGAACAAAAATAAGGTTTTCTTACCATAACTTTCAACTACTGAACTTGTTTATGTGCGTACTATAATGAGAGTGGGTTCTTCTCAGATTAAAATATGCAGAGATAACTTCACATAATCATATTTTCATTTCTTAAGTAATAGCTGTGAATAAATTAGGAACATACAATTTCAACCATCGAGATTAAACAATTGCCTTAAAACATTTGGTTCCTCGTCAACCTAACATTCCAAATAAAGACTCTGCATTATTTACATACCAAAACACATATATGCAATAATCACTCACAAGATTAACAAATTCCAAAGAATCATTCTGCATTATTTATATATTAAGGCACATATATGCAATAATCACTCACATGATTATCTATTCAAAGTAAGACTATGCATTATTTATACACCAAGACACATATATGTAATAGATACTCATACAAGGATTAACTATATGCAATATCAGTATATAATGACCTCTCTCTTTGCCTATATATTCAATAGTGACTGAATTCACAATAGAGTCTCTATATTTGGACAACTCATACCAACATCATTTTTCTTTACAATATCATAGCTTCAAAAAAGGCCTTTTTTGGAGAAAAAAAATTCTGAAAAACCATGCATATTTACAGAAACTAAGGACACCAAAATATATACAGTTTAACAGTATATTCCACAAAAAATCATCATACTCTAGAAAAATAAGCAAATACTGAACACAAACAAAATGTATTACCTTTGGTCACCAATACCACCACCTAACCACCGTCAAAACAGCTACACCCACCACCATGACAAACCACCGTCAAAACAGTCGCACCCACCACCACGACCAACCACTGTCAAAATAGGCGCACGCACTACGACAACCAACCACTGTGAAAACACGCACACTTACCACCACAACCAACCATCGTCAAACCAGCTCCACCCACCATGATGACCAACCACCGTGAAAAGAGGCGCACCCACCACTACCACCATCAACGTTCGAAGAGAATGTTTGAGGAGAAGGTGGAAGAGGATGTGGAAGAGAAGAGGGGAAACGAGAAACTGAGAGGTGCAACCCCAATTTCTAACCTAATTTCTCAATGTCACCAAGAACACCCAAATGTCCTATTTTCAGAACACAAATAAACTATTATTTTCTTTGCCACATCAACAATTGTATGTTGAAGCAACGAATTTGGGGTTGTTCAAAAATCGGGACTCTATACAATATAGTGTTACTTTGTTGTGAGACATATAATTTTGTATACTTTTTTGTTGCTTTGACTACTCAATTTGTAAGGACCCCCACCCCAAGTCTTCTGTAAAAACACTCAAAGAAAATCAGTTTAATATACTAAGTAAAATAGATTTATGAGGTTTCAGCGAAAATTCATCTAAAAAAAATTGCTTGCTTTGTGAAAATAAATTACTTTGATTTTAAGGTTTTCACTCCATAATACTCACACCCAAAGTATCTGATTATTCTATGTGCATGTCCACAACATCACTTAGTCCATCCATTTTTAAAATTTTTATTTTAATCTAACAAACAAGAAATCACATTTCCTCTTTAAAAGTTCTAAATTAGGCTGTGTGCAGCAGCAAGTGATTAATTTCCTCATCATAATTGATCAATGGTTTCGTGTCAACTACAACTATATAATCATGCTTTCCGAGATAAATGTGAAATACTATTATATTGGTAGAAACATATTAAAGGGGAAAACATATTAAGCAAGATACTTTGCAATAGTGTCTATTTAACTGAGACTATGGTTCCCTCAAGGATATACTCACCTGCAGAAACTTATTTCCTTATTACAAAAACCAAATGACTAAGGAGATTGACTAGGGATTCACAAGATAGTTCTGCACCAACTCCTCTATCTTCCAATTCTGGAGGGATCAAGTTCTGTACTGATTGTTGGAGCCTCAAATTCAGATATAATATTTTAATTATTTATTTTCATCAACCTTGCAAATAAGTCCAACCTCTGGTTCAGGGTTGAAATTAATACAAGTCCAAGCTCTCAAATTTTTAGACCAATTACAATTACAAGAATCTTTCCGACTTGTTGCTGAAATTAAAGAACGGATTTAGGAAGAGCAGTTAATGAATAAATGGTGTTAAATATGCCTGGTGGAAAGCTGAAACTGCCATGTTCAGGGATCACTGATTCAGGTATTTTGAACAAAAGTATGCTTAAGTATTCGGGGAGGGGCCTTTAACTAAGGCCAAGAAATGCCTTTTAGTTACTATAAAATAATTTGCTAATTTGCATAACTCACAATTAAAATTCAATCTTCTTTACAAATCATCATTAAAAGGATCATCAAACAAGTTGAATACTGTACTGAACATCGACACCTGTATGGAGCAGGTCAATTTGGTGGTCTGGTCGAGTTAATAGGCCACGTAAGTGGACCCCAAGAATGTGTGTGCTGAAACCCGTATATATGCAAGGCCTAATCAACGAAAAAGTGCATGTGGTGTGTATAATACATTTGGGTCTAACACAAGTAAATATCCCCTAAAGACGCCTAGGCCCAAGATACGTAAAGGCTAGAGCGCCTACAGTGATGACAGATGGGCCCCATAATGCTGGTACATGAGTTGGTACCCTAGCGATCATGTTGTTAAGATTATGCACTCCAAGGAGAAAGATTTCGTGTGGTTGTTACACTAAGATTGTGTGACAACGTAACAGACTGTCCTCCCATCAAACCTGCTTTCACTCGAGATAAGGTTCTCGTGAGAGAAAGGTTGTTGCAATGAAGTAACCTAAAAGTAGTCTATAAAAGGGACTCGAGATCTCTGGTAAAGGTACATCGTTTCTAAGACTGAAAATATTTACTTACTCATTGCTTCTTAGCCTAGTACTGACTTAATCGTCGGAGTGCAATCAACAGGTAGGGCCCCCTTTGTTTTAAACCGAGTCGCATTCCAACATCCCAAGCAAAGAGCAAATCCAAAAGAGGTAGACGGAGTCACAACCTGTTCCCAGAGTCAACCGGCGAGAACATTTGGCGCCCACCATGGAGCACGATAAAACTAGGTCCCATCCACAGTTGTGATCAGAGCTATTAGACGACATGAGAAATACAAGACAAGGTACATCTGTACAGGAAGAAAACGACAACATTACCATGCAAAAACTCATGGAGACCATCTGCACTTTTCACCAGACGATGGCGGCATCCAAGGCTGATCAGGAGAAGGTTTTGGCTGAGGTTCGAGGCGAGTAGGCACTCAAACAATACCAGTTCCAGGTAGAGTTGGATGCGTCACGCACAAGCAACGAAGAGCTACGCCAAGCCAATGAGGAATTGTGAGCACATGGGGGAACGTACTGCAGGGGAGTAAAGCCTGCCCATTCCAGTTAGGGCTCGCCCCATGCCATTCTCCCAAGCGATCATGAATGTCGTGATACCCACCAATTTCATGACTCTAAAAATCACTTTCACAGGTACTAAAGACCTGGAGGCCCACATCACATCTTTTCACACTCAAATGATGATCTCGGGGGGAAAAGATGTCATGCATTGCACATTATTCATGGCGATGTTCGCAGGCACAACATTGGATTGGTTCATCGGTCTCCCCGAAGGACACATCACCTCATTGGATCAATTCTCCATATTTTTCAGGGAGCAGTTCATAGTCAACCGTGCTCCACCCCCTATCTCTTTCAACCTCTTCGACGTGAAAGAGGAGGTTGGAGAAAGCCAAGGGAACTTGGGCAGATGATATTCCTAGGATTGTGTGGGCCTACCACACCACTCTCCAATCCACCACCAAGGATACGCCTTTTAGCCTGGTGTATGGGCCAGATGCCATGATCCCCGTCGAGATCCAGGAAGTTCACCTCGATTCCAGAACTTCGTGGTCGAGGAGTCTAACGAGGAAAGGAGGGTAAACTTAGATCTGCTTGACTAAGTTAGAAAGGAAGCGCGCATCAAGGCCGAAGCCTTGAAGAGAAGGGTTGAGTATAAGCAGAAGTCCAAGCTGAAACCTCGGCAGTTCTAGGTCGCCGACTTGGTAATGCGAAAAGCTCACCTCTATTAGTTGGAGAACAAGTTGTCTCCCAAGTGGACTGGCCCATTCTGCGTGATAGAGGTGCTCGGGAACGAAGCGTATAGACTCGAGACCTTGGAAGGCGGGATTATTCCCCGAACATGGAATGGGGCCAATCTTAAATTTTATTTCAGTTAATTACGCTATTGTATAGTACGAACGTTTAAGGGGATACTCTTTTTCCCTTATTAGTGTTTTTTAATGAGGTCGCCCAATAAAAAGTTATTTGAAAACTATGCTTGCAATATATCGTGCTAATAATGAAATATCCCCTTGGTAAGACACCTAGTGGGAACAGTAGGGTTCTTAACGAACCTCTCCTTGGTAAGATTCCAAGAGTGGGAACAGTAGGAATCATAACGAACCTCCCCTTGGTAAGATTCCAACAGTGGGAACGGTAGGGTTCATAACAAACCTCCCCTTGGTAAGATTCCAAGAGTGGGAACAGTAGGGTTCAAAACGAACCTCCCCTTCGTAAGATTCCAAGAGTGGGAGCGAATATCCCCTTGGTAAGATTCCAAGAGTGGGAGCGAAATCTGCCTTTTAGGGAACAGTAAGGCTCGTAGCAATTCAGGCAATACCTCTTGCTCTGAGAGCTCAGGTCGTCATTGGCACGAACCACAGTGAAACCTCCCTTTAGGGAGTACGTACAGATAAAGCAAAGCAATACGTGCAGAAAGACCTATTGACCAACGAGTCTTTGAACTCAGGTACCCCAAAGCATAAGTTTACCATTGATTAATCAGGAGGACCATGCTACTTAAGTATGGGCGATCATTGGCGCTCGATTAGTTATTAAAGTGATTGTGTCCATTCAAGACATACACTATTATTAAACTAGCCGAAATTAGGAAAGGAAACATGCATATATATATATAAATATATATATATATATATATATATATGCGTGTGTGTGTGTACAAGAATGGTAAGTTGTTCGTTAGATTACAGAAGGAAGGCAATAGCGATAGTAGGGGAGTTCCCGATGCCTATTCCTCATCTACTAGTTTCCCATCTACGACAACTTTACATAATCCTGTATGGGAGAGATCCAGCTCAAGGTGCACGCAGGTGACTTGGGCCATGGCATCTTCAAAGACTTTCGCTTAGGAATCAGCGGCATCGCTCATCAGCTCGTCCTTGGTCTTCTGTAGGAGCTCATCCTTCTGCGCCAGCTCCTCTTTCTGCCTGGCCACCTCCTCGTCCCTCCCAACCAGCACTCCCTTCAGCTTCTCCACCTCAGTGCGGAGATCGTTGTTTCTTGCATATAGCCCCTAGGCCTCTTGGGACTTCCCGAACAAGAGGGCATTGGTCTCTTGGTGCACTCTCCGAAGCTCCTCCACCTCTAGTGTAAGTCCGGTGACTTTTCTTTTGATCCCTACAACTTGGAGGGCTTCTTCCTTGGCCAACTCCTTCGCTTTCCACAGCTTGGAGAGGAGAAAGCAGTTTGCAACTAGGGTTTTCCCAGTTGCCTTGTGGCGTGCTCCATCAATGGACCCTCTTCCAGGTTCTCCAGTCTTCCCTTAATTTTGGAGGAGAGCAACATCTTGTGAAGGAAGGAAGTTGGGTCTGAGGAGGGGTCCCACTGATCTCCCTCTGAAGCACTTTCTCCTCTACCCTCCTGCACCGCAATGTCATGAGGAGGGGAAGGGCTGGGTGGGAAATCCCGGTAGGAGGGAGCCCGGTCAGCTAAGGCGGAGTGGACAGAAACTTCCGCAACATCTGTTCGCTTCCTCTTGAAGATGAGTCCAAAGCAGGTTTCCTCGTCTTCAGAAGGGGCGACTTCAAACACTGCCTTCAGTTTTTGACCCTTGACAAAAGGGGATTGGGTGGTCTTCTTTTATTTAGCCAGAGCGGCTAAGTTCTTTCGCTACTGAGCGTCCAACATATTGTCTGCATGAGAAAGAAAACAAAAAAGAGTTAAGAAAACAAATAAGAGTTCAGAAAACACACACATGCAATATATTGCTAGCAGGAGTAAAGGGAAGGGGGATACCAATGTATTGCTTAAGGCCTGTAGGGTTGTACTCATTCTTTATCAGTTCAGCAATGCTAAACACTACCTTGAGGTTGGAAAGAAAGTCATACACCTCTCGTTCTCGCTAGGGTAGGTCTTCAAGACATTTGGGTATTTTGAATTTGGGTTCCTTAGTCCAATACAGTGGGAACCCTTCCTAAAGGCTTGGATCGTTATCATTGCAACGAATTTTGAAGAATTTACCCTTGAAGCCTTTGTATGATTGTTGGAAGAGGGTCAGCAAAACTCTCCCCGCAACCCCGTTGAAGCTCACCCACAGCTTATGACCTCGTCGCTTGGCTTCGAAGAAATACAGGAACACATCCACTGATGGCAGATGGCCAAAGTGGTGGCACAAGATGGAAAAACCCCGAACAAACACCCAGCTATTTGGATGTAGCTGGGCAGGGGCGATGTTAATTTCAGTAAGAAGAGCTCTCTCAAAACTGGGAAAGGGAAGGCGAAGAAAAAGTCTTTTGAAAACGATAGAGTAGATAAAGCAGAAAGGGCTCTCTGGTCAGCTCGGTGGTCTGGTCGAGTTAATGGACCACGTAAGTGGGCCCCAAGAATGTGTGTGTTGAAACCCGTATATATGCAAGGCCTAATCAACGAAAAAATGCACTTGGTGTGTATACTACTTTTGGGTCTAACACAAGTAAATATCCCCTAAAGACGCCTAGGCCCAAAAGCGCTAGGGTTTTCAGGGGTAAGTTGCATGAATGATATGTAAAGGCTAGAGCGCCTACAGTGACAGATTGCCACCATAATGTTGGTACATGAGTTGGTACCCTGGCGGCCTTGCTGTTAAGATTATGCACTCCAAGGAGGAAGATTTTGTGCGGTTGTTACACTAAAATTGTGTGACAACGTAACAGAATGTCCTCCCATCAAACCTGCTTTCACTCGAGATAAGGTTCTCGTGAGAGAAGGGTTGTTACAATGAAGTAACCTAAAAATAGTCTATAAAAGGGACTCGAGATCTCTGATAAAGGTACACCATTTCTACGACTGATACTATTTACTTACTCATTGTTTCTTAGCTCAATACTGACTCTATCGTTCCAACATCCCAGGGAAAGAGAAAATCCAACAGAGGCAGGCGGAGTCACAACCTTTTCCCAGAGTCAACCGACAACCAGGTCAACCGGCAAGAACAAATACCAGAAGCGTGGTGTAAAGCACTCATCACAAATCAGCCAGTACAAAATCAAATTTGATGGTAGATGTTTTCTTGTATGAAAAGTCCAAGCTTGAAAGCTCTTGTGGAGATCACCATTGTTCTCTGGAAGGCCATCAGGGAAGGGAATATAAGGACAAGGACCCCTTCATCATTCTGTCTCAAGTCTTTAACTTGTTTAATTGTCCGTCCTTGTCCATCTCTAATATTTCAGCATCTTCACCAAAATCTGGTGGCAAACTATCATTGTCTTCATCTTTTCAGTCATCGTCATCATTAACATCATCAAATCCTTTGTCACTTATTAAATTATCAACTTCTTCCATTCACTTTTTTTTCCTCTTGATCACTTTCATCTTTTCTTATGATTAGGTTAGGTATGGGGGAACGAGGTGACTGTGGCTGAGTCTATGATTGTGACTGAGTGGGTTGAAACTTCAAACTCATTGCACTAAGCTTTCACTGAGATGAAAATGAAGAAGAGTGTTTGTGTGTGTGAGTGGAAGCACCAATAAAACCCATAACACAACATTCTTACAACGTTCAAAACTCAAAATGGATTAAAAGGTTTGACCGGACAGATTACACCGTGTAAACGGTGAAGCCCACCTGTTTATACGGGTTACTGATCAATTGAGTGCCAATGGAGCAGTAGTTCCTTCTTCATTTCCTACATTTCACTTGAGAAGCCCAATGATTTTGTATCATTTTAAATATTAGGGCAACCATGTCTAGAATCACTTTTGCACTTCAGTTTCTAATATTCTCTATTTGAAGATTTCAACCCATACTTGGCTATAGCATTAGTCAAGAGCTTTATACACTCAACCTCTGAAGTGCCATTTATATTTATCTACTGCATATCTCCACTCAGAAGTTTACTAGAAATACCAATTGAAATTGCAGTCACTTGCTTATCACGGGTAAGAACCCAAACCTTGATTCCTACTTGCCAAATGGAGTCAGTGGCTTGTGGTACTCCCTCTTGCAGCTTGTCCTCGATTCTAGTTTTTCCAAGAAGCTTTACATTCCACTCTATAAGAGCCACCATTGGACGTAATTTTTCAGCTCGACCAAAACTTATTAACCGAATATAAACCACCCAAAACATAAAAGGTTGCACTAGTATACACAATGTAAATACAAAAGCCCAACAACATCTTGAATAGTAAAACACTTACTTTCTCAACAAATGGGTGTTGCTATTTACCTGACATCCATTTGATGAACCTTTCTATCTTGAGGTATGTCAACAAGCTCCCAAGTTTTGTTCTTCTCAATCATATACAACTCCTCCTCCATTGCCTTTTTCCACTTTGGGTCATTGATAACTTCTTTGTGATCAGCAGGTTCACATACTACAACGTTACATCTATGATATATGTTAGAGAGTAATTGATTCCCTTTAATTTGTGGATCATCTTCCATTTCAGTATTTTTCTTTGTTGAAAATACTGTCTGCTCCTCCTGAAATAGATCTAACGAGAAACTTTTGCCTCTCATTTGTACCTTAAACATTTCTTGTCCTGTAGCATCCTTGATCAAACAGTGGTTATCTTCAAAAAACACCTTGAAGCCTTTTGTAGCAACTGACCAACACTCAATAAATTTTGGTCTATTTAGGTACATATAACACATCAGTAATAGTTTTAGTACCTGAATGTGTTGCTACAACAATGGTTCCCATTCCTTTTACAAGAACGTGACCCCCATGACCTATCTTGACCTTTGAAATTTTTGAAGGCTTCAACTCCTTGAAAAGTTCTTTTTCATAAGCCATGTGATTTGTGCATCCACTATCAATTAGCCAAGATGCACTTGAAATATTGTTGGAGAAACCAATTGCAACGAAAAGTACATCATCCTCCTCATTTGCAATTTGAGCATCTACATCTTGTTGCTCACTTTGGTTTCTACAAATGACTGCTTCATGTCCAATTTGATTGCACTTGTTGCACTTAGCATCAGGTCTTCTCCAGCACTTAAACGGTGGATGACCTAACTTGTTGCAATGCTTACAAGGAGGATAATTTCTACCTTTGTTTCTCCAACCACCTTCATGTTTGGCTGGTAAGGCTCCTTCTACTGCTTCATCTTGTCTCATGGCTCTCCTTTGTTCTTGTGCTTAAAAAGCATTTAAGAGCTCTACAAGATAAATCTTTGATAGGTCCTTTGTATACTCCAAGGTTGTTATGGTGGCTTTAAACCTCTTTGCAACTGTTACAAGCAGTTTTTCCACAATTCTTGAATCATTTAACACAGATCCAAGCAACCTTACTTTGTTGGCAATGCTTAAGAGTCTATCAGAGTACTCTTTTACGGATTCTGACTCCTTCATTCTCTGCAATTCAAACTCCCTGATTAGATTCAAGGCTTGCATTCCACGAATCCTCTCATCACCTTCATATTCTGCATTGAGGTAATCCCAGATTGCTTTTGTTGACTTCAAGGACATTATCCTTGTGAATACCATAGGAGATACAGTCGCAAATAGGCAAGCTTTTCCCTTTTATCTCTTCATCTTCTTTTCCTTCTGTGATTTTATTTGTTCCACCGTAGGGTTTTCTGGAAGGGACTGAATTTTATAGTCCTCTTTTACAACTTCCCATAAATCCCATGCTTCTAGGTAGGTCTCCATACGAGCAACCCACATTTGATAATTGTCTCCTTCAAAGACAGGTGGTGCCATTGCTGAAAAATTGGAACCTCCTTCCATTGATGCATTCTACTAACCTCACAAATCCCTCAAAAAGATAACTCGGATACCAATTGTTGGTGTTGATGAATAAAGCAGAGCAAGATATATTATTATCTTTTCTAACAATTACATTTATAGTACTTGTCGTGTTGTAACTGACTCTTAAATGATTTTATGAGTAGTTACTTATAAATATTAATTCAAAAACTAAAACAGAAGAATAAAATATCACATGCACTTATGTGCATTTATATGCATTTACAAAAAAACACAATATCCAACATCACGTCTTCTTTTCGGAGAGAGATAAGGAAGATGAAGCATGCAAGTTATGGAACAATATCAGAGGTATGGGAAGAGCCAAACACAGTGTTGAAGATGCCATTAATGGATATTCTCATGCTATGTTGAAGTATGCTCTACCTCATGGTCTTGTTTTATGTGTTTGTGCATCTATATAAGACGATGCATGACTTAAGTCTCATTCCCCTCGATGTTTCTAAAATCATTTTTCTCCCTAGGGATTTTGTCAGAGGTTCTGCCAAATTCCGTTCTGACTTGACATAGTCAATAGAAATCGTTCCACTCTTTAACAGTTGTTTCACCAAATTTTGTCTCAATTGTATATGTTTATTCTTTCCATTGTAACTTTTATTTTTAGCTATAGCTATTGCCGATTGGCAATCACAATGCATTGATACATATGGGGTTGGTTTCATTCCTAAAGGAATGTTTGCTAAGAAGTTTTTCAACTACTCAGCTTCATTACCAACCATTTCTAGAGTAATAAACTCAGATTCCATTGTTGAAATAATAGTTTGTCTGGCTGACCTCCATGTAACTACACCACCCCCAAGTGTAAATACATAACCACTAACGGATTTTGTCTCATCTGAATCAGAGATCCAGTTAGCATCACTGTACCTTTCTAGCACATAGGAAATCCATTATATTCAATGACATAATCCATTGTACCTCTCAAATATTTCACGAGTCTCGCAAGTGCATTTTAATGACCCTGACTAGGACATTAAGTGTATTTACTCAGTCTACCTACTGCATAAGCAATATCTGGTCTAGAAAAGCTCATTAAATGCAATAAGCTCCCAATTATCTGGGCATATTGAGTTTGACAAATAGATTCTCCTCTGTTCTTCTTTAATTTAGAGTTAGCATCATAAGGGGTACTCACTGACTTAAAGTAATAGTAATCAAACTTCTTAAGAAGTTTCTCAATGTATTTTTCTTGGGATAGTAATATACTATCTCCCTTCCTTATGATTTTAACTCCTAGAATCACACTTGCTTCCCCTATGTCTTTCATCTCAAACGTAGATCCAAGAAACAGTTTTGTTTTAAAAACTATATCATTGCATGTACCAAAAATTAGCATGTGATCCACATACAAACATATAATAACATATTCACCATTTTCAGATCTAGAATACACACATTTATCAGCATCATTGGTAAAAAAACCTTCACAAAGTAAAACATTATCAAGTTTTTCATGCCATTGTTTTGGTGCTTGTTTCAAACCATACAAAGATTTTAAAAGTTTGTATACTTTTTCCTTTTGACCTGGAACTACACATCCTTCAGGTTGAGTCATATAAATTTCCTCTTCTAGTTCACCATTCAACAAAGTTGTTTTAACAACTATTTGATGAATTACTAACTTATGGATAAATGTTAATGCTAGCAACACACGGATAGAGGAAATCCTAGTAACAAGTGCAAAAGTATCAAAGTAATCTATGTTATGTTTTTTAGTAAAACCTTTAGCTACTAATTTTGCCTTATATTTCTCTATGGATCCATCAGGATGGTACTTCTTCTTAAAGATCCACTTACAAC
>Ga0123341_1003973_pt1 | contig 12854 bp, 10 predicted proteins | sample Turbeapinknodule_FD_89959 | JGI IMG/M metagenome (GOLD analysis project Ga0123341, IMG submission 89959) | Root nodule microbial communities of legume samples collected from Mexico - Turtle bean Mexico pink nodule | ecosystem: Host-associated > Plants > Roots > Nodule | place: Mexico: Nepantla... | reverse complement strand
CTTCTCTGCCGACTGATCTGTCGGTGGCCACTTGGCTACTGACCACCGATCACCGTTCTAGGTGATCTGCTCCCTGATCTCTCTGTCACCCGGTCCACGTGTCACCCCACGAGTGGCCCACGTTATCATCTTCTGCTGACGTCATCAACTACCGATGACCGACCGGATCACTTTACAAGACAAGGGAGGTATGCACTTAGCTAGGCTCAACCTTCCCATTCAGGGATAAGGGAGACATGTAACTGGAACCCATACTAACCTTGCCTTACAATACAAGGAAGAGGTCCTTCCTTCTGACCTCACCCCAGCCGTATAGAGGCAGGGGAGGATTTTAACTGGCAACTGTTTTGCTCTCAGCCTTGGTGTTCCAACACTAGAGGAAGGTTCATTAAGAACCATGCCATTACCAGTCTTGGTGTTTATAACCCAAGGGAGGTGCTTGTTTTACTGACCTCATCCTTGCCGTGTAGAGGCAAGAGAGAGTTTCTCTGGTGAACCATACTATTCTCTGCTTTGGTGAACTCACACAAGAGGGAGGCTCACGGACAACCATACTATTTTAAGTCTTGGCGTATCAAACCAAAGGAGAGGTTCATTTCGCTGACCTTGCCCTAACTGTACAATGGTAGGGGAGGATTTTATCTGGTGAACCATACTGTTCTCAGCCTTGGTGAACTCACACAAGAGGGAGGCTCACTACGAACCATACTATTCCCAATCTTGGTGTATCAAACCAAAGGAGAGGTTTGTTTCGCCGACCTCGCCCTAACTGTACAAAGGTAAGGGAGGATTTTATTTGGTGAACCATACCGTTCTCGACCATGGTGAACTCACACAAGAGGGAGGCTCACTAAGAACCATACTATTGCCAGTTTTGGCGTATCAAACCAAGGGAGAGGTTCATTACTGCACTGTACAAAATATTTCTCTTTAATTGAATAACTGGAATTTTATTGGGTGACCTCATTAAAAATCCCTTATAAGGGAAAAAAAGTGTCCCCTAAAACTGTGTACAATGCAATAATCTTAACTGAAATAAAACTTAAGGTTGGTCGCGTTCCATGTACGAGGGATTGCTCCACCTTCTAAAGTCTCGAGCCTGTATGCTCCATTCCCAAGGGCGTCTGTCACATGGAAGGGACCAATCCACTTGAGAGATACCTTGTTTTCTAACTGGTATGGGTTGGCTTTCCGCATCACCAGGTCGGCGACCTGCCGAGGTCTCAACTTGGAGTTGTACTTGTACTCCACCTTTCTCGTCAAGGCTTCTACCTTGATTCTCGCTTCTTCTTTGACTTCATCCAGTAGATCCAGATTCACCTTTCTCTCTTCGTTGGATTCTTCTGTCACGAAGTTCTAGAAACGTGGTGAGCTCTCCTGGATCATTACAGGAATCATCGCATCCGGACCATACACCAAGCTAAAGGGTATCTCTTTAGTAGTGGACTAGGGAGTGGTGTGGTAAGCCTACACAATTCTAGGAACTTCTTCTGCCTAGGTCCCTTTGGCTTTATCTAGCCTTGTCTTCAGACCTCTGAGCAGAACTCGGTTGGAAGACTCGACCTGCCCGTTCGTCTGGGGGTGTTCGACTAATGCGAACACCTGCTTTATGCCCAACTCTATGCATAGCTTGCCCAACTGTTGGCTAGCGAACTGGGTGCCATTATCGGACACCAACCGTTTTGGGACTCCAAAGTGCCATACTATATTCTTCCACACAAAGTGTTGGACCTTGTGGGTTGTGATTTGCGCCACTACCTCGGCCTCTATCCACTTTGTGAAGTACTCAATGGCAACCACAGGATACTTCATCTGTCGAACTGCTAGAGGGAATGGCCCCAAAATATCAATCCCCCAGGTATGGAACAGCCATGGGCTATAGATCGACCTTAGTTCTTCTGGGGACGCCTTGCGCTAGTCAGCATGCTGTTGGCACAGCTTGCAGCGCTGTGCGTACCTCGTGTAGTCCTCCCTCATGGTTGGCCAATAATATCCGGCGCGCACAACCTTTGACGAGAGAGCTCGGCCACCGATGTGACTCCCGCATATCCCTTCGTGAAGTTTTGCCATAATGTGCGTGCACTGCTCACCACTTACACATATCAAGGTAGGGTGAGTGAAACCATGTCTGAACAAATTCCCACCGATCAGGGTGTATCTGCTCGAGTTTTTCTTGACTACTCTGGCCTCTGTGGGTTCCAGCAGGAGTATCCCATCAGCCAAGTAGCGTTGGTAAGGCGTCATCCAGGTTTCGCCTCCTTCAACTAGGCAAACCTGCATTGACTCTTCTCCTAGTAACGTGTATGTGCTTATTCTGAGCGTTTTCAGGGTTTCTTGAGCCAACGACCGATGACTTCTCTTGACATCTTTCGAGGTGCTTATTTGCTGGACTTTCGCTGCATCGTCAGTTGTGATTCGAGGTGTCCTCGGGGTTTTCTGTATGACTGTCCTCTGTCTGCCCCCCTTGCCTGAACTGGAGAGCTTTGCTAACAAGTCAACTCGGGCATTCTATTCTCGAGGGACATGTACTAACTCGAACACTGCGAAAGTCTCTTTCAAAATTGAACATACAGTAGGTATGTGGCCATCTGGGGGTCTTTGGCTTGGCACTCTCCTGTAACTTGTCCTGTTACCAGCAGAGAATCACTCTTTCCTATCAAACTTTTTGCCCACATCTCCTTGGCTAGCAGCATTCCAACTATGAGGGCCTCATACTCCGCCTGGTTATTGTTGGCCTTGAAAGCAAACCGCAGGGCCTGCTTGATCAGCAACCCGTTTGGTCCTTCCAAGATGACAACAACCCCACTCCACTGTTGGTTAGAGGACCCATCTACGGAGAGGACCCACCTAAAATCTGCTCCTTCTTGGTGCGTGACTTTTGAGGAGAGCTCTACCACGAAGTCAGCGTAAACCTGGCCTTTGATAGAGCCTCTAGGTTCGTACTGCACATCGAACTCTGATAGTTCCAGTGCCCAGCGCACCATTCTTCATGCCACATCAGGTTTTTGTAAGACCTTGCGAATGGGCAAGTCTGGCATCACAATCACTGTGAAGCTCTAGAAGTAGTGCCAAAGTCTTCGCGCTGAAAACACTACCCCCAAAGCTACCTTCTCTATGGTCTGGTACCTTACCTCAAGCCCTTGGAGCACTTTACTCTTAAAGTATATTCGTCTTTGTACCTGGTCCTGCTCCTAGACCAAGACCGAACTGATCGCCCAATCTGTGACTGCGAAGAACAACCGAAGCGGGGTGCCAGGCTCTGGCTTGCACAGTACTGGGGGTGGCCAAGTACTCCTTCAATTTGAGGAAGGATTCCTCACACTCCTTGGTCCAGATGAACCTGCTATTTCTCTTGAGGCATTGGAAATAGGGATGCCCCTTATCTCCCCCTGCTGACACAAATCTGGACAGAGCGATCATCTTCCCTGTCAACTGCTACACTTCCTTCACCGAGATCGGGCTACGCATAGCTATGATTGCAGCGCACTTCTCTGGGTTCGCTTCTATCCATGCTTAGTGAGTAGGAACCCTAAGAACTTGTCTGCCTCCCCCCCAAACACACATATTTCGGGGTTCAGCTTCAACCTGTATCTAGCTATTGTAGTAAATAACTTTTCCAAATCGACGACATGTTGGTTTTTCACCTAGGAGGTGACCACCATGTCGTCCACGTACGCCTGGACATTCCGTCCTATCATGGGCGCAAGTACTCTGTCCATTAGCCGCTGGTAGGTCGCCCCTGCATTCTTGAGCTCGAAGGGCATCACTTTGTAACACTAACAGGAGAGCTCCATCATAAACGCCGTCTTGCATTCGTCCCTCAAATGCATACGGATCTGGTTGTACCCCGAGAAAGCATCCGGGAAGCTAAGGAGTCTACACTATGAGGCTCTGTCTACCAGGGCGTCGATGCTAGGCAGCGGGTAGGAGTCCTTCGGGCAGGCTTTATTAAGATCTGTGAAGTCCATGCACATCCTCCACTTCCCGTTGGCCTTCTTGACCAACACTACGTTCGCCAGCAACTCTGGGTATTGTATCTCCCTGATGTGGCCAGTGCTCGGCAACTTCTGGGTTTCCTCTTTGATGACCTGTTGCCTATCGTCATTGAACTTTCTTTATCTCTGGCAGACAGGTCGGACCTTTGGGTCCATGGTGAGGTAAGGCTAGAGCATTGGGTGAAAAGCATCATTTGATAACTCTTCTTGTAATTACTCTTGTATAATTTTAGGAGGTGTGGATATTAAATAAGGAGTGTGAATATACAAAATAAAGTCACATTGTCCATGTGACTTAGGGGGATGGTGTAGGAGTACTTTAGAAGGTGCCAAAATTAGAAAATTGGTTACACCTTCCTCATGTCTAGCTAGGCGCCGAATTTGAATTACATTTGGGAGGGAATTCTGAATTTGTTTCATTTTCATTTCAGCCCTCTAAAGCTATAAATAGAGGTGCTTGGTCATTGTAAACACAAGTTGAAAGTTGAATTTTAAGTAAAGAAACTCTACTCAAATTAAGAGAGAGCTTTGTGAGATATGATCTCCTTCCTAGTCTTATCTTGTGTGCTTTGGAGGGCTACAAGTGGCGGCAATCACACACTCATCTTGGAGCTTTCACCACCAAGTGGTGTGTCCCTCTCCAACTCCATCTCATTCAAATCTTTATCCAATTAAGTTCCTTCTTCCTTTCATCTCCATTTCCATGTTTTAGCAAATTTCAATCAGTAGCTTTGTTTCCTATGCTTTGTTCTTTGATTCTAATCAGTTAAACTTGTTCCTTTGGTGATTTCATTCGGTAGATTGTATTCCTTATTCAATTCTGTTCAATTTAAGTGTGTATCTTCTATTTCTTTTGGTATTTTAGTTTCAATTATTGTCCACAAGGAGATAACACTCATATTTGAGTTTGGATCATCATTTTGGAAGGGTTTGTCTCCATTGATGGTTCCTTAAGCTTCCTTGAGTTCAATTCTGTTTAGCATTCATTTGTACCTTGATTTGTTATCTTCTTTCATATATAATGTTGTGTTCAAGTGTGTTTAAGTGTCTATGTTTGGTTCAACTCATATCACCTGGTCTTTTGCGAAACCGTACAGGCAGCCAACGTAAGGCATCAACTGGTCAAGGGACAACTGCAGCTTGTTCAAGGTCGACCAAAACATCATGTCGGCCGAGCTTCCTTGATCTACGAGGACGCGGTGCATCGTTCTGCCTGTTGTCACCACTGAGATCACCACGGGATCATTGTCGTGTGGGACCACATCCTGAAAGTCAGTTCTGGTGGAAGACAAGGTCGGGCTTGGGCGTCTGGTCCGACCTATGCCCTTCCACTGTCATCACTCCTCTGACGTACTTCTTATGCTGGGAAGTGGTACACCCTCCTCTAGAGAATTCTCCAGCGATAGTGCTGATTTCTCCATTGATAGGAACTTCATGCCCCTGATCTCCTGTTGGGACCGCCGTCGTCAGGGCCCCTTACGACTCTTGTAGGTAGTCTTTCAAGAAACCGCCTCTTACCAGTTCATCCAACTCGAATCCCAACGCCAAACATTTGCGTAGGTTATGACCATTGGCTTGGTGGAACTCACACTAAGCGCTTTTACTGGGCCCCATCCTCTTATCAGTCTTCGGTGGGGGTTTTAGTCTACTGGTCATGTCAGGGATGGCGATCAACTCCTTAAGGTCCACCCAAAAATTGTGTCTGGGTAGGTTGTTCTCTCTCGTGCGTGCCCTGGTTTGAGGCTTCCTTGCTTCGTATGGCGGTCGTGCTCCTGGGACCTTCTTCTCTATCGTTGCCTCATGAACTCTCATGGGCCGAGGATGACCTGTTCCCCGAGGTCGGACAAGGCCAACACTACCGCCTTTCTCAGTGACCTGATCCTCTGCGACAATGTGTGCCACAGCTCGACGCCTGATCTCGCAAAACATCTTCGGGCAACATTTGATCAGAGAGTTGCTGAAAGGTCCTGACAACACTCCTTTGGTGAAGGCGTGCGCCGTCATGGCTTCGTCCTTGGTGTGTAGTTTCACCACTTGCACCCCAAACCTGTTTAAGAATTCTTTCAAGGACTGTCCCTGGTATTGCCTTATGTCAAAGAGATAGTAAGAGATTGGAGGGGGAGCCTGGTTGACAATGTATTGTTCTCTGAACAACGTGCAAAATTGATCGAACGAAGTAATTGTTGGGTCTATTAGTTTCTAAGTTCAAGAGGGGAGGGGTGAATTGAAGTTATAAAATTTTCACAAACACAAACTGGTTTACAGTATATTAGAGGAAGAAAAAAACAGATTGATTTTATAATGAACAAATTGATTCTTCAAACGTTTACAAGGAAGAATAAATGAAAGATAACACCTGAAAGAAGATGCAAGAACTCAAAACCAGTAGATCAATTGCTGCAGAACTACACCAGCACCTTCACCAAGATCAAGGTTTTCCTAGAACAAGCACACTTGAAGATCCCTTTGGAAAACCTTTCAAAAACTCTTTTAAATCCTTCTTCTCACACAAAAAATGTTTAATCTCTGATAAAATCGTGATTGCTCAACAACATTTAATGTCAGAAAGACCCTTCAATTTATAGAAAACAGTTTCTAACAACTTTTCAGAAAACAGTTAAAAAGCTATTTATAAAAACAACAGGTTGATTTCAAAACAAACAGATCGTTTTTCAGGAAAACTGCCAGCTCAGCTTAACTGAAATAACTAACTGAACTGCATTTTTTGTGCCCTAACAAACTTTCGAAAAACCTTTCAGCAGAATAAAAATAAACCTATTCTTTTACAGAGAAACAAATTTATTTTTGTGCAGTATCCTGATTTTTGAGAAAACTTTAAAAAGCTTTTTGAAAACATTTAATCACTTCATGTGCATGATCTTACCACCTTGATTAGGCATCTAGGATAGGTCATGTAGCAAAAGGCAAACTTAAACACACACTAGCCTAAATACAAGATCATCTAAGACACATTACAACTTTCAAAGCAAACTAGCTATTTTCTACATCAAACACACACTAAGACTATTTAGAGAATAAGCTTCATCCATCTTCAACAGTAATGTGTCCGTCTGGGAGACTGGCAAACCAGTCCAACGCTGCGCCTGCCAGCGTGCTCATGAATAGTTTACAGTATACAGCGTCGGAGCCTACTGAAAGCATCATCTGGGTGTGGAACGTTGTGATATGCGCCTCTGGGTCCTCTACACCTGTGAAGGTGACCTTTTGGCCCATGGACGTGGCTGGTATCACAATGTCCATGATCACCTAAGAGAATTGTAGCGACGGGGCTTGCTCGTGTATAATGCACTCTTCTACGTTGTGCAAATTCTTGCACAGTTCCTCATTGGTTCTGCGTAACTCTTTGTTGTTCGCTTGCGATGTGGCCAGATCAACCTGGAAACGATCCTGGTCGACTTTGGACGCTGCTACCGCCTTATAAAGGGCGTGTATGGTCACCATGAGTTGTTGGATGGTGATGTTGTCCCCTCCTGAGGGCGCAGCTGATCCTTGCCTCGTGCTCCTCATGTTGCTTGTTGCTCTCAACACGATTGTGATTGGGACCTAGTTTTATCGGGCTTCGCAGTGTGTGCCAAATGTTCTCGCCGGTTGACTTGGTTGCCGGTTGACTCAAACGGCAGCCTCAGGCCTTCCTGTCTCCTCCTGAGAATCGAACTTCCTAGGGATGAAGAACTTCTCACCTGCAAAGACAAAGGGCGCCCTTACAACCGTTTGCACTCCGACGCTCAAGTCAGCAAGGGCTAAAGAAACAGTAATGTATGTAAAGCAGTTTCAGTCTTAGAAACGGCGTACCTTGCTAGGGTTCTTACCACCTTATTTATAAGTTATATCTAGGGTTACTTTTGTGATGCTCTCACATCTCTTAGTGGCCTTAGGGTTCCTATGAGAATATCCTTGCGCCGCTATTACACAATCTTAGCGTAATCTGACGCATAGGACTTCCCTTTTCTGGAGTGCATTGACCTAACATCATAGCCGCCAAGGTACCTACTCATGTACCAGCGCTTGTGGCATCATCTGTTCCTTTGGTGCCCTAAGTATTCACGTGCCATGCATGCAGTCTTTCCCTGGAAACCCTAACCCTAACGGGCCTTAGCGCCTCTAGGTAATGTTTGTGCCGTACCTGAATGTACAATACACACCCCATGCATGATCTTCTTGTGACTTAGGTCTCTTTTGGTATTTGGGTGTTAACTCATACTATTTGTGGGGCCCCACTTACGTGGCCCACCGTTGCTATCAGTCCATTGATGTCCGATGTCTTTCTTTCAGGCTGATGACCGAGGTTTGGCCTGTACAATACTTTATTCTAGCTTATTTCTACTATTTAGACCCCTCATTTGAGCCCAATTTATTTACAACATTTTCTAAATATTTAAAAAGACTAATAGGAAGAACTTCAAGTGCTCTGGACCTTGTCCATTCCTCCTATTGACGAGGTCTTCCTTTGCTTGTTGAGATGACCCTTTATAGTTGACATCCTTGGTCATCTTCTTGTGGACTTGGTTTTGGAGTCTTTGCGTGTTTGCATCAGTATGGTACAAAAGTACTCAAACACCGAATCCTATTCCACACACTTGGGATGATAAAAAACTTTTGAATTATTGAAAAATGGTTTTAGCAATCTCTCTTTCTTAGAGTCATAAAAAGAATATCAAACAACCTTTATATAAACTCAATCAAGTGGTCAAAGTTGTTAGATAAAAAACTAGAAGTAGTTGGAATCATTAAAAACCAGTTCACACCACTTAACATAATTCTTTTATAAAAACAACAGGTTGTTTTCCAAAAGAATCGATTGAAATAATTTCTCTATTAAGGATTTCATAAAAACAACTAGTTGTTTCTCGAAAAAACCAATTGTTTTTGTTTGACAACAAAGTAAAAATAAAGCTAAGCTTTTCCAAATCATTTTAAAAACCACTAAGTGCCAAACAACAAGTTGTTTCGATAATTCAACAGGTTGAAAAACTTGCCTTAGCCTTAAACTCTTGAGTAACAACTTTTTCAACTGGTTGATTTGAAAAACAACTGAATAAAAATTTCTCAGCTTTTAAGAAAACATTTCTTTGAAAAGAGATAAAGATTCAAATGAGCTTGGATCATTTCAAGGAGTAAATTAACAAGTTAAAAACTACTACATAACACACACACACATTAGTAGGGTCGTCAAGCTTTCCACATAGATTTGGAGGCATCAAAGTATCTTGTTCAACAATCTCCCCCTATTTGATGAATATAAATCCCTGGTTTGTTTGTGTTGTAGTTTTTGAACTTGAGAGGTCCTGCAAAACAGAATTTGTACACATACAAAGCAAGTATAGAAACTGGATTTAAAAGTTTCACAAGGTACACAAAACTAGTTTTCTGCATAACCCATTTGCAGAAAAAACCAGTCCAAAACAATGTTTTTGTGCAGCAGAATCAGTATGCATCAGAGTGTAGCAACAACAACTTTTAAATAGAATTACGTACACCATAGTGTAGCTAAACTTACAACCAAATGAAACCACTAATTTCTCCCTCTATTTGTCTTCACAAATAAACTAAGTGAATGGATGATATATCAAGAAAGGTTTTGAGAATCAAGGATATCCAATTCATTGCGTAAGAGAAAAAACTTTTCACCATGCAGTAGTTTGGTGAAGTTATCCGCTAACTGCTTTTCATTTTGAATAAACTGAATTTCACAATCTCCATTACTCACATGATCTCTTATAAATTGGTGGCAAATCTCAATGTGCTTTGTCCTTGAATGCTGAATCCGATTTTTAGTGAGGTTGATTTACCTTGTGAATCTAAATCGTAATCTGAATCTCAAAGTCTTCTAGTTGTTTGATCCAAAGAATTTGTGCACAACAGCTGCTAGCAACTATGTATTTGGCTTTTGTAGTGGAGAGAGCTACACAAGCTTGTTTATTGCTATGCCAAGATGTGAGGCTTGCTCCAAGAAGATGACATGTGCCACTTGTGCTCTTTCTATCTAGTTTACAGCCTGCAAAATCAGAATCAAAAGATCCAAGCAGATTTATAGGAGAGTGGGAGGGATACCATAAACTAAGTCTGCATCCATGTAGTAGCTAGTTAACATTGGAGTGGATGCCTCTTTGCAGTTTTCCATCTCAAACTTTTTGAGAATCTCCCTACAGTACTTAGTTTGACTTAGGAATATGTCATTCTTTAATTGCTTGACCTGCAACCCTAAGAAGAAGGATAACTCTCCCATCATGGACATTTCAAATTCTCCCTGCATATCTGAAATAAATTCCTCACATAGGCAATCATTAGTAGCCCCAAAGATGATATCATCAACATAAATTTGAACTAAGATGATGATAGATTTTGACTTTTTTATAAAAAAAAGTATATCAATTTTGCCTCTCTCATAATCATTAGATAAGAGAAAATTGCTATGCCTCTCATACCACTGTCTTGGGGCTTGCTTTAGTCCATACAATCCTTTTTCAACTTGTACATATGATTAGGATACTTGTGATCTTCAAAGTCGGGAGATTATGATGTGAGTTGATTTTAGGATTGCACATTTTAATTTGTTGCTCTTGTTTATGATTTTTTATTTTTATCAATGCAAGGTGAGAACCCAAAGAAGATCCCCATTGGAAACGAACTTAACCAAGTGATTAAGTAAGTGTGAAGTTTCACATCTAGAAGGCAAAAGGAAAAACACAAGTATATGGTGATTATGATGAAGGGGTGGAAATTAAAGAACAAGTGAAGTAAAAAATGAATGAAGATGACCACAAGTAAATGACATAAACAAGAACATAACAAGTAACATAAATGGCGCAAGGAAGGATGGAAAAAGAGATGAGATGAATGAAGCTTATGGTGAAATGGTGAAGATGATCACGCCACTTGGAGGGTAGGAAACTCCAAGATAAGTGAAGGAAGCGCAGCCACTTGAAATGCTAACAAACTCAATATAAGACCTAAATCATTTAGGAAACAAAGCTCAGTAATCAGTCAAGCAAAGTTTCTTTACTATATTCAAAAGCTAGGTGAAAATACATGAGGCAAGACACCCTATTTATGGGAACGGGTGCCTTGGTGGGCAAGATGGGTGAAAGGTAGAAATGGCAAGGGAGAGGGGCTACCTAGGGTGTTGACCATGGCAAAAACCGCACCTTTAGGCATAGCTTCTAGAAGGTAGGTTAAAAACCCTAATTCTAGGTGCCTTGTCTTGAAAAAGTGGGCTTGGCACAAGCCCATTTCGCTAAGTACAATCCCTTTTATGGTATGTGAACCTACTCTAGTCTATTTTTCTATTTGAACCCCAAAAGTGAGCCCAAATTAAACATGTTTTTGTCTTTTAAGAAGACCAAAAGAAAGAATAGTTGATGTTTTGGTCTATGCTAAGTTCTTCTTCTAGTGAGGTCCGTCTGATATTTGGTGGGGCCTTGACTTGATTGCTGAGATGACTGCTCACAGTGTTAATTGTCTCTTGAGTCCTTGATCATCTTCTTGGCTACTTGGATTGTATCATTCCCCCCAAGTTGGAGAGAATTCGACCTCGAATTTAGAACTCTTGCAAATAACATAGTCAGTTTATTCACATATAAAATATTGCGAGGTGGGTATGTGAAGTAAACTTATGTTCATGAAACTTTGGGAGTTCATATGGGTAAGTTCTAGATACCAGCCATTTTTGTTAAGAATGTTTGGGGATGAAATGAATTTTTGAAGATAATCCTCTTAGAAGGTGAGAACCTTTAGGAAGTGTTTGAATTGTTAGAATATATGATCTTTAAACAAGAGGGGGGTGAATTGTTTAAAAGATATTTTCGATTACTTTTGAAGGTTTAATGAAACTTAGTGAAGAAATCCAGAAAAGGAACCGAGTTAGCCAAGAATACAATCTGTTTTCAAGTGAATCACAGAAAAAACAACCGGTTGTTTCTTCGATTCAATCGGTTGTTTATACCAGTAGAATTTAAAACAACTTAAAAATAGAATCTAAAAGAGATCAAAGCAAGAGAAATGCACACAAGTATTTTATACTGGTTCACTCTTAAAACAAGAGCTACATCCAGTCCCCATAAACTTCTAGGTTTCTACTATTGATATGATTCCAATAGCAAGATAGAAATGATTCTTTGACATTTTATGGAATCAACTTGAGTTGGAGAAAGAATAAACACTTTTAAAAGAATTGGATCAATGTTCTTTGTTTCAAGAACTCACCAAAACTTGCACCAAACACCAAACTCACATGGAAGACCCATTTCTTGCCAATTGAACCGATTAAAATGTGTATAAAAGCAAATGAACCCAATAGAAAGCTTCAAATACATAAAAGAACCAAACAAAACAAGCTAGAACAGCAAAGAACCGAACATAAAGTGAAAAGGAAGCACAATACCGAATAAAAAGAAGCTTAAGACATGTTTAACATTTCGTAAAGCATGGAAAATGAAATGGAAGATGAAGGAGAGAAGAACTTATGAAGATGAAGAGCTTGACTAGTGATCAAGCCACTTGGATTGTGAAGGATCCAAGATAAGTGAGCTAATGCCGCCACTTGAGAGAGCCAAGGCACTCAAAATAAGACAAGGTATAGGAGAAGACAAAGTTCTCACAATTCTCTCTCAAATTGAGTAGAGTTTCTCTAATTCCAATTTCAAATCAGAATTTTACAAGAGCTCACACCTCTATTTATAATGTGAGGGTGCTGAAAAATAGGTGGGAAAATTCAACTGAAACTCATTTGAAATTCCCACAAAAAACAAGTCACATGGGAGGTGTGACCTTTTTCTACTATGACACCTCCTAAAAACTACACCTACACCTACTCTCCTAAGTCACATGGACAATGTGACT
>Ga0123341_1003971_pt1 | contig 12855 bp, 10 predicted proteins | sample Turbeapinknodule_FD_89959 | JGI IMG/M metagenome (GOLD analysis project Ga0123341, IMG submission 89959) | Root nodule microbial communities of legume samples collected from Mexico - Turtle bean Mexico pink nodule | ecosystem: Host-associated > Plants > Roots > Nodule | place: Mexico: Nepantla... | reverse complement strand
TTTAAAATAAAATAATAAAAAATAAAATTAGAAAATAATGAATTAATTCACTAACCTATCATATAGATATATCATTAATTTCGGTCCGTATAATTTTGATAAAAGCGTAACCCTTTTTAACATATGAGATGAGTCGGCCCAAAATGTCTAAATCCTACTTTTTAAGAGGCTAGAGTAGTTAACCTGAGAAGGATTTTAGATTGAATGTCCTAATTGGCCTCAATAAGTGTCTGGATTATTCTTCTGACTGTTTTATTAGGCACCAATTGCCTACATTCTTTCTGACCTTTCTTTACACTATAGGTAGGGACAGGGCAAAAGATGATTTATTATAAATATATTAAAGAACGTGTTTATTTGTTATTTCCATAAATATATGAAATATTTATAAAAAATATTATTAAGACTACTTTTAATTATTATTATTGTTATTGTGTAAAGAGAAAATTTGCGTAATAAAAGTTTGTTAGATTCAATTTGATATCAAATATGTTACGAGACCGAATGAGTGAGTTATATTAGATGAAACATTGAATTTTTTTTACTTTTGAGTTTTCAAAAGTGTTCAATTTAAGTTTATAGAAGAATCAATTGAAAAGTTGAGGAATTATACTGGAATATTATTCAAATAAAAATCTGTCTTCGATATCAAAATGTCTAGACGCACGTGAAGAACATGGTAGTTCAATTTGTCTTTTTTTTAAGAAAAAAATTCTGGATGAATTTCTCAAAAGACTAATTCAGTTTATTGATGAATATCATTATTGTTATTACATATAACACAAAAAATATTATATTTTTTTCTAGTGAAATTTTGTAGTATTTGCGTGTGCTGATAAGTTGGTTAATTTAAGGTTGGTATAATAGACTTTCATCTAGTTTGTTCTTAAAATTTTTTATAAATAAGTACAGTCTATCTATGTATAATTTTTGTTAACATGTAAATTTTGGTCTAGTCCTTCATATTTTGTATTTTCTTTTTAATAATATTTTTTTTTTCAACTGAAATGTCAAGTTAGTAACATAAAAATTTTTATATAAAAAAAATTAATAGTTTCTACTGATTTTATTCAAAAGTAAAGTACGAATATAAATACAAAGATAGAGAGCTGCATGCATTTTTTTTAGATGAGAAACATGAAAGATTATTATGGAATAATATTCTTTTTTAAAGAAATGATCGAATCATTATCTAACGAAAATATAAAAATTTGGAACAGATTAGAAACTCAAATAAACAGTTTGATGTGAGTAACGAGAAGTTCTTACTGTGGCGGTTAGCAACGAATGACAGAGTGAAATGGCTCACCCCACTAACTTTTTGTACTTTTTTTTTCTCTCATTCCCCAATTTATACCCATTCACCAACTCCACCTCTTTCTTCTTTCCTATAAAGCACCCTTACAGAATAAAGTTTGAGACTTGGATATTGGGTTTGATTGAGAGACAGAAATTATGGCCAGGAGAGATCTTGAGAGTGGCGGTGGGGGAACCAAGAACAACAGAACAGAGGAAAACTACACTGCGCATGAATCTTCTCATTTTTACGAAGCTGAGACCCATTGGACATCATGGCTCGTTCCTATGTTTGTGGTTGCTAATATTGCTGTTTTTGTTATTACCATGTACATCAACAATTGTCCGAAGAATAACATCGGTCTCCAAGGTGGCTGCGTGGCCAAGTTCCTTGGAAGGTTCTCCTTCCAACCTATGCAGGAGAATCCGTTGCTTGGTCCTTCTTCTTCAACGTAAGTTCACTGACTTGTTTTTATTCAATACTATGTGCTGTTTATTTGATTCTTTTCGTTTCTGGTTTTGTTAGCTATTATTCCTTTCTTTTAGGGGATTTTGATACGCTTTTATCGGGGGTCTCGCTTTGGATAGAACCCAATTTGGGATTATTTTTTTTTCCGGGTGTTTTTGGTTTTAGCTTCTTTGTTTTGGAAAATTTTGCTCAATTTACTGAATTAGGTGTGTCCTTAAATATGTTGTGAATGCTAAGGGATTGCTTTATGGTAGTTTTTGTGTTTACTCTATGAGATGAATTTTAAATTTCAAAACGACTCACTCTTCATGGCCTTTTCAATTGTCTGCCTTGGTAGATATTGGTGAACTCGATGGCATCATTTTCTTGTTTTTGCGATGAATATCCATATTTCTCACTTGATTTTTTATCTTATTGCTGATTATAAGATGTAATTCTACATAAAGTAATGTAAGAGATAAATATAAATTCCTTTTGGGTAATCATTTTGATGTTCAAACCATCGTATCCTTAATAAGACCCTTTATGGACAGAGTAACACTTTAATGGGATATTTTATAATTACTAATGCATTGGAAAGAAAGAAAAGAAAGCCAAGTAGGTTGAAACGTAAAGGTTCTTTGCGTGCTTAAGTGCCTTAACTGAACTGACGCATTTTGTGATTAACAATCATTTGACTTGGCTAGGACTATGTCAATTTTTGGGTCTTAAAAAATTAGCCGCAATGCACAACGCTATGGAGTTATATTCTTTTAAATTTCATTGTTTATTATTGTATGATATGGCAGTATAAGTTTTTTTATTCTGCTTTCTCCATCACCCTTTACAAGGGCCAAACAATGAAAGGTTCAATGATTCTTTACTGGTGTATTGACCTGTACTTTGTTTCAGGTTGAATGCTTCAGGAAAGGCTTTTTTATTTTTCCTTTTGTATCTCAGTTTGGTTTATTGGCTGGTTTCATGTTGTCATTCATAAGAAATGTGAAATAAGTTTTACATTCATTGACATTTCAATTTTATTAGATACGTATTGAACTATAAATGGTTGTAGTTGTAGCTGACATGTTTCATTTGGGTTCTTGACTTGGTTATACACTTCTACCGAAAGGGCCAAAGCAAAATATTTACCTATCCAGCAATGAGGGTGTGGCTTTTCCAATCTTGTAATTGTAACTTGCATGCACAATTCTTGTAACAGTTTAAATGATAGCCTATTTTGTTCGTGAAGAAAATTTATTGATTTGAAATGTTTTATTGACATATGAAGATTGACCAAGATGGGAGCCCTTCGATGGGATAATGTTGTGAACGGGCATCAGGGATGGAGACTTGTCACTTGCATTTGGTTACACGCTGGGATTATTCATTTGCTTGCTAACATGTTGAGCCTGATATTCATTGGGATTCGTCTGGAACAGCAATTCGGGTTTGGTATGTTTTTCTTGCAGACTAGTAAAATGTCACGCAAAATCAGGAAAACAGAACTTCTGAGTTTATCATTTGCTTCCTACGAAACTTAATTTAGTTTCTCTTTTGGTCAATGTTTACGTAGTAAATGGACCTAAACCTAACACTTTCCTTTGTTAAATTCATGTCAGTGAGGATTGGAATTATATACCTGGTGTCTGGGTTTGGTGGAAGTGTACTGTCATCTCTGTTTATCATAGACCATATCTCGGTTGGTGCTTCTGGTGCCCTTTTTGGACTTCTTGGCGCAATGCTGTCTGAACTTATCACAAACTGGACTATATATTCCAACAAAGTGAGTGTAGTTAATTCTTTATGGTTTTCTGGATGTTTATTAGTTTTCTTCAATATGAGAGACACATAAAATCTTCCTACAATTTGGCTCATTGTCATCAATTAGTACCTGCCATTCCTTTAAATTAAATTAATATGGGAAGTGTCAACTTTTAGTTTTGACACATTCTTGTGCCTTTTTTTGTAGGCAATGGCATTACTCACCCTTCTAGTGATCATTGTGATCAACCTTGGCATTGGCATTTTGCCACACGTAGATAACTTTGCTCACATTGGAGGATTCCTGGTGGGATTTCTCCTTGGTTTTATTTTGTTGCCTCGTCCTCAGTTTGGATGGTTAGAGCAGCGTCGTCTTCCTGCTGGTGTTCGTTTGAAGTCAAAGTACAAGGCTTACCAATATGTTCTATGGATCGTGTCTCTTGTTCTGTTGACTGCAGGGTTAGTTCCTTCCTTAAATCCTCATCAGGAATGTTGTTATTTTGATAAGGATTTTGCTAGAGGAGATAGAACTAATTGTTTTAATTTGCTATTTAACTACAATATAGGGTCTTATAGGCAATTTTCCTTTCTCTTTGTTACATATAGTCTCATAAATGCTAAAAATCAATGATTTTTTATTCAATGGCAGGTTAACAATTGCATTGGTGATGCTATTTCGGGGTGAGAAAGGGTATGATCACTGTCATTGGTGTCGCTACCTAACATGTGTCCCGACTTCTAAATGGGAATGCAGCAATGGCAGTTAAATGAGAGTGGGCACATGATGTTCACTTGCTTGTTCTTTTATGTGTATAGCCATAGCTCCTAGAAACTTAGTTGTTTTGTGCATTTCCTTCTTTCTTTTTCATTTTTGCTTTAAATAATTGGTTTGGCTTTACGGATATATGCTAACTTCTTTCGTTTTTATATAGTATATACTGATATATAAAGAAACTTGTATATGAATTCAGTTTCTATCTTCTATATGAATATAAAGCAATCTTGGACTTCAAATTTAAATAAGGAATTCTGAAGCAATTATCATTGGAAGGAAGACAATTTTTGGAAGAAGCATTGTAGAATTCAAACTATCGCCAACAATCAATTTCTTATAAGAAGCAATAAGCAGAAAAAAATTTATCCGGGGGTTAAGACCGGAACATCCAACAGATAATGTGTTAAGAAAAAGACAAATTAGGTAGTAAAGCAATTGGTGAAAACACATAGGTTGGACGTCTCACCAGAATCACCACTCATTCCTTTAACTATACCCTTTTGGCTTCACCTAATTTGTGTTTGTATTTGAAAAACTAGTAGCTGTTCATTGCTTCTACTGTACACACTTGGTTGGCCTCACCCATTATTTGGGTACAAACGAGGATTTCTTAACACGTTCAATTGGGTTCTCCTCTAGAACACTTCTAATTTAGCCCATCTGCTTTGTTCTTATGTCAGAAGTATAATTAAAAAGTTCAAAAAACTAAGTTAAAATGGCGTCGCCCGGATTCGAACCGGAGACCTTCAGTGTGTTAGACTGACGTGATAACCAACTACACCACGACACCATTGGATGACAATTGATTGTGTAAATAATACCTAACAATGTACCTCTGATACCTTTTGAAATGGTTACATCATGCATGTCTCAAAGCTCATAAAAAATTCATGTAAAACCACATGCTTCACATTGCACACCAAACCATCATTTTCCTATTATATATACCATATAACATTATAATGTAGTGAAGGAACTCCGCTTAACTAACTAGTTTAAAAGTTTGTTTAAGGAGACAAAAAGGGGTAAAAGAGAGCCTTTCTTAGAAGCATATTGTGATGGAACTTTGTGTGGGAAGAAACAAGGCTTTAAGAATAATTGGGTTGGTGATCTTGTTTTCCTCAGCTACAATTGTATCTGCATTTATAGAATGCTCCACAATTACTCAACTTTTCTCAGCATGCTCCATGTTCATCACCAATGGCTCCCCAGACCCCATTCCAGGGTCCCCTTGCTGTGATGCTATGTTTGGGGTGAACAACATTGCTAACACTGCTGATAATAGGCAATATGTTTGTAGGTGCTTAATGGACCTGATTGACACTTTCAGTTCAAATGCCTCAGCCATAGGTATCTTACCAGGCTTATGTGGTATCTCTTTGGGCTTCAAAATGGATCCTAATACAGACTGTAGTTTATAAGTTTTTAATATACTTTTATACCATATTTAGAGTTCAAGTTTAAATAAGATAGAAGGTTTTCATCTACCACCATTACTAGTCTCTAGAAATATATGAATGCCTATGGCAGATATTTCATAGCCATGTTAGTGCTATGTCCCCACACTAATATGTCTGGTGTGGTGGTTGTCGTTGGATACCTCAAGCCAAGGTCTCTCCCATCTTTTATTGCCCCATTTTTTTAGTATTTTATGTTTGAGTGAAATCAGTTCAACTAATTCATAATGACCAATGTCAAGCATAATGAAGGATATAATGATCAATGTCACCTCTTGCTTTCTTTTAATTCAGGAGAATTTCGCTAACACTAAATCTGACTTCTTTATTGTTACTCGTTTGCAACTTTTGCATGACTGGGAAAAAGCTAATGATTTTGGCATAATGAAGGTCATCATCATACTTTATAAAAGCAGGAAAAGAAAAGTGCGTGTGCATTGTAAGTATGCATTTGATAAAAGCGTTTACAAAAGGACAAGTAGGGTGTCTTAATGAGATTAGTTGTAGATTAATTATTCTCACAAACAGCTCCATATAATCGCTTGATTCAACTGCATGGCCTAAGGTGAGCATCCAAGGACACAGTTCCAATTCGGAGTCTCATCAAAAACAAAAACTAGAACAGAACAAGATAAAGGGAAAGATCCAAAGGTGTGAGTAATGCTGTCATATATGAATTATTTTGTCCTTTTGTTTCTTGTCCCTGTCTGACAAAATGAACCACCGAAAGACTAAACTACTGAGCAAGCTTAGATCTAATCTCCGTGAATTCACAGCGAATAAATCAAAATGGGAATACTAATAAGTAAAAGTAAAACAGATTTTCTTTAAATAACCCTAAGGCAAGGTTTTGTAATGAAACAATAACTTATTCTTTTTTCTGCACAATGAGTCAAACTTGCACCTATGCAAATTAGATAGAGAAAATAAGATGGTTGGTGTAGTTCCATTAAGATACATCATCTCACGTTTAAAGGGAAGACAAAGCTATATTGCAAGTTATATATATTATAAAAAGATGAAGACCTTTACAAGTTGATAGTAAAAATGGAATGTATAATAGTTAATGTGTGTTAGTATGTGCTTGGTACCTGAACCCGTTTTCTGGAATATAGTGATGAAGTCATCAAAAGAAGCAAAACCAGTTTAGTGGATTTTGATAACAGCTTTAGTGTTCAAAGGAAAAAGTGCATACCCCACAGGCCAACATCTACCCCAAAATTTCTGGGGTAAGATCACTTAGATGCATTACTAAGTAGGTATGTTTGAGAGTTTGAAACGACTTTGATTTTGCAAACTTAATTCAGTTAATAGTGAGATTATAATATTATTCTTTGTATACATACTATCATATCAAAAGTAATTTAAGAAAGTAAATGTAATTTGAATTATTTATATCAAAGTCACTAAGTGAGCAGTGCATATTTAGTCCTAAAGTAGTGAGAAAAATTGTGTTGTACCAACAAATTATTTCCTCCCATAGTGTGGGCGTGACTTTCAACACAGAAATATGATTAGAATTAACTTAAATATACACATTCTAAAGGTTGAAGACCTGTTACTATGTCAAAATTAACTGCACAGCAGACAATTAAAAGCCGTGTTATAAAACAATTAGTGTATTTATCTCAAAATAGTAACATTAATAAAAAAGAAGTGAAGTTTATGAAAATTTGTTATTAGAAGATCAACCTAGACATTTTCCCTTTTTGAATTAAAAAAACTGAAGTCTTCGTCGTACACATAATGATGTGCCAACTGCCAAGCATTTGTCCTTAACGATAAATGATTGCTTGGATCCATCATTAATTATTCGCATGAAGGGCTAATTCCATGTAAGGTATGATTCAAAACATGCACTCCACTAAGAAACACAGTCAAACCAAGTCATGATTTACAAATCCACACACTGAAAACGTCAACAATGAGAGAATAATTGTGTATGGACTATATGAATACAGGTAAAATATAATTACATTCTCAACTACCACACACAAGAAACTCAAACAAGAGAAAGTATGTCTCTTCATTTTATGGAAGAAAGTGGGGATTGTCTTATAAAAACACTCAACGTGACCTTAAATTACTACTCCCAATTCTGTTGACACTGTTAGAAGCAGGTAAGACTTTGTTTCTTAAATCTGAATCCTGGTCTGAATTAGGCCCCACCACATGAACAGGCCTCCTAGTGGAACCGTATCTGTCAAACTCCAGCCTTTGTCTGGGTGCACTTTGTGATCTAACCTTAGCTTGAAAAGATTCAGTGTTTGCCATGTAATTGGGGTGACCCGAGTAGCCACTGAAGAAACCCCATGAACACTCACTCCTGGTAGGTGTGAAGGGACCCCTCTTTGCACCACTTCCATTTCTAGAATTGGCTGAAAATGATTGTGGACTATTGTCGGCAGTTCTTGAAGTTGCTTCTTCTTTCCCTCTGTGAAACTTCAAAGAGTTTAGCTGCAATACCTCCCGTGATGATGAGAAACTTTGGTTTAGAGCTTTTGCTGAACGTTTTGACGGAGACTCATGTGCCATAAAGTTATCATTATTGTAGTCAGAACTCAAATAACAATGTGCTGTCTGTAAGGAGCTGCTACTGTGGTGAGGCTTGAAGTGTGGCCTCCAAGTATCTACTTCGAGAATCTTGTCACTTTTATCATCATCAGGGCGTCCAGTTTTCAATGAAGCATCTCCCGTTTGCCTGCACTTGTTATCTAATTCCATCCAACGGTTTAACCAATTCGAATCAAACCGGGCTCGTTCTGAGTCAACGTTCCTACAATTGGCATTGGAACTACATCTCTGCAAGTTTTAAAGAAAATGGTATTGAAGTGGGGAGAATTAAGAGAGGAACACTTTTCTTCAAGTTATGTCAACACCTAACTGATTCAAATACCCGTGTGCTCTTCAGGCCGGTCCAATGTGACAATCTAAGCTTAAAGCAAACTTATTATAAGTCGTCAATAATTTATGATGATTTTATTTTAAATTCATTTAACATTTCTTTTCAATCCTAAGGAGCATGATCAAGCTTAGTACCTAACAAAAGAAAAGAAAGAAAGAAAGAAGAAATACATTTGTGTGTTGATTTAATAGTGTGAAGGAGAGAGAAAGAACATTGCTGAAGGGATTAAGAGAAGTAATGCAGCCCTTTTTATGAGAAGAAATAAAATCACAGTAAGATTGGGGGGCCTTTGAAAAGAAAATGGTGTTTCATAATAAGTGAATATTATTTATCTATTAAATGGGGAAAAATCGTGCACCTTAAGGATAGAAGATCCATCAAATTTTGTATTCAGGGCACGAGGTGGGTGTTCATATTCTTCTGGGACCTACAAGTAAGTATAGATAATAATAAAAAATAATGAATCAGACAAGTTAATGGTTGAGGAGCCATTCTTTGCTGAGTAAGCAATAACAATACCCAATCTTTTAAACAAATAATCCACATTTCAATCCCAATCACAATTCAACCTAAAGATGCACCTTCATATTTTACAATTTCGGTTGCTCAGCTTTTACTACAAGGTGGAAAACAATTTCGTAAAGTTAGGTTATAAAAGTGACAGGTTTGAAGAAATACATAGTAGCATTCAACTTGGTATTCAGACCAAAAAGTTGGCTTCAGAATAACAAAAAAGTGGAAAAAGAGAAAGTGTTTGCTTACAGGGTAGTGAGAAAGGGAAGACTTGAAAGAAGGCGTATAATATGACAAGTGCGCACGGCTTGCACGTGCCTGGGCCTGAAGTTTCACCAATGTTTGCATGCGCCTCAGCATATCAGCACTTTGCTTTCTCACAATGTGGCCCCTAACCAATGCTTGCAGCTTCACCAATGCTTTTAGTGCTCTCAATGCCCTCCTTGCCTTCCAATTTCATCCAAAAAGACATTATTTTCTCAAATATTTCCCATCATATTCTTATACACACTATCCTATAACAACCACATTCACCCAATTCACACTTGAGGACCAATAACAAAATCAATTTCCGTGAAGGAGAAAATCCAAAGCCAAGAGAACATGTTTGCTACATGTTTAATTTAGGACCTTCTAAGCAAGGAATCATCATTAAACAAACACACAGTGAAAAGCCATCTTATAATCATGTTCCTTTCTTTCAAAACAAAAGTTTACTGTTGAATTCAATCTAAAGGCATGTTGTTTTTTTTTTTTTTTTAATTTTCTTCGTGTGAAAACCATCCTTGTGTACAAATTATTGTGATAATTAATTGCATCATCATTACTCTTTATTCCTTGAACCTTCCTATGCTACATTTCCCCTTTAGTTTGGTTAGCATAGCCAGCAGAAAAAGGTGAAAAGAGTTAAGTTCCTTGGCTCAATGAATATGGTAACCTCATTCCTCTCTCTCCAACCATTTCAAACAAAAGAACGCATTATGGTCGGTCAGTGACCTTAACTAGAGTTACTTCTTTCTCATTAAAGCTAGAATGTGTTTATCTTAAAGTAAGGTGAAAAACGCTTTTTTTCTCAGTAAGGAATGGTATTTTGCTGTTCTGATATGGCAAGAAAATGACATGATCAGAAATGCTACCCTCATAGAAAGGCAAAAACAAGATTAGTGGTTACCAACTTGCTCTTCTCTCTCCTATTACAATACATTAATAGCTAACCCCACCAATGAGTAGTTAGGGTCATGACCTTAGATGTGGTTGAAGATGGGCTGGCACAGGGCCACTAACCTTTGATGTTTTTTGGGCAGAGGGTCTTTCTACTTTGCCTCCTGCAAAGGTAACTATCATAACTCACCATTCACCAACTATGTGGGCCTCTCTTATGCTATTCACACACGTCCCATTTTCCTCTTTACAGTCCCCCACATACTCACACTCCAATTCCAAAAACGGAACTTTTCCTTAAAAAAGTTGAACCTTGCTTCCCCCACTTGTAAATCTTTACCCCTAACAAGCATCTCAAATGGGTAGGGAACTTCAGACTCTCTATTTCCCTTCCTATGCTATTCCTAATTATAATTCCATTAATTTTATCTAAAACGTTGTTCGTTGTTGTCAATCAAACTCATAAATAAGGAAAAAATACATTGAATAGAGAACAACATTTTCTGATGGAAATTTTACATTCTCGAAATGTAGAGCCCAAGTTTATGAGATAAGTCACTCAAACGCACATGGAAGATATGGCTCAAAGCAATAAATTGAATTAAATGTTGCACACAGCACGTGATACGAAGAAGTAATAACAATTCTCAAACACGAACAGCATAACTATAAAATATAATTTAAGACAAAAAATCATGTCATGCGGAGACAAGGAAAAAATGAATTTCCTTGTAAAATATAAGTATATAAATTATAATGAGTTAATTAGTCAAACGTAAACTGTGCTTCGAAAAGCTTAGAATAGAAAAATAAAAGGAATCTGTAACTTGAATATGAGGAGATGATATGCATATAGCAAATAGTCAGCACTAGCAGTATCCAACTCTGAGAGGAAAGAGAAAACAAATAGTTTCCAGAATCTTACTATAATAAAATAAAAAAAGTCTTTAATTAATTATTTAGCAAAGAATTCATATAGGATTTTGGAAGGAAGTAAAGGTGGGGTGTGGTGGTGGAAGGGGACCAATACCTATGTCCCCGGAACAGGTTGCTTTCAGTGCAAAATATTATTTAAAAATTAAAAAAAAATATTCTCATTATTGAAAAATTAGCAATATTTGACCATCGTTTGTTCCAGAGAAAATCCATAGAAAAAATTCCATTTCAATAAAAAAAATAGTCAAATAAATTGAAATTACCTGACACGCTATGACCATGGAAGAATATTTTTAATTGACTCGGATAAACTTCGGAACAAAGTGTGACCATGAAGAAAACAATTTGAAGTTTTTGGTATTTTTTTTAACTTACCAAGTAACCACGGAAGGCCGATTGTATCGTAACGGCGGCAGTAAGCTCCGGCAACCGCAGCTGGCTAACACGCGCCGCCGCCGCGGCGGGTCTTGTGCTGGTGCTGTTACTTGTGGCGGCGGCGGCGCCGCTAGTGAGTCTGACAACCTCGGCTGCGGCGTGTGCGGCGGCAAGAGCGGCCTCGGCGACGGCTGCGGTGGCGGCGGCAACGGCGATGGCATGCTTGTTGGCGTCCAAGGGAGCGGAGGAATCAAAGTGGGTGTTAATGGCAGAGGGGGGCGGTGGCGGCGGGAGTGACTTGTTCCGGGCGGTGGGCTTGAGGAAGGCCCATCTTTTCTTGGGGGATTTGGAGTCTGAGGGCTTTTTGGCGCCGAAAATTCGCCGGAGAAAGCCCATTGGTGAAGTCAAGTCATGGGTAGAGAGAGAAGTGAAGTGAGTTTAGTTAGAGAAAGAGAGGGAATGATAATGGAAGTTGCTGAAGAAGTGTGGAATAGTTGGATTTTGTAGTTAGAGTGTCGGAGATTTGGACGTCTCATTTTGTTCCCCATTCAACTTCACGCGCCTTTGCAACACCTTCTTCTTCACTCGCAATTCCCATTTTTGTTTTTTCACCCACTCGCAATTGTCTTATAATTTTTTTCATTTCCTCGCTCAAACCTTCTTGCATGCTATGTATTAAAAAAATAATAATTGATAATTATTATTTTCTTAATACTATGTAGTATACCTCCAAATCAGTTGGTGGAGTTGGTAAGAATTGAATTCCAGATATTGGTTCAAAATTAAAATTTTGTTTCTGGAATAATAGAAGTATCCTTTGAAATTTAACTAATGAGAATTTTTCTGTATCAGTAAACTTTATATTAGAATATTTCCTTTGAAATTAAGGTTGTTTGGACGAATTTTTTGACAACGTCTTCTAATAAAAAATATTAATTTTTTCATAAATTGCGACTATAAACTAATTTTAATTTATAAAAAAAATTATTTATTTTACTTTTCTATCCTAGAAGTTGTTGAGAACTCCTCTAACATTTTTCCTATGAATTGAATGTAAGTACTATACTATATAGGCACCTTTTTCAAGCATACACTGTATCTATAAAAGAAACAGATACCAATTTAAAAGAATAAGTCGAGAAATGAAATGGATATTCTCGTAGAAATAAAATATAAGGATCAAGTTACCACGATTTAACTTTTACTACATATTATAACTTTTTATATA
>Ga0123341_1003970_pt1 | contig 12856 bp, 2 predicted proteins | sample Turbeapinknodule_FD_89959 | JGI IMG/M metagenome (GOLD analysis project Ga0123341, IMG submission 89959) | Root nodule microbial communities of legume samples collected from Mexico - Turtle bean Mexico pink nodule | ecosystem: Host-associated > Plants > Roots > Nodule | place: Mexico: Nepantla... | reverse complement strand
GTATTTAGTTAATAAGACAGTGAAATAAAATGAATTGTATTTATTCCAACTTCAAATACTTTAAGATAATAAAGTTAGGATTTACTCCTATTCAATAACAAGAACATAAAATCTTTGTTTCCCTTAATTATTTAATTATTAAGTAGGATTGTATATAACTGAATTTCTTAATATTTTAGAATCTTTTAACAACAAAATTAAAATAATATTTTAAACTTAAAAACAGAAAATACGTGATTGATTTTATAGAACTTTGGGTCGGATGAATAGTTATATTATTATTATTTTGGTTAAGTTATATTTATTTAAAATATCAAACTCAATCACCTAATTTTTAGAAGATTAAAATTGAATTATATTAACCTAATCATAGAAAGAAAGCAATCTAATATATTTGAATTAAATTGTATAATATTAAGTAATGGTTATCCGAATGAGCATAGCTATAACATGTAGAGAACATTGCATACAATCTTAACTTGTATAATATTAAATTCTACAATTGTATATAATTTTCTTAATAGTAATTATTTTTTATTAAGTTAGTACAAAGAAGTACAAACTCATAGTAATTGCAGGAAGACAAGAAATGTGATAAATTAAAACGTTGGACCCAATCCTTTTTTCACCATCTTATGTCATCACAACTCTTAGTTAATTATTATACAAGAATCCAACTGTTCTGATTTCTACTAAAGAAAACACTTATTGAAAGAAGGGATAAGGATTATGATAATATGATTAATAAAAGATTAGTATCCTACCATAAAAATTAAGATATCTTATAGTATATTTATAAGTTAGTAAAACTTTGTTTTATTTTTATAATGTTGAGTTAGATTCCAAGTCCATTTTTCAATACAGTATTAGAGTCATTTACATACAAAAATTTGTTAGATCTATCGTGTTATCCTAGTCATTATCATACCACTATAAATATGTAGTTTTACGTTGGAGTTAAAAGTTTTAAAGTTATTTTTTAATATAAATTAAAAATTTTAAAAACTTGATTGAATAATTTAATTTTAAATTTAAATATAATTATTTTTATTTTTTCATTTTTGTCTCATTTTCGCTTAAATATTTTTTAGTATCATAAAATCATTCCCAAAGTAATCAACCTACCACAATTAAATCAACCATATCAATCAAATTAAAACCAAAAACTATCACCTTAAAATTGTGAAATCCATAGCCAATAATGAAAATTGTGCCCAATTTCTAACCATTTCTTCTTTTTTAGTTGGGCAACTATTTGAATCTTCCTTATTTTACACATATGGTACACTCTAAATACAACAATCCAAAATATACATTTTACTTTTTCATTATCATATATTAATAGAAAACAACAACACAATAACAATATATAGTACACTCCAATAATTAATGCAGCTCCGAATTAAATTTTATAAATTTATAAAAATATCCCATAAAGAATATCAGTAACTGAATAACAATAGTAAATAACCAAAAATTTAGCATGAAAAATCTCCAGGAGCAAAACTAAAAACTAAATAAATAGTTTCAATATTACAATAAAGTCTGGATCAAGTACACAAAAGAGGGTTAAAAAAAAACAAAAAAAACTTACGAATAAAGAATGAGAAAAATGAAAAAACATTAAATATACGCCTATTTTGTGAATCAAATATCTATTTACTTAGATATCGTCTAATGATTTAGAATGAACCAAGTATTCAAATTAGGTGTCAAATTTTCGGTTTGATCTAAATAAACAAATATGAAGTAATTTTTTTTTTATAAAAATACTTTCATGTTAAATATTATTATGCAACTTGATATTTCAACTAGGCTGACACTTCTAGTAACACATCACAACAAAAATTAAAAAAAAAAAATGGAGAATTAAAAAAAAAACCTATGCTTAAAAATTTGAGAATAAGTTTATTTGATTACCTATTTTGATTACTCACATTTTAGTGAATAATGAACTTTCATTTTATTTTCTTGCTGACTTCGGACCTATTTCCATTTAATTAAGTGAAACATCAATAACTTATCAATTTGAATATTTTATCACATAGAAAAGAAAGCTCAATAGTCAACATATATAAATAACTACAATATGACAAATGTTAATATAATATATTACATAACGTTATCCTTTAACTCACTATCTTTTAATTAAAATTTATTGAAAAATGTAAAATCATAATAAACTAATTAAATTATGGTGAATATCCAGAATTTCGTGATTTTTAATAAAATTTAATAAAAAATAGAAATTTTTATAAATAATGTCTCGGTGATATTTTTTACTAGAATATATCATATTAGAAATTCTAAAAAGTGGTCAGACTCACCCTTGTTCTCCGTAAAGTTGTCCCTATAAATGAAGAAAGTATTTCCATTTTATGTTCCATGAGAAAAGTAATAAATATATTATGTGATTGTGATGAAAACAAAAGATAAAAAAGGATGAACAGAAGATGAAAGAAACCAAATGAGTTAATAATCACACTGTTGAAGTGTGAAGCCTAGAGTTACAGAAGAGTATTTAATAAACTAAACGAGTATCAAACATGAAAAATTTCGTAGTGAAATATGAATTTGTCTATTACTGTTAAAAAATATGCGAAAAAATTACTAAGTTACTGTTGGAAATCCATTTTTTTAGGACAAAGAACTTACAAGTTTACAACCACTTGATTGAGATTTTTTTAATTAGTATTTTAACTTATGCATCAAACAAGATAATAATTTTTTTAATAAATAATTTTTTTAATATATACATTATATTATGATAAATAAATCTCTTTGAATACATAACTTATATTTGAATTTACAATGACTAATTCAAATTGAGATAATTTGACTAGTAATAATTGTCTTATAATATTGAAATTTAATTTAAAGATAAAAATTGAAATTTCAAATAATAGTCAATTGGTATAGTTGGGAAAAAAATTAACTAAGTTTGAAATACACCTCTTAAAAGAGAAAAGAAAAATAATATTGAGAATGCATACTTAAATAATAGTTATAAGTTAGCTTCACTCTCAATACTTACTTTTTAGTAAAAAAAAAAATCAAATATCTAAAAATAAATCACCATTTTTTTTCAAAATTATCCAAAAATACAGCATTTATTTGCATGTTTATATGTTTCACGTAAAGTTTAAGATGTTGAAGTAATGATTTATTTACATATTTATATTTTAAGCACAAAGTGGTAATGCTATGATTGAGTATTACATATTTTATAAGAAAATAGCTATCTAAAATTGTTGGGAAAACACAGTCTAAGATTTTAAATTCATAATCAATTCCTTCATATTTGACTAAATATGTAAATACTTGTCTAAAATCACATTAGTTAATATTTCCAAGAACAAAGTTCTTTACATTGAATTGAATGCATTTTCAAATAAATGTAATGCATCCATATTCCTAATTTAACTAGATTAAGAGAATGCACCTATCTAATATTAAATCAATTGACCCAGCATATAATAATAATAATAATAATAATAATATAAACTCATGAACACTCTTATATTCAAAACTGCTATAAGGTGTAGTAGCATAGCATAAATAAAGTGTGGAAATGGCAGAGAACTCAAAATCCACTAGAAATGTTAATCCTAAATAAGTAAATAATGTTGAAAAAACTTGTAAAAATTGTGCAACATGGATGGCACCTATCATAAAACACAAACTCCATGCAAACCACGCAAAATCTGTAGTTTTACTTCTTCCCTCCACCAGAAACATTAAACTTGAAGAATATTATGTCCCCATCTTGGACCACATACGTTTTACCCTCCTGTTTATACTTTCCAGCAGCCTAATAGATAATCCATTAAAAGAGACAGAGAAGTGGTTAGGTCCCTATAAGAAAGCAGCAATATGTATACATATATAATAAAGAGGGGTAAGAGAGGTGCTAGATCTTTGGTACCACATGGTATAGCACATAACACATGAAAAACTTTTATAGGCTGAAAGCAACCAATGCACATGCATACACTTAACCTCAATTCAGTATCAAAAGTCACAAACCCAACAATTAAAAAATTGAGCACATATAACTTTCTTTCCAAACACATTTCAGAAAAGAAAAACAAACTTCTTCGTAATTTATAGATTCTCTTTCATATTAGCATCTCATTAAGTAATGTAATTTTAGTTTCTGAAAAAACTTGTTTTTTTTTCTTGTAAAATGTTCATGATGAAGTTTATGAAAACAGGTATATTGCTAAGAAATACTTTTCATCTTACGCATAAATGGGCATATCCAGCTGCTCTTGTTTATTTAATTTTGCTAAGGTAAACACATTCTAGTTAAATCATCATGCAAAAAGCAGTTGCTATATCTTGATTCATACGACTGTATGACATCCAGCAAAAAGCAGTTACTATTTATTGATTCATGCAACTGTATGACATCCCCTGGCATTTATCACTTTCTTTTTATTTCTTTCAAATAAATTATCGAAAGAAAAGGTAGAACAAAGTATGGTCCTCTCACAACTCAACACAAGCATAATAAAATTTAGAACAAGACATTTGCATAGTAGTTGCTCTTGTACAAGTGTAGATAGAAACAAATAAATTCTCAAAAGATTCTACAATTTTTCTCCAGTCAAGTACAACAAATCAAGTTCTCACATCACAATTTGGTTTTCATTTCTTATAGTTCATCTTTAGTCAAGAAATAAATAAACCTCCCCACTTACAGACTATCTACTCCAATGTTCACAGATTGTCTTAGTGGCAGGTCTATCAACATAGGACTTATATGGACTCTTCTGTAAAAGATCCTAAGCAGCTGCTGTATCAATTCTAGTTCTGCTAGATAAAGTACTTCCATCTGTTGAAAAAAGGAACCAAATAGCAATTCTTCCTTTTAATTAGACTACGCTAAAACGCAGGTGAACCTAGATGGGGCTAAACTAAATAAAGGAGACAACTTGAGCAGATAACATCAGTTTTTCCAGCCTCAAATAACCTAAGCTACTAGACCTGAAATGCCATCTCAAGTTGTCCATGTATGTAAGGATCTATCCTCATTTTTCCAGCAAATTCTTCAAAAATTACAGGTTAATTTTCTTGTTTCATCACCCAGTTATAAATCTGATGCTGGGGACAATATACATAACACTAGGAAGAAACAGCCAGCAATATAATAAACATTGTATCAAAATAAGTTCATACCTTCACAGCTGACTCACTAGAATGTTCCTTAAGATCCTCAAACTTCATCACCTGAAACAACATTCACGAGGCAGTCAAGCACCCAGATCAGTTGTTGCAAGATTAAACGTATTTGTAAATCTAGAAATCACTGTAAGAGCAAAAATAGCTCTAGCAAAAAATGGAAAAGCTTAAATGGATCAATAAAAGTTAAACTACTTAACCGGTTAAGAAAACAGATAAATTCTCAAGTAGAATGGTTATACCCAATAGGTCATGAAAATAGTGGCAAGTCATTTATTCAATTTGCAATTTCAAATAACCGAATTATGTGGTACCTCTTCCTAATTAGAAAATTAAAACCTGAGATGGTTTTTGAAAAATCTCAATGCATAATATAACTGAACAATGTAGGTTACACTATGGACCCTATATTTCAAATAGCATGATTCAATTTGATTCTAAACCTTCAGTAAATTCATAGGGCGAGTCAACTTGGTGTGAAGGAATAGTGTTATTTGTATTCAATCTTGGAATCCAAGATTCCTGTGTTTATTTACAAAAAAGGAATGTCACTCCTATTCTGGATCTCATCCAAATATTCATGGAATCCTATTTTCAATGTTGGAAATAGGAGCATTTAATGAAATATTACTTTTCCAAGTAGCTTAGTAATCGTGTTTAGCTATGTTCGATATATAATCTTTAGTTATACAGGGTGATACAATTGAGCCCTTACAGATAAGTTGACTGTATGATGTTTAATTATAGAATTATAATGGCAAACCAATAATTGCAGTTACATAAAAGGAATGATAAGCCTGATCAGAATTAAGAAATGTCAAAATTCATGAAATCAACTCACCTCAGCACAAATAAATCCCTTTTCAAAATCAGTATGGATAGCCCCTGCAGCTTGTGGAGCTTTTGTTTGGCGTCTAATTTGCCAACACTTAACCTGCAAGAAATAAATTATACCCAAAAGGATTATTTAACATCAAAGGACAACACATACTGTGGTGTTAGACATGGAAAAACTATTGGGAAAATTGTTTAACAGAATTATTGCAGACATCCCAACGATGGTTATCATACACAGAAAAGAAACCGCACCCAGACACAGGAGTAAAATGCTGGTGAAAAGTTTTCATAAGAAACCTAGGTACACCTGATGCTATATTGTTAGACAAACAGCAACAGAAATAGTAATTATCAGATAAGTAAAAGAAGTACCATCAAGGTAACCCAACAGAGAAACATAAAGTTTTTAAAAAATAAATTTGAGGTCAGTTCCATTAGTTCAAAGTTAATATAACAGCAATTCTGCATTTTAGTTACTTTCTTACTGCATCAGTCGCAATCAACGAAATTATCTATGCAGATCAGTTTACTTCATGTGCACAATAAAAGCTAAGTACTCCCTCTACAACTTTTTATAAGAACTTTCTGGAAAATTTGTCTTGGTCCTTTTAATAAGATCCCTTGAAATTGTCTACTGCAGTGTGTTTTGTGACAAAAATGCCCATAACTACTGAAAACAATCTATTCAATAAATAATAAGTACAGTAAACTAATTTCTTGAACCCACTCCTCACTCAAAAAGTCTATTAAAAAAATTAATTAGGAGAGGAAAATTCTGAAAAGGGATTAAGTGAAGAAAAATACAATTAATTAGGTAGAAAGAGATTAAGAGAGTGTTGCAACAATTTCAAGGATAACTTTGGAAAAGTTGTACAAACTGTTGACAATTTTAATACCACTAACTAAATTAGTTAATTCTTATGAAGTGGTTAAAAGTTTCCAATACATTGGGCGTACTTATAATTTAAGATGAGTTCTTGCTAGCTTAACTAACTAAGAGTTTGGTGGAATATGATGCATAAATATTGTTTAAACTATAGGAAAGGAAAAGACATTAAGCTCAAAATGTATTTCTGAGACAGTACGGAAGCTTTATTTATGTTGAGGAAACGAAATCAATTCAGTAAATAGAGGAAATTTGACATCCTTTAATAATAAAGATATGATAAAGGAATAAATAAAAACATTCCTAAAAATGCATATGTAATCCAAATATTCCAATAATGAGTTGTCTTTTTGCATGATAAATGATGCACTTGAATATCACACAATGGTCAGGACTCAGGAAGAGATTTACACTTGGCACAAGCACAATCATCTCAACAGTCAACAGCAGAGAAACTAAAAGTTAAGAATTTGACGAAGTTGATGCACAAATCCCACAGCAGATTTATAAAATTAAGACAACCTTTATCACTATGAAAGTAGGTATGTGGATATATTACCTCATCAGGTCCAGCTGTGAAAAAGTAAATGAGATTAATAGCTGAAAACCCAGTCTTTATTATTTTGGGAAGAGCACTGTTGAAATGAAGAATATAACGTTAGTACGAAGCAGAGACTATAATTACTTATCAACTCTTCACTGTTAATGCTTTGGTCAGCAGGCTTTGCAGGGAAAGGGGTTCTAAGTAATTTAGTTATAAGTATTTTCAGTAAAAAATGAGGATATACAGGTTTTAGGTAGAGAAGAACAAAATCTTTATTATAATTTATTACAATTAAAAAAAATGGGGGATTAAATTTTTGGAAAAAGATTTCAGGAGATAAAAATTGCACAACAACAATATTAAAGAGACAGGTGTTCCTAATTCTGCAATCAAACATTTAACAGCAGCACAACAAATACATTGAACAAACCTTTGAATTTTGTTCTCCTCACAATACTTAGCTGCTTCATCTGGAGGCAGATCTGAAAGATTCCTCTCGAAGGCGCAGCTGAAAGGAATAATTTGCTCACCACCATGCTCCTGGACCCTGGAGAACACAGGTGCCAAATGTTTATTAAAATTCTTTTTCAACATTACAAAATAGCAAACACTGAGAGAATAATAAGGATAAACAAAATATTAAGGCACAATATGAATATAAATTAAGAGAAAATAATATTCCTTAAGGAAAACAATATGTGAATAACTAGTTAAGATTTCCTTCTGAGTGGAGTGGGTACACTGCTTCCATGGAAAACCGGTATGAAGTTAGTATTCAATTTCAAACAGAAAAAACACTATAATCTTCATTCTAATATCATTTCAAATTAACAACCACAAGAATTGAAAACCACTGTCATGTGGCCAAATTGTGTGGGTGAAGGAAGCAGGCAGTTAAAGGTTTTCACTGTCACAGTTTAAGTTCAACTTTTCTAATAATAATAAATTTTTTAGACAATTTTAAAATAAATTACATCGGCGCACTAGAGATGCACCCCCTGCATTGTAATTATAAGAGAATGCCTTCACTATTTGCAGTTGTACTCTCACTTACACCCACTCCTGTTCTTTGCACTTGTTACCTAGGGTATCACTGATATGAGCCTAAATCAAAGCCAGGAATGAAATGTAAGGGAAGAAAATCTACATCCTTTGTGCATCGAGACATAATTGTAGATCAAACATAGATTCATTTTCCATGCTTAAGAACATAACCACATTTTTACACAGATCTTTGAAACGACATCTAAGTTAAGTAGCACAAAAATTCAGAAGAAAGGCCACTAAAAATGCACAATATATACCTTGCACATAAATATGTGGGATACTTAGAACCCACTTTGACACCCTTCATACTCATACAGAGGTAGTTATGGAGAGAGACAAAGCCTAAATTATTCATGAAAGAAAAGTGATTTAAAAAAAATAAAAAATACATACCAAGCATGAATTTTGGGCAGAAACTTATTTTTTTTTCTTTGGTAATCTTTTTCAGTCATATTAACCTGTGAAAGAAATTTAAGTATAGAGTTAGAAATGTAATATAAATTGATTTGAAGTACATGACACTAAAGAATGAGTGTCTATGATGTAACACGTCACTTGCTAGGGAAATAGTTTAAGAACGCACAAACATAGAAATGTTGCAATCGATGGGTATGAATCAAAAAAGAAAATGTGATTAAGCATCAATTAATATCACGTTAGGAAATTTCAACTAATACAGAGACTAAAATCACATAATTGTGATAACCTAAAGGACTGAATTGGTGCAATTAAAATTTAGGAGACCAAAATTGCACATTTGCAATACAGAAGACCCAATTGGCACAATCAAAACCTGAGAGACCAAAATTGCACAATTGCGATACCCGAGACCAAATAAGCAATATAACTTGAATATGTATACATGCAAGTATGCGTGGAAGGCAGTCTCCACAAAAAAAAAGGTATGTATAAATTTTGAATAATAGGTACATAACCGACATGAGATACAGGGGACCTGATTGCATGATTTGCCAACATGTATGGTTGAAAATGCCTTTGGATATATAATAATTAACAGTTACATTCATATTTTATTTTAACCAAACTACAATTTGGAGTAAATCACAGTAAGCAATATCCAAGCCACCTGGCTATAGTTGAGCCAGACATAGTCAAACGGTGTCAAACTGTATCCAAGCATAATGGAGACATCTCCAACACATATCTAGTAATACATCATTAATAACTATTTTTAATTCCTAGAAATTTTTTTGTAATAAAATACAGTATCAAAAGACATACATATTACAGCTTATATATTCTCATAAGAAACATAGATGATTTACCAACCTAATAACTTCTTGATTAAATATTTTTTGTTAGTCTCGTAACATTGCACAGACGGTTTTATATACTATTGTACTGGATATGTGCAAAGAAAAAAATACAAAAGTAGAGAAATGATGCCCAGGTTTACAAAAAAAATCAACATCAGCTACCTAGTCTCATTATTAAATTTTCATTCCCACTAATATGAACCTCAAAGCACAACTATACTAGTAAAGTTAATATAAGACGAGGTATTGTATCTGATCTGAAATAGTCTCGATCAGGCATTGCAAACCCATACATACATAATAAACAATAAGGACTTTTGCACTCCAAAGCCAAACACTTTTTCTACTGGAAGAGAATGTTACCAAGTATACAACAGGCTTGGCAGTAAGTAACTGAAAGGAATTCAAAATCTCAATATCAGCAGCCTTCCAATCACCTAGACGTACATCTTTTCCCTCCAGAAGCAATGCTTTCACCTGAAGACATGAAATTGCCATCATAAGTTCCATCCACTATGTATCCACACATTTTTGGTATGTATACAATCGAACAAATAGAAGTACAAAATGTGACAGTGACAATTAAGTGATAGCCTCAATATTACATGAGATTTTGCAAGGCATAAGATATATGCATCTACAGACACACAAAAACTGTGCTTTGACATGAGCTAAGACATTGATGACCAACTATAATTAGAGTCATTTGACTACTTACATTCTCCTCCATACAGTACCATGAGAAATGCTCATAAACAGAGGATATTAAGAAAAATTCAATTCCAATCATGAACAACAAATGAAATGTGAAATAAGCAGGAAGTGTCATAACTCCAAATGAAAAAAAAATCTTGAAACACCAAATCATAGGACTAGTTACATGAAACCGTTTGGTGAAAGTCTTTCAATCAACAAAAACCACAAACGTGAAATACATTTTCTCTTTATAAAAAACAAGCAACATTTTACACTGCAATTGCAAGAAATTAACAGCAAATAAATACCAAAATAAGTCCATAGTATAACACTTATGTTTGAGAAATATGGTAGAAGGCTCTACTGTGTTTTGATGCAGTAATATACTATGGAACCCCAAAAAAAAACCACGTCACAGAAAGAATTGCACATACCACCAAAACAAAAACAGATTCGAGTTACAAGTAAGAAAATTGTGCCAGTTTATTTTAATAAATACAGCAGGTATGCAACAAACTGCAAACTATATACGATATAAGATATATAATATAAGAGATGGCCATTTCATCATTGGGGGAATAAAATAAATCATATAAATGCTCTGAAGATAAAATCAAACCCTTTGACAACATTCAAGCTCGATTTTTAACTGCTTGTCATTGCTCCTCTTCATGCTTTTCTCAACATCTTCAATCTTTCTTTCCATGAATTCAATATCCTAGAATGTTGTGCAAAGGGAGGAGGCAGATATATTACAGCGTACAAACAGATATAGCAGAGGTATAAACTTCATATTTACACAAAAGACTTTACAATGATGAAAAAGCAGAAATTACAGCTAAATGGAGGATGAGGGATCCTCCTTGATGGTAGAGAAAAGGATCACACAAAGAAGAAAAAAGATGCAATGGAGCAAAGCTACCCAATTGCTCCACATATGTATATGGAAAAGCCCCTTAAAAAGGCATATACTTTGCAAACTGTGAATAAAATTAATGGTCCAAAAGTCAGTTAATTACGATTAAGAAAGTTGCTAATTATACATACCTTCAGCCTCAATTCTTCAGAAATGATCTCCAAATCCCTAACTGGGTCAACAGTATCATCTACATGAATAATGTCCGGATCCTCAAATGCACCTAACAAGAAGCAGGGCTCTAGGTTAACTACCAAATTGAGATAAAAAAGTCATAAACTCGTGATGCAGCACTAACAAAAGAGGTCCTCAGAAAATTAGGCATCATCTTACGTAAAACATGGAAAATTCCATCTACAGCACGAATGTGGGATAAAAAACTATTCCCCAATCCTTGCCCCTGATGAGCACCTCGGACCAATCCAGCTATGTCATGGATTTCTAAGAAAGCTGAGACCTGAATTTCAAGTTCAACAAACACGTCATAACACAGAGAAAATAGACCAATCTATCAATAATAAACAACTAACACAATATGTCAAGAGCAACAGATAGACTTGTAAGTTCGATACAGCTCGAACGTAAGCTCACAGATTATTTACAAAAGTGAACTACAATTAAAAAGGCCATCACTGATTCAGTAATAGCGATACTCACATACCTCACTTTTTGGCTTGTATAATTGACAAAGCCACTCAAACCGTTCGTCCGGTATATTGACCCGCGCCTCATTAGGCTCAATGGTGCAAAAGGGGAAGTTCTCAGCAGGTATTGCCAACTTGGTGAGAGTATTAAAAAGAGTAGATTTTCCAACATTTGGCAAACCAACCTGAACAAGGAACAATAACAAACATAAAAAAAATGTAGAAAGTCTTGTCATACAAAGTTCTCATTAAGCATTTAGAAACAAAGAGACAGCAACTAAAAGTTCACAGTTCACCAGTTCAGTTCAGATGCACAACAACTATTATCTATCTCCCACATAAAAATTGGCAAGATGAAAACAAAATCAATGAAGCGGGAATATGATGCTGAAAGGAGGAGGACCCTTTTCTGTAATTGGAAAAGGGTAGCTGGGAATAGTGTCAAAAATCGAAAATTAGTGGATTTGGAGAGAGAAGTAAGAAGCATACAATGCCAATTTTGAGGTGAGAAGAGAAACGACCGAAGATGGGTCGCTCAGCTGGGGCTTCCTTGGACTTTGCAGATTTGGGAGGCATTTTTGGCGGCGAAGGGCTTTAGTTCGATTCCAACGATGAAGTGAAGAACAGGAAGAGCGTTCCGAATCTCCAGTTCGTGGCTTGTAGGGTTTTGTACTAGGGGAAAGCGAGTCACTATTCTTCCCACTTTTATGTTTTTTTTTTTTTATTGAGAGAAAAGGGATGAAAAATAAAAACAAATATTTGGGGACACTCATACAGATTAAAAAATTAATAAAATACTTGTAAAACACACACACACACACACAT
>Ga0123341_1003969_pt1 | contig 12859 bp, 9 predicted proteins | sample Turbeapinknodule_FD_89959 | JGI IMG/M metagenome (GOLD analysis project Ga0123341, IMG submission 89959) | Root nodule microbial communities of legume samples collected from Mexico - Turtle bean Mexico pink nodule | ecosystem: Host-associated > Plants > Roots > Nodule | place: Mexico: Nepantla... | reverse complement strand
GAAAGTGTAATAATATAAGGTCTTTAAATTTTATTAGCGAATAAGTTTAATTTAGTATTTGTTTTTTTTTTTTTTTTTTTTTTTTGCTGCTTCTTTCTGAAGTTGTTGTAACTAATTTTATCGATGACTGTTTGCAGGTAGATATGTAATAATCGGTGGGGGAAATGGGGATATTGCGAATGATCATTATAATCGCTACCTGGTAAGCATGTATTCGTGACTCATTGTGCCCTTTTTTTTCCTCTGTTTTGAGGTTCTACGTTTAAGCTTTTCTTAACCTACAACTACTTATGCAATCTAAACTCAGAAAAAATAATCACTTGCTAAGACAAAGTAGCCATGAAAACACTTTCAGCTCACCATACCTTCAAACCATTACACCCACCCCTTATCGTGGAAACACTGCACTCACCCATCAAGCCAATAGGTGAAATGAGTGCTGCTAATTTTGTATGAGCAATGCTAATTTTCACACCCTATGAGACCTAGAATGCTATTTATCCTTAAATATGTTTTATTAACACCCTCTCTACCACTAACACTACCACTAACACAGACTTGACACCGCTTGTGTGACATTAATTGACGCTGCAGACGTGACATTTTGTGAGAATATGACACTGGCTCTATATTATAATATATGACCCGTAGCACACGCAAAATTGGTTACACGTGTGTCTGTAAGTGGTTACTTATGTGACGCACGCAAAACTGGTTACACATGTGTGTAAGTGGTTACTTATGTGACGTTTATGGTCACCCACTCTTCATGAAAAAAAATTAGAACAAGTTGTAATTTTAATTTTAATTCATTGTGGATCGAAACACAGGAGGATATAGATCTAATGGAAGCTTTGGGAGTAAACAGCTATCGGCTATCCATATCATGGGCAAGAATTCTACCAAGTATGCTCATATGCATTATTAAAACTCAAATAAATTAATTCCAACTACGAATGTACCATAGATTCATGGTATGCATCATTTCAAACAGAGGGTAGATTTGGAGAAGCCAACCATGCTGGTATTGCGTTCTACAACAGACTCATTGATGTTCTAATACTCAAAGGTAAAAAAAAAATGCAATTAAGTAGTGAATTTGGCAATTGGTGAGGAAAACTGCATGTAACCCACATTAATCTTTTTTGAGAAAAAATTAATTGGAAATGAATCTTGTTTTCTCAACAGGGATCCAACCCTTCGTGACTCTCAGTCACTATGAAAGTCCCCAAGAGCTGGAAGACAGATATGGAAGCTGGCTAAGTCCCCAATCACAGTAAGTAACTGGTTTTCTAGTTTACCTGAAGATGTTTCAATACAACATTGATCATAGGAACTCTTGAATACTGTCATATTTTCACGTTTTTTATGAACAGGGAAGATTTTGCTTTTTATGCGGACCTGTGTTTTAAGACCTTTGGGGACAGAGTTAAGTACTGGGCCACATTCAATGAGCCGAATTTCCAAGTGCCACTTGGTTACCGTTCAGGTTTATATCCTCCATGCCGTTGCTCTGGCCCATTAGCCTTTGCTCAATGCAGTGAAGGAGATTCAGAAAAGGAGCCCTTTGTAGCAGCTCATAACATTATCCTGGCACATGCAGCTGCAGTTGATATCTATAGAACCAAATACCAGGTATGTGACGCACTTCTCAGCATCATAATCTAAGTATCCTAAAAGACAAGATAAAATTTATGATAACACCAGCAAATTTTCTGAAATCGATTTGTTTGATCAAAACATGAGATTACTCATTTCAATTTTTTAAAAAAATTGTACTTCTGTGGGTGGAATATTAGACCGAGCAGAAAGGAAGCATTGGCATAGTCCTTCAACATGAATGGTATGAACCATTGAGCAATTCAACAGCTGACAAATTGGCTGCGGAAAGAGCAAGATCATTCACCTTCAATTGGTATTGTTCTCCCTTAAAAGCCTTTTTCTATTATTGTTGCTCACTCAACTGCTCCAGAGTATAAACTTCCTTATAATTCAGGTTCTTGGACCCAATCATATTGGGAAAGTATCCAACAGAAATGGAGAATCTTCTTGGAAGCCTTTTACCCAAGATTTCCAGCAAAGAAAAAGAGAAACTCAAGAAAGGATTGGATTTCATTGGTGTCAATTACTACACGGCTTTCTATGTCCAAGATTGCATGTACTCAAGGTGTAAGACAGGACAGGGAAACTCCAGAACAGAGGGTTTATACATGAAGAGTGGAGTAAGGAATGGTTTCCCAATCGGTGAACCGGTACGTGTCCTCAAACCTTCTACAAAGATCATGATCACCTTTACTTCCATGCTTAACCAATTCTGAAGTTTCTAATGTTTTGCAGACTACATTTAGTTGGTTCAATATTTACCCAGATGGCATGGAAAAAGCAGTCACATATGTGAAAGATAGATACAACAATACTCCAATGTTCATAACCGAAAATGGTAACCATATTGTTTTGTTTTAAGCACATTCTGTTCATTGCTGATAATGCAAAATATTTATAGGGTATGGCCAAGAAGATGATCCAAATTTCACTTTGGAAGAACATCTTAATGATTCTAAAAGAATAAAGTACATGGTGGATCACATAGAGGCGATGGTAGCGGCAATAAGGTAAGAAAATAATAAAAAAAAAAAACAATTAGAAAAAATCCAGCAGTAAAAACCAATCAAGGATTCCAATTTTGACTAAATTGTTATCTAGTATATTCATATAGCATCGTACTACAATTTTATTTGGTCAAGTGCTGGAACACCACACCATCATGTCTGTTTAGTGACACTAAAGAAACATGAGAACAAAATAGATTTGGGTCTGATTTCTCCCCAACCCTCTCTTGGTTATAGGAAAGGAGCAGATGTGAGGGGATACCTTGCATGGTCCTTGCTCGACAGCTTTGAGTGGATATATGGATATACAGTAAGATATGGATTCCATCATGTGGATTTTGCAACCCTGAAGAGAACTCCAAGATTGTCAGCAAGTTGGTTCAAGCAATTCCTTGTTAAGTACAAGGAAACCTTTTCATTAGGCACGAGCATGACAGGGAAAGAAAAGCTTGTACAACAAACTTGAGACAAAAATGTACATTTTTTTAATAAAAAAGCTTGATATTAGTGTTATTGTGATGAGACTAGATGTCCTACAAGTTCACACCTCTTCTCTGACCTATTATATGTGACACATTCACCATATTGTATTGTGTTCATCTATCATCTTACCACAATTTTATTAACCAAATGCTGGAACACCATCATAACCGCACACACCACTTTACTATAAATAGGTCGTAAAACTTTCACGACTTACGAGAGTGCAATACCAATTTGTATAAGAAAGTTTACTGATTCCTCTTTCTAATTTCTCACAATATATATTTTTCCTAAAAAAATGCTTCGCGTTAGATAAATTTTTCACTTTGCAAGGTTAATCTTGAATCAGCTTAGGTAACAATAACTTCCCAGCACACCCGAGAAATGTGTTAATTGCTTTTAAATCATATTTGGGAGATCTTAATCAATAAAAAATAAAGTGTTCTTACAATTTATCTGAGATTGAATATCTCCTATCAAGTTCCTTTTGTTTTCTTTCTTTAGTTCCAGTTGTCCTACTACTGAGTCCGTGAAAGTGATGTACCTGCAAAGACATTCCGATTCAAGTTGGTTGAGTTGTATCTAATTATCTAGTTCATAGTTCAAACAACCATTTCTTTTTACCATGGGATCCCCTCTTATTTATACTTTTCTATTGGGCCTTGTGTTGTTGCAAAGATTAGTGTAGGCCCAATGATCCCTTAATCATGTTTTATTTTTTTTAATCAAGCTTAACCTATTTAATCTGCGAATCAACGTGATAATCGCCTTGGCCAAAAGGTCATGTTGCCGTATGGGGTGATCGGCCTTTCGGCTTCTCGATTCCTAGTAGAACACATGTCGTCCAGGCTTGAGCTTTCTAAGTAAAGCGAAAAGTCGTAAATAGTACCAATAGGTTTTAAATCTTTGTCCTTTGTTTTTGCCTTGGTCAAGTGTTGTTGTTGGAATGTCGAATGACGATCTTATCATTTTTTGTCTTGGTCATGTCTTTGCCGCTTGTCCATAAAAAGAGTGTCTCTTGGTTGATGTTTATGATTGACGTGTGGCTGACGTGTCATGTCATTTCATGAACAGTCGGAAGATCTGGACCGCTCTTCTTTACTTAATCTAACAATCAAGATTTCTGCAACGGTTCGCCTTCTCTCCTGCCATTGATGCTATAAATAGCATGGAAGTGGTCCCCTCATTTGTTAACGTTTCCTCTCTCACTTCTCCTTCTCTTTGATTAATTACCGAGCAAAAAGTCGAGATAACAATGTCTTCTTCTTTTTCTGATAGCTCTTACCTGAAAGTTTCTAAGCTTGTTGATAACACGGTGCCACGTGAGGTTGTCCACCTCTCAGAGATCGATTAAAAAAGTTCCAAAGTTCCTCTGAGTCCTCCCATATTAGCGATAAAGCTAATGCGAATGGGGTTGCGAAGACGTGCGTCTTTCGGTTGAGCCTATTGTCGGCGTTGTCGAGTTGGACGCTCCTCCAACTCGGGTTGTCGACTTCGAGTGGGGTGACTTTAGAGTCCGAGAGCATTCTTCTCGGTTTGGCACCACTGCCTCGCTAAAGTCTTTTAGCGCCAATATAGATATGTTGGATCCGGAAGAGCCGGGCAGGGTTTTCTCCCTCTGATGGTGCTCGTCGTCTGACATTGTATGTTTAAGTAAAGATCCATTCTTAGGTGATTACTTTTTCTTTTACTCTTGTTTAATAATTGACATCCACGTTCGTTTCCGTCTGGACGATTTCACCACGTTCCTTGAACGTGGCGCCAACGCAGCTTCACCCGAATAGTTGGGCATATATCTAAGCTTCTCGACTCCTGTGTTTGTCGTTATATTTAAGACTGACACCCCAAGTTTTTTCAAAAATGTATAGTTGATACAATCTAAGTAGCCAAGAAGATGACCAAGGAGTCAAGATATAATTCACATTGTGACCATTCATCTCAGCAATCAAGTCAAGGCCCCACCAAATATCAGACGAACCTCACTAGAAGAAGAACTTGGCATAGACCAGAACATCAATTGTTCTTTCTTCTGGTATTCTTAAAAGACAAAAACATGTTTGTAAATAATTTGGGCTTACTTTTGGGGTCCAAATAGAAAAATAGGCTAGAGTAGGTTCACATAGCATAAAAGGGAGTGCACTTAGCGAAATGAGCTTATACTAAGCCCACATTTTCAAGACAAGACACCTAGAATTAGGGTTTTTAACCTGCCTTCGAGAAGCTATACCTAAAGGTGTGGTTTTGACCATGGTCAACACCCTAGGCACCCCCACTCCCTTGCCATTTCTACCCTTCACCCATCTTGTTCACCAAGGCACCCCTTCCTATAAATTAGGTGTCTTGCCTCATGAATTTTTACCTAGATTTTGAATATAGTAAAGAAACTCTACTTGAGTGATTAGTGAGCTTTGTCTCCTAAATGTTTTGGGTCTTATCTTGAGTGTGTGAGCATTTCAAGTGGCAGCTCTTCCTTCACTTATCTTGGAGTTTTCCACCCTCCAAGTGGCGTGATCATCTACATCATTCTTCACCATAAGCTTCCTTCATCTCATCTCTTTTTTTCCATCCTTCCTTGTGCCATTTATATCACTTGCTTGTGTTCTTGTTTGTGTCATTTTCTTTTGGTTATCTTTATTCATCCTTTACTTCCATTGTTCTTAATTTCCGCCCCTTGCATCACAATCACCTTATTCTTATGTTTTTCTCTTTACCCATTTGAAGTGAACCTTCACACTTACTTAACCACTTGGTTAAGTTCGTGTCTAGTAGGAATCTTCTTAGGGTTCTCACCACAAATTGCTAATCTCAAAATCATAAACAAGAGCAACCAATTAAAAAGTGCAATCCTAAACTCAACTCACATCATGTGGTATTCAGAGCATGGTTATCTTGTGCTTATTTGCTTTGAGTTGATTTCAGACCTTTAAATTCTAGCACATTTTAATTTTTTGTTTTACCTTCAAGCAATTTCATTTCCGCTTATAAATTCTTGTCATCTACAATTCTGCAATTTTATTCATTAAGCACTTTAAATTCCTCTTTTGTATGTTATTTTGTGTCAATTTTTTTCCTTACCTTACATCTTTTGCTTGAGTCTTATGTTCTTAGTATTTTAGAAGTCTTAAATCTATTCTACTTATTTTGATTTTAATTGTGAAAAGATAAAATCAAATTAGAAGTTGTTTGAGTAAGTGATTGATTTAATTCCAAACATAGAATGCAAGTGTTCATATGAATTGAATTCCAATCCAATCTCTTTTTTTCGAAAATTGAAAGTGAATTACAAATATGCATGGAAAAAGGATATGGAACTTTTGGATCCATAAAAACAAAGACAAAAACAAAGGAAATTGAGAGCATTCACATTTCAACTTTCAAATTTCAAGTTTCTAAAAGAGGATTCTAAGTATATGGCAAATTGTGTTCATACTTGTGGAGTTTAATCCTTCTTGCTTTCACAATTTCTAAGAACTTTCAAACGTTCATAATTAAAGTTTAAGTAAGTTTCTTTGAGTCTTTTTTTTAAGTGATTTTCTTGCTTGTCTTCTCAAAGTTTTGTGATTACCTTATTTTCAATTTGGTTTAGCTTTCTTGCTTTTAAGCTTTTCTTGCTTGCCTTTCAAATTTTCTTAAGTTTTGTTGAGGGAATCTTTGGTGACCAAGTGTAAGAGCTTTGTCATCTTTCAGTTGAAGTGCTTGCTACCAAGTGTAGACCTTTGTGTTTAGAGAGCAAATCTTTCTTGAGTGCATTACAATTCTTCCCTCCTTTTCTAAACGGCCGAGTGATACAAGTGAGGAGTGGATAAAATTGTTAATTTTCACCAATTGCTTGTTTCCTTTTTGTGCAAATTATGGCTCATTTGTCTTCAGGAGAATCTTCAAAGCCACAATCTTCTCAAAAGGCTTTCCTTTTGGGAGAGCTTTCGGAAACCAAAAGGACTTTGGCCCAAAAGGAAGAGGAGGTGAGACATTTAGTGGAAAGGTTACAAAGACTAGAAGCGGCTCAAGAGAGACAACCTAAAGGAAGGAGATGGGAACAAAGAAGAGCTTCTAGAATCTACACACACTATGGGAGCTAAGAAGAAGACCTAGAGTGAAGAGTGCATCACTTTGAAGAAAGGCGCCATCATCATCCACCATCAAAGCCTTTTTTCCCTTCTCTTAAATTGCCTAGTTTTAATGAGGCAAGGGATCCCAATGTGTATTTAGGATGAGAAGCTAAAGTAGAACAAATTTTAAATGTGTATGAGGTCTAAGAGGACCAAAAGGTTAAGGTAGCTTCCCTAGAATTTTTAGATTATGCATGCAGTGGTGGCATCAAAATGTAATGGACATTGTTTGAATAAGAGACCAGTCGTGGTATCTTGGTATGATTTAAAGGAATGCATGCGCGCGCGGTTTGTTCCTCCACATTATAGGAAGGAACTCTTGTTGAAGCTCCAACAACTTCAACAAGGACCTAGGAGTGTGGATAAATATTTTAAAGACTTGGAGACTACTTTGACCAAGATTGACATGCATGATAGTGAGGAGTCAAAGATAGCTAGGTTTGTGAGTGGTTTAAGGAGATAAATCCAAGATATTGTAGAATTATATAAGTACTCTTCTTTAGAAAAATTGGTCCACCTAGCAATCAAGGTATAATCACAACTTTTGAAGAAAACCAATTTCAAAAATACTCATAATGATGGCTTTTACAAATCTTCATGGAAGGATAAAAACAAAATTACAAAATTTCTACAAAAACTTTTCCTTCCAATTTTTCAAAAGAAACCACTTCTAACCATAGAGTTTCTAAACCTTCCACCTCTACCCCTAAGTCACCCACCAAAACCTCAAACACAAATTGTTTTAATGTCTAGGTTTTGAGCACATAACTGCAAATTGTCCATCCAAAAAAACCATGATGGTAAAGGGGGGGTTGTTGTGAGTGACCATAGTTCCCAAGCCTGAAGGTCTAGTTCCCCTACCTCTTCAAGAAACCAAAGTGAGGATGAATATGAGTTGCCTTGTGAAGGTGATTTGTTAGTCGTAAGGCACATGTTTGGACACATTCAAAAACCTTTAGATGAGAGTCAAAAGGAAAATATTTTTCATACAAGGTGCCTTATTAATGACAAATTATGTTCCTTAATTGCATACGGGGGTATTTGCATAAATGTGACAAGTACAAGAGTGGTGGATAAACTTGAATTACCCACCATCTCTCATACAAAGCCCTACAAATTACAATGGCTTAGTGAAGATGGAGAAATCATTGTCAATAAACAATTCCTCATAGCTTTCTCCATTGGAAAATATAAAGATGAGGTCTTGTGTGATGTTGTGTCAATGGAAGCCACACACATTCTATTAGGAAGGCCATGGCAATTTGATAGAAAAGTTTCACAGGATGGCCTTACTAATAAAATATCTTTTACCTTCCAAGGGCATAAGATCATTTTGAAACGTCTATCTCCAAAAGAGGTAAATAAAGATCAAATAAAAAGGAAAACAAAAAGAGAAAATGAAAAAGATAAATACAGAAAAGAAAAACCAGGTAATAATACCTCACCTCACACTACAAAAACAATCATGTTGACCCGTACAAAAATGCAAACTGCACCTCAAAAGTGTTCTTCTTCTTTATCTTTTTCATTACCTAATAAATCTAAATACTTGACATCTTGCACAAAGAAGTTTTGGAATGCAATTCAAACACCTATTAAAGGTTCTTACCTTCTAAGAGGCTTATCTTCAAAAAGTCATTTCATCCCCAAACACTCTTTCCAAAAATTGCTTATGTCTAAAACTTACCCATATGAACTCCCAAAGCTTCATGAACATAAGTTTACTTCACATATCCCACCTTGCAATATTTTATATGTGAACAAATTGACTATGTTATTTGCATGAGTTCTAAATTCGAGGTCAAATTCTCTCCAACTTCAGAAGCATGATACAATCCAAGTAGCCAAGAAGATGACCAAGGAGTCAAGATACAATTCACACTGTGAGCATTCATCTTAGCAATCAAGTAAAGGCCTGATGTGAGTTGATTAAGAGATGAAGCACTATATGACACTTTCAAGAATTGGATCAAGATTCTACAAGTAATTCAAGAACACAAATCAAGAAACCCATTAGAAACTCATTTCAAGAACACAAATCAAGAAACCCATGGGAAACCCATTTCAAGAACATGAACCGAATAGAACATCAACAAGTAATTCCAATCGATTAAAACAAGAACCAATGACAAAATATTGATTAGAAACATTCAATAGCAACATTTGACCGATTGAAAAATCAAGAAAAAGAAAAAAAAAACATGTTTTAGAGTTTTTGATATAAAATGGGTATGGAAGAAGAAGATGAAGAGTTGAAGAAACTTATGTGGTTGAAGACAATGGGAGTGATCACGTCACTTGGATGGTGGAAGGCTCCAAGATGAGTGAGAGTGCTGCCACTTGAGGATTCCCAAGACCCACAAGATAAGACAAAGAGAAGGAGAGCAAGTCTCACAAAGAAACCACTCAAATTCTAGAGAGTAACCTCACTTTCAATTTCAATATTCAACTTGTGTTTACAAAAGCAAGGCTCCTCTTTATATAGGCATAGAGGACTGGTCATGAAAAGGTAACAATACATGAAGAGTCACTTGTAAATGAAAAGGCAAGGCATATGAAAAGACAAGGTAAATGCCACCCCTTTTCAAGTCACTTCTTTATTCTAGAAAAGTGACTTTTCCTACAACTTCCCTTTTAATGTTCTATCTTGAAACTATTCTAAAAATATTACAAAAGATATTAATTGGGTTTGGGCCTCATCTTTTGAGAAGACTAATAAGAAGAACTTTAAATGCCTTGGGCCTTGTCCATTTCTTCTATTGATGAAGTCCTTATTTCCTTGTTGAGATGACCCTTCAAGTATAGCTCATTGGTCATCTTTATGTATTTTTGGGTTACATCAAGGCCCCACCAAATATCAGACGGAACTCACTAGAAGAAGAACTTGGCATAGACCAGAACATCAATTGTTCTTTCTCTTGGTCTTCTTAAAAGACAAAAACATGTTTGTAAATAATTTGGGCTCAATTTTGGGGTCCAAATAGAAAAATAGGCTAGAGTAGGTTCTCATAGCATAAAAGAGAGTGTACTTAGCAAAATGGGCTTGTACCAAGCCCACTTTTTCAAGACAAGGCACCTAGAATTAGGGTTTTTAACCTACCTTCTAGAAGATATATGCGGTTTTGACCATGGTCAACACCCTAGACAGCCCCCTCCCTTGCCATTTCTACCCTTCACCCATCTTGCCCACCAAGGCACCCCTTCCTATAAATTGGGTGTCTTGCCTCATGTATTTTTACCTAGATTTTGAATATAGTAAAGAAACTCTACTTGAGTGATTAGTGAGCTTTGTCTCCTGAATGTTTTGGGTCTTATCTTTGAGTGTGTGAGCATTTCAAGTGGCGACTCTTCCTTCACTTATCTTGGAGTTTCCCACTCTCCAAGTGGCGTGATCATCTACATCATTCTTCACCATAAGCTTCCTTCATCTCATCTCTTTTTTTCCATCCTTCCTTGTGCCATTTATATTACTTGCTTGTGTTCTTGTTTGTGTCATTTTCTTTTGGTCATCTTCATTCATCCTTTACTTCCATTGTTCTTAATTTCCGCCCCTTGCATCATAATCACCTTATTCTTGTGTTTTTCTCTTTATCCTTCTGAAGTGAACCTTCACACTTACTTAGCCACTTAAGTTCATGTCCAATGGAAACCTTCTTAGGGTTCTCACCACAAATTTCTAATCTCAAAATCATAAACAAGAGCAACCAATAAAATGTTCAATCCTAAAATCAACTCACATCAATAGTACCAGGCCAGGTAATCGAGTAGGGTGGTTGTCCTTAATTAGCCAGTCGAGGTCGCTTGTTGGTTCCTTTTACTTCTTCTTATAAGAATTTTAAAGGGAGTTTCTTCAAAGTCGTGGTCAGGGAGGAGGGTCGCCACTTTTTTTATGACGGCGACACTCCACGATTTCCTTTCTATTGGACTAGCAAACCGGCACGCTTTCGTGTATGGCAAATGTTGTTGTTAATCCGAGAAGACTTGGAAACTTTGACCACATTAGACAAGCTTCCCCGAAAAATCCCTACTCAACAGTTGATACAGGTTTTCTTGTCGCCTACCCAACTTCGTGATGTCGAGGGTATGCCTCCTTGTTTATCTTTGCTTTCGCCTTTGTTTTTGTATGCTTGTTTGACTCATGTATTTCGCAACTATAATGGCTTCAGTGACTCTAGAAGAAGGAAAACTCTTCTATAAAGACCTACTCACCATCTTTGCACACAGCACATACCTTAAGCCAGAATCACACTGACTTTACAGGATTTTACAAACACGTTTACAGAATGTAATATGAACAATTACAAGAAACTAAGTAAGGATAGAAAACACTTGGAATAACAGTAAACCAGAAGCCGTATGATTAGTTCTTGAATCACAGCAAAGCTCAAAAGCAATCTTGCAAAACTTTGGAAAACTCCTTGTCACAAACAGATTGTAATCTCTCTTTTTGATCTCAAATCAGAGTGTAAAACTTTTATATTTCTCTTTTTTTGAAACATTTGAAAGAATGCTATATTTATAACCTTTGAAAAACTACCGTTTAAGGCAAATTTGAACAACTGAATCAGTTAAAACAGGTTTTCAAAATACTGTTATGAAAACTCACTTTTAATCAGTTGAAACCGCGATATAACCGGTTGAATGGTTTCAGCAGTTACACAACTTATTCAAAAACCAGTTTCAAAACTCATTTTCCAGCTAAGTGACAAACAACCGATTGTCTCGAAACTTTAATCGGTTATTTTTCCCTTTGCGTGGAAAAAACACTTAGTTCTTTAAAATAGATTGCAACAAGCTTTATGTAGGAATCAAAACTGATCTTACAAAGATTATAAACCCCGTAACTAAACCCAAACCTAAAAAGCAGCACAGCTTCAGGTTCCATGAGAATTTGATACATCAAAGCTTCCCATCTTCAACATCGTCTTGAAAGAGCATCCGCAACCACATTATCTTTACCTTGCTTATGTTTGGTCACATAAGGAAATTGCTCAATGAACTCTACCCATTTGACATGTCTCTTGTTGAGCTTGCTTTGGCCTTTCAAATACTTAAAGGATTCATGATCACTATGGATCACAAATTCCTTTGGAAAAAGGTAGTGTTACCAATTTTGCAAGGCTCTCACAAGAGCATAAAGCTCCTTGTCATAGGTAGAGTAATTGAGATGACTCTCCTTGAGTTTCTCACTAAAATAAGCTATGAGGTGACCCTCTTGAAGGAGGATAGCCCCAATGCCTATGTTGGAGGCATCACATTCAATTTCAAATGTCTTAGTAAAGTCAGGGAGTGCTAAAATGGGTGTCTTAGTCAATTTATCTTTTAAAGTTTCAAAAGCTTTTTCTTGTTCTTGGCCCCATTTAAACACCATATCTTTCTTTACTATGGCATTGAGAGGTGTGGCAATGGTAGTAAAGTCTTTCACAAACATTCTATACAAACTAGCAAGGCCATGAAAGCTTCGTACCTCACTAACATTGGTGGGTGTGGGCCAATATCTAATTAATACAACCTTTTCTTCATCCACGTGCACCCCTTTAGAACTCACAACAAACCCTAGGAAGTCTATGTGATCTATTGCAAACACACATTTTTCCGGATTAGCATACAACTTTTCCTTCCTAAGGGTTTCCAACACTTGCCTAACATGCTTCTTAT
>Ga0123341_1003968_pt1 | contig 12859 bp, 7 predicted proteins | sample Turbeapinknodule_FD_89959 | JGI IMG/M metagenome (GOLD analysis project Ga0123341, IMG submission 89959) | Root nodule microbial communities of legume samples collected from Mexico - Turtle bean Mexico pink nodule | ecosystem: Host-associated > Plants > Roots > Nodule | place: Mexico: Nepantla... | reverse complement strand
GTCAACACACAGTTTTCTCCGAGTATTTATATATATTTTTTTAATATTAAAATAATAATAATAATAATCTATCACATTTTTTTTCTCACTTCCGTTTTTAACCCTCAGCCTACCTTCACTGCTTTCCTTCTTAAATCCCACTCTTACCCAGTGCACCTCCTTAGCCCACCTTTATCTTCTCCTGCTCAGACCCCCTCTCTTACTTCATGTACCACTATTAGCCCACTTTCACCTTTTTCTGTTCACACCTAATCTTTTACTTCACGTACCTCCTAGTTCACTTCATATCCCGGGGACTTTCAGTTTTCTTGGCTCAGCCATTCATTATCCCCATCGGTGTAACCACCATGCCAAAGTCACTCAAATAGCCTCAAAATCCTACTCCAGTCACCTTCAGCCACTTAACTAGGTGTGTCACCCACACCTGCACCACGCCACCAACGTCGCATTGCAACCAGCCCTAAAACAGCCTCGGCACACACCAGGCTATTCTCCCCGCACCACCACTCCCTACACCTAGAGTCACTCAACCACCAACACCCCAGTCGTCGTCCGCTACCTACAACTATCATTTCCACACCATTCAGCAACCCCAAAACAGCCACGCACCACCAGCGCCACTCAATACAACCCTAGGTCTTAATGTGTAGGTGGTGTGGTCACCTGTTTCGAAATCTCATTGCAAGATTTTTTGTTTGTGAGTAAAGTATACCGAGTGAAATTAAATGTGAAAGGGTGGATTTTGATAATTTTGTATAGTATATGTTGAATTTGATTGGGATAAGTTATTAAATGTGTTTTGATTGAGATTGAAAGTGTTTTAATGGTAGTATGAATGAGTTCAATTGTATTATGATATAATTGAAATGTAAAGAAATTGTAAGTACTAGTTGTTTGATTCTAAATAATGTTGACTTAAAAATGTTGAATATATATAGATGGTATTACAAATTGAAAATTAGTTTTATCTGAATTAAACGTTAAATGGGTTTGCAAACGAAAATGGGGTGTTGGTTCATTTTTGCTCAAATGAGAAGGAATTTCGTTCAAACGAGACCTATTTTCGTCAAAGCAAGAGGAAATCTCACTTAAACAAAATATGGGTGAATTTTGGGGTGTTCTCGAATTGATTTTCACTTAAGCAAGTTCATTATTGCTTAACCTATATGATTTTCGGTCAAGTTAGCCTAAAAAAATTTGAAAACTAAATTTTTTATTTTTGCTTTTTAAATGTTGGTTTATTTCTATTCTATGGTTTTTAATTATAATTTATGTAAAATTTTATTTTATATAATTGAAAAATCCTTTAATTAGATTTTTATTGATTCTTGGATGAATTTTGTTGCGTGTTTTGAAATTCTAAGTTTTGGTATAATTTAATAGTGTGATTTTGGATATTGTGAAATGTGGATTATGAATCTTAATTAAGATATAGTATTTTCAAGAAAGAAAATAACGTGTTGAGATTGTTTAGGATGTGCATTAACTACTGATTCATATGGAAAGAGGTATATATCATAACTCCTCAGAATCACATCGATGAAAATTATCAGGTGTTGAGAGAATCGAATGAGGTTCATATGATTTGCGATTTGAAGTATAAAATGATATTTTATATCATATGAGTTAACCTTGTCATCCTAGGTTATATGATATTGATATTATTTTATGTGCATAATTATGTGGATTTCACATAGGTAGTATGACAAATGCAAATCTCTACGTTGAAGTCAACGCATGAGTTTTCAGAAAGTCAAGTCAATGTTTGAGTATATGGGTCAGTAGAAGTCTGACATGAGAAATGTGAATGATGAAGTATGTGACATATTTGATCATTTTGTAAAAATGTATGAGAATTTATGACTTTATATTTTGTTTTCTTCATCTATGATAATTGTGTATTTACACGAGAGCAAATTGGGTTACACGTGATAGAGCTCATTATTAGGCCGTTGGAAAGTGAGATGTTTTTATTTTGAATGTTTTGTTTTTAAATATTTGTGTATATATTAAAATCCTTATGAAGAAGGATATATTTTGGGATAGAATATGAGATAGTTGTATATGTTTATATGTTAATTACATATTGTATGCATGTTATATTATTAGATGTGACTACAAAAAATAGGGATGTTACATTATGGTATCATAAGGATTATGGGGTTGTTTGTTTGTGCTTTAGATTGATTTGTTAAGAAATTATATAATTGTTTTAAATTTTTTGAGTTTAATCTTTAGTTTTTTTTTTTTTTTTGTATCTTATAACCTAGACCTCCTACCCTTCACAATCTTCCTCTGAGATGAATCAGATTGTCAAAGTCATAGAGATGGTGAATAATGTCATTCAACAACAAAATATGACAATGACTCAGAATCATCCGACAATAATGCATCATTAAGAGACTGCTAGATCTACTACAGCCACTTCCTATGTTAGTCAGTGTCAGAAGCAAATGAGACTCATTGAGTTCATGAGACACAACCACCTAAGTTCAATGAAAAGATCACTCTTAATCAAGTAGATCAATGGACCATGAAGTTAGAAAATATCTTTAGGACAACCTTCAGCCCTAAAGATAAAAAATGGTATTTAACATATAAAAATCTAAATAAAAGAAATTGGTATCTGACTATGGAAATACATTTTATCAGCAAATCATACTTAAATTATAACATGTACATTTTGCCATATTTTTATTAGAAAGTTGTAATTTATTGTCAAATCACAAAACGAAACAGATTTTTATTCAAAAAAGATAAATGGAATATTCTTAAAAACGCCACATGAATACAATTATGAAGGTTGAGGTGGAACCATTAAATTCCAGCACAACTGTTTGCAAGCAATAATTTCTACAGGAAACCAATTGAATCCTTAAGTAGAAATCAATGAATTAACAAATGAATTAGTTACATATAACATAAATGAGTCTATTTATTAACGTAGAAATAGAGTTATAGTCAACACTGGCGGCCAAAAAAGTTTTTTGGCCTTAGCTGCATGCCATGTGACCCGCACTTGAAAGCTTCCATTATGTCAAACCATTTTGTTTTTTCCTTTGTTGGGTAAAGAAGAATGATGATTGGTTGGTGCTGCTTCATCGTCACCGGGAAAGAACAAAGGGCTTATGTCAGATGGAGTAGAGGTACTGCCAAAACCTGATGACCAGAATAGCAAAGGCATTCCTTCTGAAATGAAAAATAAATGTATTTATTAAGTAAAAAACGCCCTTCTCCTTTTAAATAGTAATTAATAAAAGGCAAAGAGAAAATTAACAAAACTTAATTATATTTCTTGATAATACCTTCCTCAGCAATTAGGCAGTTATCTTGATCAGGAGCACCATTGTTAGTAGCTTGTGTCCATGTTTTCTCGAAGTCATGCTTTATCAGCTCAATCTGCACCAGACCCCTCAAACTTTTACATGCAAGATCATTCAATTAAGTAGGTTTCTTATGGTATAATACAAGAATCATTATATTTTATATAGAAAAGAGATTGTGAAGCAGTAAATTCACTCCAAACAGTTTCTCAAAGTGTGGAACCAACAATTGTGAACAAATCAACATTTTCAAATTTGGAAATTCTATTATTCTCTTATGCAGTCAACCTGTGAGACCCAAAAGACAAAAAGAAGAAAGTATATAATGAAGAAAAAGAAGGTAAATAAGGGAGAGAGAAACAAAAATTATATAGCCTTTTAAGTGAGATAATTGATGAAATAATAAGATATGCAGATGAGTACCCTCTGATCGGAGTTGGGAGTATTACTCTCTGATTGATAATTTTGTCCATCAGATATCATTTCAGCAACACCAGTCTTATCATGCTTTGCTTTCTTAGCCTGCTTAATAATTTCTTCCCGTTTCCTTTTACAAATATTGCCCAGTTTCTACACTTGCAGAACAAAAGATTCAGATGAAATTTTGCACACAACTCATATAGGTATATAAACCATGCATACAAATATTATCTTCCTTAATACCTCTTGCAAAGATGATGGATTGGTTTCATGCTCATTCAACAGATCCTCAACAGTGTGTATCCCGTTATTAGAAAGCTGCTCAAAAGCTTTCCCTTTTTTTGATATATGTTTCAAATGCCATACTTCATCATTGGGGGATGGATTCTGTCTCTTGTTCACTGGAATGACCAAATCACATGTCAGTCGAACGAAAAATACCTTAAATGACTATTGTTTACATAATAAAATAGAAGTTAATAAAAAAAATAAACTAATAAAATGTATATATATATATATATATATATATAACTACTTATTTAATCCTTACAAAAAATATTCTATTTTAATCTATTGAAAATATATCTAGTCTTTGTTCATATATTTTTAACTTTTTAATCCTTTATGTATGGATGAAAAGTAATTAGAATATACACAACAGACTTTTCTCTAAAGATTATTTAAAAAAAAAATATGTTTTCTGTATATTTTTATCTGAATTTTGTAAAGTTCAAAATATTCATATAGAAAATAGTTTACAAAGTATAAAATAAAACAGTAATATGAGAAAATATATATGTAGATATAAAAATATGAATTTGAATGCGAACAATAGGAATCACTATCACTAATGAATATTTAAACCCTAATGAATAACTAACTAAAATCTAGAATGATTAAACTTAACATCTGATACCATTCCAGCATGATTTGCAGAAAAAGTAAAAAACGAAAGAAGTGACACAGTGGTGAATACTTACAGTCACTCCTGTAGTTCTTGACAGTAAAAGGTTTACTTATACCTTCCCTGATGTTTACTGCGTTATTCAAATTTGATTTCACAACGACTCCTAACCTGAAACGTCGTGTTCTTATCCAACTTGAGTTATCAGTGAATGATAATTCATTGAGGAAACCTTCTCCATTTTCAAGTGCAATAACAGTATCTCCTTTCAGTAACTGCCCTCTATTGTCCCTTTGACGTAAGATTTTGGAGTTGAATTCTTTGCTCCAATTTTCACTGTCATCTGAATTAAAGTCACCATCAAGGACGCAAATCTCTACCTTGATCGAAGACAGTGGATCATCTTCATCAGAAACTATAGACCCAGATTCAGTATCCCAAAGAACAACCTTAAGAGGATTGTTGTGTCCGTCTTTGATCTTGGAGAAAGTATAAATTGTATCAGGCAATTCATTCCTAAAAACCAGCTTCAAGCATCTGCGGGCTCGAGATACTTCAGTTTGAATACTAATTTAAAAGCCGTATCAGCATTACTCAGATAACTCTCAGCAACAACAATCATAATTAAGGAACACAAATAATTGTTTCATTTGATAAAACAATATCAAGACAAAAGAGAAACGAACCTTGAAACTAGTCGGCGTTCCAACTCCTCTCGTACCTAGTTGAGGAAAAACAACATGAATCAATAGCAGTTGTCGTTAACAACATAACACACTCTTACAAAGAAAAAGTGACAAGATTGTTACCAGATTTGCAACTGTATCTGCCAAGTACGGACTCAGGTCATTCCAAATGAGACGCGCATACCTAAAACCTCTAATGAGGCTGCACATGCAATAAAGTAACTAAGAACAAGAATAAAACATTATGCAAAGGAATTTTTAATTAATGTTGTAGAATTCTTTAAAAGAATTCACATTAGTTGAGATAATATTACCGGCGGGTTTCCGATAGTTGTGAATCTTGACGTTCACGTCTCCGCTCTTCATCACCCTCCTCTTGATGGGATTGTCTGTTGGATTCCATCAGTTTCAAGAAAAAAAGTGAAGAATCTCGATCAAATCAGCAACTCGATCGATAAAAATAATCTTTTCTGAATCTCCTAATTGGTGGCGGGATATTTCTATAGATGATAGGGTTTCGAAAACTCGGCAGAAGAAAGAAGGTTCGAGGAAATTTTAAGAATTTAGCTATGGTCCCTGCAACGATATTTCCTAGAAGAAGAAGTGGCTTCTTTATGCTTGTTACGCCTCTCACTCTCTTCTCTCCCCAATTGCTAACACGAACGCGTTTAACAACAATTTACAATTACAAATTATTCAATTTAAAAAAAAAAAATTGCAATATTTGAATGAAGTTTATCTCTAAAATTTAGTAGTTTTGGCGCAGTATAATTCAACTCATTGTGATGACTGCATGAAGGAAAACGACTAGCTACAAAAACTGGTATAATCTAAAAAAAAAAGTGTGCAGTGTCACCATTACACGCGTAATAAGGAAGGTACGTAGTCGTTCGACGCGGGCAGTGAGAGTAAATGAGCAATTTTCCACAAAAGCGTGTGCAAAACAAGGATTTGTATTTTACAGTATTTCTTACGGTCGAATGTGTTGATATTACTGAGTGACTGCGATACTTTAGTTGTGCAATGCATTCAGTATACAAACGAAGGATATAATTAAATATTTAACGAAGAAAACTTTCCACAGCTGAAACCTGAGAAAATTGCTGAGGAACTTCGTCATTTTGGATATTCTCCAGATGCTGTAAAACAGTTTCAAAGCATTCAAAACTAACATGCAACATTTGGATGTCACACATAACAAACTACTACGACTTTTCCCTCACATTCCCATTCGTGGTAATATTTATGAAATCAGATTTGTATTATTCATTAACAACCATTGAAGATATAGTGCTTGGAATTTCTTGGAGGTGCTTGTTTGACAACTCTATAAAATCCAATTCCTTACATTTAACTACTTTAAGTAAACGACAAACAAAAAAATATTACTAATCTCATACTGCAAAAAGGATCTGTTATTCAAAATTTGAATGTGAATGAGAATGAGCAGCGTTCAAAACTCATTCAGCAATATACATATGTTTTCATGCACACTGTACCCTATATGAATTTGTGCTCATTTGGCTTTTGGACAAACAATGACAAAATGGACAAATACATAATAAAAATTACAAAAGCTCACCTTAAAACTATTACCAAACTTAAGCATGTGACCTAAAAGAATTTTATAATTCGCAATACTCATTGCGGCGCTGGAAGAATATAGAATAGTGAAAATCAATGCCAGAAACGAATGCTTAGAAAGTAAACTAATCAATTTCAACTTGTATATAGCATTTGTTAATTAAACAAATTTAGCTTTCAATTTTGTATATTTTATTGCAAAGGTTTCATGAACCTGGAATCAGAACGGTGAAAAACTGTCATACTCGTACATCAATTAAAGGCACAACATAGGTCACAGATATGTTCTGGTGAGGAGCCCAGGCCCATGATAAAATTCTGGTCAACTACCACTTACAAAGAAATTTATGAGCTGGTATATCATGGGTTCGTCGTTATAAAAAGGGTCAAATATTATGGAAATTCATGATTGAAAACATTCTATACATATTTTTTTTCTTCTATTTTTCTTTATGATATTATATTACACATTATATTTAATTTTTTTCTCTAAGCATGTGCTTATGTAATTTTCTCATACAGTATATTTTTTTTCTCTTTTCTACGATCTTCCACCTAATTTTTTCTTTTATTTTTTCTCCCTGGATTGAAATTTATCATTAAAGACAGACTGACAGTTGACCAAAAGGGAAAAAAGAACGACAGTCCAAGTAATTTCTTTTATCAATTTGAAAGAGAAATGAAGAAAAAAAAGAAAAAGAAAGATATGCAGATACGCTGTTGAAAAGACTTTGGAGTGATTCACGGTGACATGAAGTGGTGAGAAAGAAGTGAAAAACCTTGAAGTTTCGTTATTGTTTTTACTTACGAGAAAGTATGCGAAGAAGAACAAAGATTTGATTTGTTGAAAAATTTAGAAGCTGAAGAGTATAGGGTGTGTAATAGAATTATAGTATGGTAACTGACCTGGGCAGAAGCTATTTTGAACATGGGGAGATTCTTCGTGGTCTTGTCTACCCAACGAAGAGAAGAAGAAGAACAAAAAAACCAACAGGGACCTGGGTTTTTTAAGGTAGCAGTAAAATATGAATTTTCTTTTTTTTTTGTTTCCCAAGATTTGAGATCTGGTATAATGATATTCTGAGGAGCTTGACTTGCTCGGTCAACTTCAGTTGTTTTTTTAATTTTAAAATTCTAATATACGTGGATATATATATTAGAATATATATATAATTTTTAAAATATTTGAACAGATGGAAACTACTAGCAACCGTTAGGGCTTAAGTGTTAATGGGAATATTATTATATTTGAACAACCAACAAAAACAGCAATATAACTAAAACATTTTGTGATGCCATTTTTACACAACAAACAACAAATTGGTTTGTAAATTAATAGTTGATTAACCAAGTACAGAAATTGACTTTGGAAAACACAATTGAAGAAGCAATGAATTCAATTCAATTCTGAGCGCATTTTAGCCATATGCAGTCTGAAGACACATTTGAAAGCATTTCTGACTTTCTTCCAAACAGTCTTGGTTGACATGTACCCAGCAGTGTTGAGCAAAAAGGAGTGGTTGTATTGGCTATATGATGCTCCATCGTCACCACCTCCAAAGGATAAAAGGTTTGGTTGCTCCCATTGGTCGGCAAGCATCCACAAGGGATCATCTACAAATGATGGAAAGATACCTGTCCATGTTTCTGATTGGCCTGCACATTCATCGGATAAGCTTTTAAGAGCCAATAATCACCACTTACCAATCTCATACTAAACCAAAATTTCAAGCCTAGGACGGAACATTTCCCTACAAATTTTGTATATTTGAGGGAAATAGAAAAGAAAAAAATAAACGCTTTGAGTTGCTAAAAATAACTCCTCCTCGTACTCTCCCATCATACATGTTATAGTTTTAAAGGCACAAAAGAAACAAATGTTCTTCATGCACAAAAGTGGTCGTGCAGAAAACAGACAGTACCTGGCAGTTGCAGACCTTGATATGGAGCACTCGATGATGTCACTTGTGTATCTGTTAACATAGTCACTATGTCACGTGTTGGTGTCTCAATTAGCTCCATCTTCTGTGGATTTGAGTATGCTTCTAGCTTAATATTTTCCACGAACCTCTGCCAGTTACAATGTATATCTTGATCAGTTCCAATTAAGAAGTACTATACTATTATATATGAATCATTAAATTTAAGAACTGTATGAGGCAGTAAACTTCACTCCAGAAAGATGTATAAGCCAAGGAATCAACATTTAGAATCGGAAGAAAAATTACAAACCTTCTCTTCCCACTTCAGAGATTCCAGAGAACGATGTTGCTCATTAAAAATCACCTCCACGAGCTCATAGATGCAGTTAAAGACAAGGGAAACAGATATATCTTTTTCCCCAGCACGACACCGATACGAGTAGCGCTCATTATCATCTAGTTCACAATCTTTAGCATGTTCAATGATTTTGTCCCATGTATTTTTAGTCTTGCCGAATTTCTACTTTCCACATGTGAAAATCAGAAAGGTCACATATTCATGTCAGGACTAATCACTTTTATAAATAAAGCTATGTGCTTGAAGGATTATTCATGAGTTATAGAAAACTATATATAGCTAACTTAGAAGACTATTTGTTAATTTGTAGCAACTATTCATTTAGAAATAAGGAAAATGAATCCTAGTTGAAACTAACAGATTGATTCAAAACTCAGATTCCACTTTTCACGTACATCATCAAGAAAGAACCAAAGTACAGAATCATTGTTCCACACGTAAGAATGTTTAAAAAGTTATATTTACCTCCCGTAATGAACCCATTGTGTTCGACCGCAAGAGATCCTTCACAGTTTTTATTCCATTCTGGGAAAGCTGCTTGCGAAGCTCACCCGTTCTTCCAATGTGCTTCAGACGCCATACATCATCGTTCAAGGATGGAACCTCGTGTTTAATGGTCGCTGAAATAATAAAAATATATCGAAAACTAAAACATTTAAAACATGATTTACCCAAAAAACAATGAAAATGAGTTGTGTCATGGTTAAGGACTTACACTTTCCACGTTTATCCTTGACCCTGAAGGGTTCGCTTATAGCTTCTCTGATTCTTGCTCCAGAGGAATTAGATCCTACGATTCTAACTCCCAACCGAAACGTTCTGGTTCTTGTGGAGGCAGAATTATCAGTAACCGTAACCATCCTATTATTGATAAAACCAACACCTTTTTCAATTTTAGTATCCGTTTTTCCTTTAAGTAATGGTCCCTTCCCCTCTCTTGGTTTCACAATTTTTCGATCAAATTCCTCAGCAGTCCAGTCCTCGTTTTCAAAATCACCATCCAGCAAATAGATCTGAGCCTTCAAGGTCGAAAGCTCCTCTTTGTCAACGCGTTGCTGCGATGCAGCATAACGCAGCTCAATTTCAAGTGAACCACCTCCCTCAGCTGTGAGATAGCCCATGGTGAAAATTACTTGAGGCAATCCATTGACAAAGCACAATTGCAAATCTCTGCCTCCAGAACTTCCACCCTGATGGTTATGGCAGCATCGGCAACTAAATTGGAAACACAAAATTAACCGTAAGTTTCAATTGAAATAACAGAGTGATGGTGGTGAAAGAAAGAGTGTATAACAAGAGAAACAAACCACGGGGGCCAGTGACGCTGGAGAATAGGTGGAATATACTCCTCGAACTAGTTAGGGAACAGAACAACAACAGAGTTAACAACACAAATTACACAATTTTACAATTTCTAATATACTTGAGTCGATGACGAATAGAAGCTTATTGTATGCTTACCAATTTGCGAAGCTCAGGAGCAGTAACGGTACTGCACAATAACCACAAAAGAAAGAGGAAAAGGTTAGAAGAAGGTGCTTGAAAAGTTAACAGACATGGAAACAATAACACTCACAGAGTGGCCTCACGGCGTCCCCTCTTAGCAAAAGTTTGAAGATTGGTGTCATCACTATTCTGAAGATCCTCCTCGGCATAGGTTCTTTTTGATGTCATTGTAGTCACTCCACAAGCTTGAAACACTCACTACCAACCAAACGAATCTTTTGTTCACAACCAACAAGAACAAACCAGCACCTCTCTTAACTGTAACTATAGCTATAAACCATGAATACAAACTTAACTTTTGTTAGGTTGTTGACTGGGGAGAGTGGTATATATACACATTAAACTCAAACCGCGTCGTCGGCTTTGGCATTCTAGAGAAAATACACAGAAAAATACTTGTAACTTCACCAAGTCGTGTTCAACTTTTCTTCTCCTAAACTTGTTGATAGGTGCACAAAAAATTTTATTATTTCCATATAAAGGTTTATATCACACATATCAACAAATTCAGCTACTCTTGTAAACTTTTTTCTAAAAAAAAGGAAGTATGTTGTTAAATCAATCATACATTACATATATTTTTTATGTTTTTATTATGGAGATGGACATAGAGAACTATTGAAATCTTCGTCCTCTTTTTAACTTTAAGCAAGTTGTTAGAGTTTTACTGGGATCATTCTCGCCTTTGTGCTACTCATTTAGCTCTCAATCTCGAGCAAATGCCAATTGGGGAGGTACATGCAGAAGACATTCCAACGCTCAAGTCAGTAAAGAAGGTGTTCGACATACATTGTTCCTTGGAATGTGTGTTATTTATATTAGTTTAATGGACTTATCTTATTCGGTTTGATTAGTGGAATAAATCACACTTATGGTTGCATCACCTATTCTTAATGGTAATTTAGTTTCACTTACCTTGATTTGAGCGTTAATGATTATATGTGTCGGTCGGTCAGACCGTTCGTAAGTGTTTCGGTCAGAGAGACTGAGTCATGCCAGAGGGTACAATTTAAATACAAAAAATATGTAATATGCTTGGTTATAGGTGATGTGATTAATAGCTTAGTTTTTCATTTTAGGAATTGAAAGTTAATTCTCAAGAATACCAAGCATTAAAAGGCTTACAACAATTAATTATGGGTTATTCATGTGTTCCAAACAACAGAATATGCTTCGAAAGGTATGTTTGTAATTGATATTTATAGTTATCCTTATGTATTAACTACTTTAATGTGATAAGGCTTCATTCGTAATTAATTAAACTATTAATTATATAAGTATACGACAATAATTATGATAACCAACAATGTAATACATAAAGATACCAAACCATTAAATTATCTCATTAACTCAATTTACAGCATATTTGTTCATCAAATATAAATTATTTGCCTACAGGAACAGTGAATTTTGAGTAAAATTGGCGTATGCAACTAAGGTGTTTGCAAAATTGATTCATTAATTTTTTTTTATTGGAATCAGTTACTGTATTTTATGGAAATTAAAATTTTATTGAATTTTTACTTTATTTTTCTATCCAACACTTTGAATCAACAGTTACATGATTAGAAGTTTAATTTTGTTTCGGTGATTTGTTGAAATTGGCTGGAACTGGAAACAATTCAATGGAGAATTGGTGCAGATTTCCCAAGCGAGGCTGAACAGTTTTTTTTTTTTTCTTTCAAAAATCAAATATTCAACACTTTAGATTTTGCGTGCTCCTTTAGATTTAGCGAGAACTGAATTGAAACGTGACTAAAAAACACGCGCCTACAATTGTTGTTATACGGACCCACAAGAAATTCAATTGGAATTTTCAGTATTGGTGGGGTCCACTTTCTTTTAATTCAATCTAATTGTTTAATCGGTGAATGAAAATTCATGAGATAGATTTTAAGTATTTTTTATAAGTTGTAAATCCTTTACTTTAGTTAAATATATAAGTGAATGTTATATTTATCCTTAGGTATAATATTTATTGGATAATATCATTTAGTTATCAGTAAATTTAATATTATTAATGAAACGAGGATTGCTATATATATGTGGATGAGAATACTATTATTGAAATAAAAAAAATCTGATAAAACAATTTTTTTTTTAAATATTAACTTACTATGACAATTATTACATTATTAAAAATAAATTATTTTACT
>Ga0123341_1003967_pt1 | contig 12860 bp, 10 predicted proteins | sample Turbeapinknodule_FD_89959 | JGI IMG/M metagenome (GOLD analysis project Ga0123341, IMG submission 89959) | Root nodule microbial communities of legume samples collected from Mexico - Turtle bean Mexico pink nodule | ecosystem: Host-associated > Plants > Roots > Nodule | place: Mexico: Nepantla... | reverse complement strand
CATAAATTTTGATTATATAACTTATAATATATAGATTTATATCGGATTTGACGAAGATTACATTACATGATGAAGTGAATGTGTCCGTGTAATGTGTATTATACATAGTTATGAATCACTTTCTCCACATGCCATCATCAATTTTGCCATAATTTATCAGACTTAAACAATGAGTGACTAAAGGGCAAAGATAAAGAAAGCTTTCCACCTTCATTTCCACTTTTACTACTTTTGACACCAACTCACTTTAGCCTTCAAAACTGGTTAAATTCATTATGGATTACTGAAATTTTAGTAATTCAGTGAATATTTAATTTCTCAAGTAAACTGACATGGTCCAAATTTAAACTGAAATTATTTAAATATTTTCTTTATTTTTAAAATCGGAAATATTTTTAACTTCACACATATAGTAAATTTAGCAGTGTCTTTTGCCAGTTTTATGGGGAATTGTTATGCACTATTTAGATTAAAGGGAATAGAAATTAATTGTATAATATAACTAATTATGAAAACACATTGATTGTATTTTAGGAAGAAAGAGAATAACTTAAATTTGAAAAATGATTAATTATGAAACAATTAATTTATATTTTAAAAAATATACATTTGTACATATAGACAATAACTATTTGTTTAATATTATATTTATGACACATAAATCATATCATAAATCGTTATTAGTGGTTATAGGTTATTATTATAAAATTCATTTATACCTCATGATAAAAAAAAATTAATGGTCTGAACCCAACAATACCCCTATAAATAGATGATAACTCTCTCGGTAAAGGGACACAAAACATCAAAGAGTCTTCTTCAAATGGACCTCCCCCGCTCATTGGGGACCAACTGAAAGCTCGTTCCCGTAATCCTCACTGAGGCATTCCCCAAGTTAATTTCCGGTAGGAACATTTGGCCCAACCGCGGGGCCCTAGTAAAACTTTTACCCAGGACCACCATAACAGTAAACGTACCTTGTCAACATGGGTTCTTCACAAAACAACATGACCACCCAGCTCAAGGCTATCCTCCGAAAGAACAAGGAAAACATGCAAAAGGCAGTGGAGAAAGTCCTTGGACAAATGCAAGAAAATATTGAAAGGGATATAACATTCTTGATAGAGCAGCACATGGTGAAATCTAGACAGAATCGAGTTGAGATACAAGCTTGCTTTACAAAATCAATTGGTGGCAAGAAATGACGACCATACTCGGACTGGTAGGAATCCTACCAGTAGTATATGATAGAGTCCCAAGAGTTATCATTTGAACCAGCAAGAACGTACTTCTCCTTACACATATACTCCAAGTTCATCCTGGAGGGAGAATCGTTATGCTCCGACTCCAAGATCATCCTGGAAGGACACTAGTTATGCTCCAACTCCAAGATCATCGTGGAGGGAAACTCAGGAACACGAGCAGATACTATTCAAGGTGGTACCCAATTCTCCTATCGATGAAATGATGAAAGTCAATCTAAAAGGTTTCCACTCTTTTACCTCTGAGGTCATGAGAGCTCAACTACCCTGAAAATGGAAATGGCTGAGCTTGGAAAAATACAACGAGACCTCAGACCCCGAGGCTCACATCAAAGCATACATGACCCAGGCGAACCTATTCTCGAGAACATGGTCGTACATTGCAAACTCTTTCCAACCACGTTGATGGGGGTGGCCTTAGAATGGTGTTATTGTTGAATCAAGTGTGTTCAAGCTTTGAAGAATCCAAACCCTTTGAAGGTTGATGGAAGGCAGGATGTGCTTGTTGTTGCTGATGTGTTTTAGAATAGGATCTGGGGTAGATTATCTGTGTTAAATCCACTCTTGATTGAATCGAAAGGTTAAGCATTCTCAAACCTTTTAATTAAAAGTGTTTTTCAAGCTAAGTGAAAAACAACCTGTTGTTTTGTCGAAATAACCTATTGTTTTATACTTAGGTGTTTTTAGAAAGGTTGAAAACTGTTTTTGATGGTTCACTTGCTGTCAAACCAAAACAACCGATTGATTCAAGCATTCAACCGATTGTTTGTTTTGGGACAATAACAGAAAACTGTTTTGTGCTTTGACTGAGCATTAAATGATTTTATAACTGATTACGCTCCAGTTTTATATGCTTTGACCAGTCTTTGATTGCAATAAATAGTTTGTTCAGATTATGTAACAAACAAGAACTTAGTTTTAATCAAAGAAAAACATATTTGAGTTTTTCACTAATTTTGCTTTTGAAAAGTTGGAGTTTGCTTTGAGATTGCTTTGATCAAGAGAGTGTGATATAGGATTTTCATCTTGTATTGATTTCAGATCTTTTCTGTAACAAGTGTAATCCTTTTGTACTTTGAAGAAACTCTGCGTGTGAAGCTGAGAAGTGATATGTGTTCTTGAGGTTGTCAAGATCAGCATTCTTAGTGGTGTTTGTGCTGAGCCAAATGAAGTGTGTGTCTTGAGGGGATCAAGGTCACTTCTTTGGTGGTGGTGTAAGTAATCTAGGGTTGATTGCTTAGTGGATTCCCTAGTGGTTTCTGGGAAGACTAGATGTAGCTCTTGGTTTAAGAGTGAACCAGTATAAACCTTTGTGTTCATTCTCTCTATCTCTTGAACTCTTTAAATTCAGTTTATATTTGTGAATTGGTATAAACAACCGATTTTTTTTCTGGTGTTGTGCAAAGTTGCTTTGTGTTTTTGGCAAACTGATTTCTTAATCAAGTTTTCTCGAAGTAATTTCATTCTAGACTTAAAAGTTTGCGAAAACCCTCTTTAAACCATTCACCCCCCTATAGTTTAAAGCCATACATTCTAACAGTTATTCCTTGCTCAAGAATTCCATTAACTCCTTTAACACACTATGTGCATGGTTCTTAGTCAGATTCGCTAATTGCAAATCAATAGTTGCGACATCCACTTCGTTGCACAATGTGGTGCAGGGTGACGAAGAAAGCCTGTGACAATATATGGCACAATTTGCAAAAGCTACATCAAACATTCCTTACCTCCATTGTAGATGCACGCCCTATTGATAAGACTTCGTTCAGGGAAGTTCTTAGACACCCTTTACGTGGATCCTCCCACCAACATGGATGAACTTCGCAGTCAAGTTGCCTGATACATCAACATTGAGGAGAATGTTGATGCAAGAAGAAAAATAATGAAAACCTCGGAAGTTTCCACTTCAGAACAATATCCCAAAAGAAAGCGAACCGAGAGATTTGAAGATTATACTCCCTTGAATACAAATCGAGACGTGATCTTGCACAAAGCGTGCAACCTCGGGTTGATGCAACTTCCACCTCCAACAACCAGTCTTCGTCTTTCATCAGTTGACTCGACTAAGAAGTGCATTTATCATCAAAACATGGGCCACATTACGAAAGAATGCTTCAAGGTACGAGATCTAATCGAAGAACTTATCCGATCAGGTGCTCTTGGCCACTTCGTACAACAAGCTTAGCCTGATTTTGGAGAACACTCCCTAAACATCTACGGGAGAAACACCTTTCTGTTTAACTCAAGGTGCAAACTCTATGGTTCCCTTTGAACTTGATGAAGTACTTTTTTTTCTTACCTTGGTTTTTTATCTCTAAGAAGGACTTTTTCCGGGTAAGGTTTTAATGAGGCTTATTCTTTTGAAATAAATTTAATTTCCTTTTTATACATAACGATTTACAATGATACTATTATTCGAGTTCAAACGAACATCAAGAAACTTATCAAACTTCAACCAAACTGTCAAGTCACAATCCGAGTTCAAACGAACATCGAGAAACTTTATCAAACTTCAACCAAACGATCAAATACTATTGTTCAAGTTCAAACGATTATTATAAATAATCAATACTTAAAATCAAAATGTTTGACCTATGCGAAATCCAAACGGGTCCAAACTAAACTCGTTCATCCTTCAAATTGATCCACATGTACATCTTTTCGAATTTCGAGTTGAGAGGACTTATGTACATATCCCTAATTATGACCATGTACATTCAGACAATAATTTTTTGTTTAATATTATATTTAAGATACATAAATCATACCATAAATCGGTTATAAGTTACTAGTGGTTATAGGTTACTATTATAAAATTCATTTATATCTCATGATAACTATTCAATATTTTTTTTAATGATCTGAGTCCAACAAGACCTATAAATAAGTGATGACTCTATTATTAAAGGGACACACTAAACTTTATTATATACTAACTCATATTGTTAATAATTTATCATCATTTTTGTGCTCCTATTGACTTAAACATCAAAGAGACTTTTTCAGGTGAACCTCCCCCTCTCATCAGAGACCAACTGAAAGATAGTTTTCACAGTTCTCATCAAGTCACTCTCCAAAATAATTTCCGATAGGAACAATATAAATAACGGTTATATACTATATAATTTTTTATGGGATATGTATTGATTTTTTGGATTGCAAGAATATATTTACACCAATTGTGAACAATTTTATCCTTTAATAAATGTAGTGGCAAAATGATAATTGGTGTAACTTTTACTCACCCTCCCTTGCTTTTGATCCTCCCATATGACCACAAATTGATAAAAACAAATAAGGGGTGATAGGAATAATAGATATGTGGCTATTGGTTGCCGAGATGTTAGGGAATGAAAAGAAAAAAATGAAGAAAATGTAAGTGTCGTTTTCATTTGACAGAGTGAGGAAAGTTGGAAATGAAAAATGAGGAATATCCTAAAGTTGTGATTATAGTAGTGTGGAAGCAAGAAAAGGGGATATATATCTTAAATTGATGATGGCTAAACATTAATGATGATGCTTACTTCCAACGATCTGCGTGTGTAGTTTTGGTTGTAATAATTGAAATTTGGGCATAGATATATGGATGAAAAGAAATGAACAATTGCTTTCCTTCATAAAAGGGAAAGGGCAAAAAGGAAAAGATAGGAAAAGCCAAAAGTAACAAAGAGTGCAATGGGAAGGAGAAGGACATAGCCACTGCTATTGTTTTTGGCATTGAAGGGTCCCATCCCAACTCATCTTAATCACAAAGTGTGGCTTGTATTAGATTCAACCTTACAAAATATCTAGGCGTTTTCAGGTGCTACCGTGACTCATTAAGTGCACAAGTTGGGCTAGTTTTGATATATAAGAACACTATTCACTCATTATATCCAACTCTATCCTTTAATCAAAATGAATAATTTCAACCAACCTAATGTATCTAACTGTCATCATTCATTTGTGCCAAAGTGTTAGTTTTAATAGTTTTTTATCCTCTGTTCTGATGATGATAATGCATATATTTTTCGTTGTTCATATCATGTATCTTTTTTAATAAATTAATTACATCTAATTATATAATTGTTCATGTTATATGATATTATTATTATTATTTTAAAACTGCTACCATATCTAATGGAAGAGACTAATTTTCTTAAAATATAACTAAATTAAAATTATTTAAATCAATAAAATAAATTTGAGAAAAAATAGCTAAGAAATTATTAAACCACAATTTTATTACTTTCTAAATGAATTTAACAGTTATGTATTAAAGAGAAAGTTTAACACCTTATTTAAATGTTAAAAATAGTTAGGTATAAAATATAGTCTAATTTTATTGGTAAAACTTGGTAAGACGATAATTTTACAATGGATTATTTAAGATGTAAGTATTTATGTAAAAGATGGTACAATAATTTATGATTTTACTTTTTTTAACATTTTTTAACATTTGATTACTAACAAATGATTGGTTAATAAGCATATAGAAGAAAGTTAACATTGTACTTCACAATAATATTTATACTTATTTTAAGTTGAGAATGTTTGTAACTTTGGTCTCTTAAAAAATCTATAAAATGTGTAAGTTATAAAGTTAATATCAAAAATATTTGAGTTAAATCAAAGTTTTCCTCTAAAATTCTCCAACACTAAGCATTGACAACTTTGAAAGGTTATATGTTTCGTACGAGTCTACACAAGTAGGCAAAGTCAAGCCAAGATAAATTACTTAAGATAGATAATTATATATAATTTTTGGAAAGATTATAAAAAGGAGAAAAGACCATTTAATTTAATGCTTCCTACCGAAGCAAACTCGTCAATCATAAAAAAGACATTAAAAAGAATTTTAACGGTTAAATGTCTATAAACAATATCTCAACTATTACTATCTTCAATAGCCTGAATAAAGTAATTTAAGGAGAAGAAGAATGATAGAGACTATATGATATATAATAAGGAAACATTGCTAAAAATTGTGAGTCAACAAACAACTTCAAGAAGAACATTGTTAGTGTTCACCTTAGCAAGCTATAAAAGATAACATCAATCTTATATTCGTGAATGAGGTTACTGGAAAATGGTTATGAGCTGAAAAAATACTCATTAAAGGATAAAAGATATTTATAAGAGTTAACTAAAAATAACTACAACTTCAACGAAATACTTTTATTGTACTTCACAACCCTACTTTGCTTAAGATTGATAATTAAATATAATATAATATGTTTCGATATATAAACTACTATTTAAAAACAAGTGTATTATTTTCTTTGTTATACTTGGATAGTTGTTTAGTAAGCATGTGCAACTAAATTTTTTAAATAATTAAATCAATTAAATACTAAAGTTACGTTTCTAACACTAAAGAAAGTACTATTAATTAATTACTTAGATATACAAAAGTAAATAAATTTAATTTAGTAACTATAACCATAACCAGAAGATTTAAAATTATCTCATGAATATTCTCTCTCAGATCATTTTTGCAAAAAAATATGCTTAAAATTTTTGAAAAAAAAAAGTCAACTCTCTTTTCTTTTATTTTTCTTTATTTTCACATTATGAATGATTGTTTAGCCTTAAAAATAATAATTAATATTTAAAATATAATTCCAACCAAACATGTACAAAGTTAATTTTTCAATCAATGACTCCCACTTACTTTGATGTGATTTGGGAAAAATTGGACACGTTTTCGTCATTTTAATCTTAATAGAATTATATTCATGTAAAGCGCAGTAAGAATTATATATTACTCTCAAAGGAACAGAGTTTGAAAACACTGCATTTCATTAAATTAATGGTAAGTAAAACTTTCGTGTTTGAATATCGTAGGTGTTTTCAATAAAAAATATAAAAAAAATTAAACTGATTCCTTAATTGTCCATAACAATTTTAAAGGATCTTTCTTCTTTAATGTATAATTTTTTTTAATTATATTTTAAAATTAAAATAACTACATAGGCAGTTCAATAACAGAGCACATTGTTAATAATTCACATTTAAAATTAAAGTTAATATTTTTCTCAAAAACTAGATTAGCAGTAGTGCACACATTTAAGTGTGAAATTAATTATTTGTCCTTAAATTAAAAACTCAAATTTATGCGAATTATCATGATGAGAATATTATGAAATCCAATCTTATAAAATTTGAAACGAAAAATAAAGAAAAAATAATAATTTTAATATTTTACGCCACCAAATTTTTAAAGTCGTTATCAGAAAAACAAATTATTTTAAAAGCTAATTAAATCCCTATAAAGAAGCAAAATTTCTTGTTGGCGACCAATAGAGGAAGGTTTCCGTCAGCAACTGCGAATGTTTACTTGTGTGCATACGATAACGAAATCTTTCCTGTAACACAGTAACAGTAGCTTTCTTTTTCCAGCTTTATTACATAGTTGTATTATCCAAACAAATTTATATGAAAAGATTGAGAAAAACTATTCTTGTGGTCCATGTTTTGTGCTAGTTGTTGAGATCCTTGGTGCAGAAAAAGTACAGCTAGCTGGCATACTTTAGATGCAAGTTTATCCTCACGAGTCCCAAAGGAGGGTTTAACTCAAAAGTTCTTCATTCTCATTCCATTATACTTCCACAATTCTATTGTACCCTCATCACCATGCAACAGTGGGAATAACTTTTCAGGACAAAACAAGCTATACAACGTCTAATGCTTTGTTTCAGTTGTTATAAATTCCAAAGTTTAATTATTTTAAGCTTTCTAACCAGACATGTGATATGGGTCTGATAAGAGTATCCACTACTTTCGCATATTGGCTTATGTGCTTATTTATATTCATTTTATTTTTTACCTCTTTTGAAAAAGCAGATACCTGATGTTATTTCAGACTCGCAGATATAGCAAACTATCCACAAATTTTCCAGAAACATGAAAAACAAAGGAAGTCTCATTTTCCATTCTGATATGAAAGTTCAAAATACAGAAGCTCTGAATTTTTATACATGGTAAAGACCTTTTTCCATCTCTAGCAAGTATTTTCACATATATATTTATATATGTACACCAACTCAAACTCACCAAACTAAGTACATAAAAAAAGGGAAAAAAAAACAATATAGTGTGACTGACATGAAAGACAGAAATTAGTTGCCACTTCCCACCTCGACCAACTAAACCCTCCTAGTAGATTAGTTGCCCCTACCTATGCTGACCAAATCCGAGACTACCAACCTTCACTTCATGTCCAAACACCCACTGCTGAAAGATGGTCACCGTCTCTTTTGGAAGTGCTGACTCAAGAGTTCTCATGAAAGTTAAGGGATCTAGACAGGGCTGCAGGGTTGGCCCTCAACACAGGAGAGGTTTCAACGACACGGTCTTTCTCATCTTTCTTTGATTGGAACCCCTTGAACATGCCAGCCCCACTCACACACTCGTTCTTGATCCCTAAAGTTGCCCATATAGAACTCTTTGCAGCCTCACTGGGGTCATCGATTCTCAAAGTTTTTGGCACCAAGACAGATCCGTTTCTCTGCCTTGAAGGTTCCTCGTGCAGATGCTCTTGCCTCGCCACATCATCGTCCCTCGAGTGTTTCCCAAGAGTAGGAGAATTTGGACCAGAACTCGGAGACCTTGGAGCTGGAGCAGCATGGTTCTGTGAGTGTGTGGGAAACCATGGAATATTCCAAAATGCATGAGGGTAGAATGACATGGGAAACCCTGGAGGGCACAAAGCAGGTGGTGAGGGAACCCCGGAGTTCCAAGGATAAGCCCAAGGAACGGTGGAGATGCACGGAACATGGTGATGATGATGATGTATGAAACCGTTGTTGTTTGGCACCAGTGATTCTTGTGACGTGCTTTTCCCACTTTCTTCATTGGAAACGGTTATGGATGATGCACTTGAGCAATCGTCATCTTTGTTTCTTTTATCCTCGTTGGAGTGAAACCCGTTTCTTGTTTTCTTCTCTGCGAGGTTGAGGACAGATGCCATGGAATCACAAATTGGAGGGTCTAAACCAAAGCTGAGGACTCTTCCATTGGGCTTCAAAAGATGAGTCCCGTTTGGGGAATCGATTCTTGCAGCTTGGAGTGCTTCAGAGATTGTGATATGGCGATAGTGAGAGGCTGAGTTTTTGTTCTTTCTCCTCCCTGCACCCACCGGCACGTTTCGCATGGTGCCCCCGGCGGTCCAGTACCTTTGGCACGCTTTGCAGAAGTAACGTGGTTGGTTCACATTATAGTTGTTGTAGTAACAGAACTTGGTGTCCATGCTATTGCAGCGAGGACATGGAAGAATTTTGTCTGGTTTTTTCAGCGCTTTATTGTTGTCTTGAGAGTTGGTTGTAGTGGCAGAAGCTGTTGTGGGATCGGTTTGATCGTTTTCTGACTTGTTGGATTTTGACTTTGCAGATTCTTCGTCTATAGAAGGTGTGTTTGGATTCTGAATACCCTCTGGGGTCTTCTTACAGTCTGCAGCATTTGGAGGAAGATCAGCTTCTTTCGTTTTCTCACTAACTTCTTTTGGAGAATCCTGATAATTTGCCAGTGTTTTTCTCAATTAATGAAATGCATACTTTGGGATAACGAATAACAACAGGCATATACAAGCTGATTCACAGAGTTGTGAGGGCAAAATACTTGCAAATGACATTATATAACTCGAATCACAACATCAAGAAGGTTGGAGAAAAGTAAAAACATTCTGCTGCTCCATTTTTAAAATGAAAAGTATTTTTGTTGGGTGTATAACGTAGGTTTTCACGGATGAAGAAAAGCATGTAATTCAAGCAAGACCAATGAAATTACCCATTGAAAGTTGCTCTATTCACGATGTAAACATATATTTACTAGAACATGATATGTACCAAGATGATGAAAAGAAAATTAATAATTCTGGATCTGAAGAAGATACCTTAGTAGATGATTACAAATGAAAAACGTTCTATTTCAACGCTAAGAAAAGTCTAAAAGTGAAAATTGGTAATTTGAACTCAGATGGTAGATTATTAGCAGAAAGATTTGACTAGACGTATGAGTGGACTAAAAGTGAAACGTGTTCACAAAATACTGCTTCCACCAGCCAGTTTATTCAACTAGAAAAATAATTGACCTAAAATTAAATACTCAGGTTCCTCAGGCATATGAATCGGTACTAAAAAAAAAAAAGTCAGGAAATTACAGGTAAAAGAACTTCACTTCCCCTCCTAAACAAGGGAAGGATGAACAAAACCTGAAATTAGCTGGTTTTTGCTACTAAATACAAAAACTTGATTTATTTTTATAATCGACTCTGCTCCGAGTACTCTGTTTCTGAAGTTCCAGATCCCATACACAAAAACCGAAAAATAAGCAACGCCAGACAAAATAAAATAATCCTAAATTTCATAATCCAAAACAAACTATGAACTAATAATTTTCAAAAATACAAATAAAAAAAAGGTACACAACCGTTTTACATTCGAAAACCAATACAGAAAAATTTGAAGTAGAAAAGAATTACGGGAGAAGAATTTGAAAAGAGAAAAACTTTGGCACAGGAACGGGAAAAAAAACCGACCCATGAATCGTTTGAACCAAGGTGTTGTTAATCACGTTACCTTGTCTTTGTTCTCATCATCTTCAGCCTCTGAGTCAGCAACGTCGTCATCTTCTTCTTCTTCTTCTTCAGCGACTCTGACAACAAGCATCGGCGGCGGCGGCCAGGCGATTTCGGCGGCGGCAATGGTCCGAGCGTCGGGTTCTCCGGAAAAGGCAATCTTCTGGCCAAAGAGCCTAATTGCGGGGTCCTTATTTTCGAGCATTTTCTGGAACTTGAAACGGCAACGAGACGAACGAAAAACGCGCGAGATGGTTTGTGTTAGGGTTACGTGTGTTATGATTGAAGAAGGTTGGTTGGTTACTACTACTACTGCTGCAGGTGTTGTGTCTGTTTTAGTGTGTTCGGTTTTTTTGAGGTTTGGGTTTTGATGAAAGTTGGCAATGGAGGCAGGACAAGGTGGATTTTGATCCGTTTAAACGAGAGCAGGGTGCCACGTCATGGAGGTGTTTGGATTCATGGCCACAAGTTTTTGTGGCTTGGAATAGATTTTCTTTTCAAGTGTTTGATTCTCTGCTTTGCACACTCTTTCTGTGCACCCCACTCGCCGCCACGTCGGCGTCTTCATCGAGGGTACCTCAATTTTGGCCTCCCTGGCAAAATCTCATTGGTTACTTTCTTGATAATATTGTCCAACCAAATTACGCTACATGGACTTCTTCCCTCTCTCAATCAAAAATTTAATAATCCAATTTCACATGATGCTATTATTCCTTTTAATAAAATATTATTTCACTATTTTTCTTTTCGCTTTTAGCCTTTTTAGTTTTGAAATACGTCTTTCCTTCCATAAACAATTTGGATAATACTTTCTATAGAAAAACAAAAAAATGGTTTTAGTTAACATTTGGAAAACAAAAACTACACATTTTAAAAGTCAAGAGAAAAAAAACAGAGGATTAAATTGTTTTAGAATAGTAAAATAAGTATTAGTTCTAATAAAAAAAGTACATTTTTAATTTAGAATGCATAAAAAAAATTACTTCAGAATTTAATATTTTTTGTTCAAAATTGACAACGTTGGAGCTAAAAATCTAAATTCATGCTAATTAGTTAAACTTTATCTCTAGTAGTGAATTGGATTTTTTATGAATACAATAACTAATGGTGTAAAGGTTTGTTATCTTCTCCGTATAAATTGGTAATGATAATTTACCAAAATATATTTAAAATGCTTTCCAATTGATCGATAATGATAAAATATATTGTGTGTAAAAAATAAATCATTTATCTTAATAATGCATGTTAACCTTTAACATATTTTTTTACCAAAACTGTAGAGATAAAAAGAATTGATTTTACTTAAAAAGTGAGACTAGTAGTTAAATTTTATTCATGAAAAATACAAACAGATACAAGGTAAAAAGAAAGAAAGAAAAAAGTGATCACATGCTATCTCTTTTTAATTCTCGATATTCTCTTTTGAGACGTTTTATTTCTTTGATAATATTTAATTAAACCCAACAAGAGAAAAAGAAATAGTAGCATATTATGGTATTATATATATGCTGATTCTATAGCACCAGTTAAATTAATAGGGTTGGCAGTTAGGAGGGAACCCAAAACACCAAAAAGTGTTAAAACCAATAAAAAATGAAATTAATTAATAGAGTTTGGCTATTTGATGTTGTTGCTTAGCCAATAAGATGTCTCTGTTAAGAACAAATAATAATATTTACATGCATGGTATTGAAAGAAGAGTAATCATATTTTGTGTTCATTATTTCGCATGAAAATAAAAAAAGGATTCTTGCAATAATTCACTTAGCAAAAGAATATTTATGTAGTTATATGCACAACAAGTGTCAAATAAAAGTCTCAACTTATGTTTCTTTGTCTAAAACACTTTAATCAACTTATTAATATAAGTAGCGTATACAATCACTTATTACTTATCGCTTTTTAATCTAAAATGTTATATATGCCATCAACATGGCATAAGTATTCAAGCTCTTTAAATTATTAATTTATGTTGCCTAAAAGAATTGGCATAATTATAACTAAAATACCAATATATATTGTTATATTTTTTAATTGATTGT
>Ga0123341_1003965_pt1 | contig 12861 bp, 13 predicted proteins | sample Turbeapinknodule_FD_89959 | JGI IMG/M metagenome (GOLD analysis project Ga0123341, IMG submission 89959) | Root nodule microbial communities of legume samples collected from Mexico - Turtle bean Mexico pink nodule | ecosystem: Host-associated > Plants > Roots > Nodule | place: Mexico: Nepantla... | reverse complement strand
TTTATTTATTATTATTATTACTATTATTATTATTATATGTATTTAAAGAATTATTAAATACATTTATTTAAAATTTACACTCTTTTAGATATCATTGAATTAAATGTATTTAACATTTAATTCAAAAGGTTATGATGTTGGTCATTGTTAGGATCATAATCAAAAGTAAAAATTCATACAAAACAACTACATAATAAAATGAAGAGTCAACAACTCTTTTACAATGAAAGATAATATTAAACTACTCTATGACTCTCCAAATGATAAAATAAAAGTAAGAAAAAGAGAGAGCAAAACTTGTACTTTCTCTTCTAATCCTTTTTTTCTTCATCTTTGAACTTAGATATTTTAATCCTTAATTTTTCTTTGGCAAGTTACTTCAATAAATTGAAAAAAAATATTCCTAAAGATGTCTATTTCCCAATTTTTTTGGCTTCTAAGGAAGGAGATAATTACAAATTTATGATTAATGGAATGAGTGATTGAAACCTTTTAAGAAGAATAAAGACACTATAAGGTGTTTAAAGTTGGAAGAACCTTTTTTTTATAACAATAAAAGTATATAAATGTGAGTACTAGGTACTCAAACTCAAATAAAAAGAAACTGTACAAAAATAATACCCAAAGCCCTCCTCAATATTAAGCATATAAAAATTATTGTCCACTACTACCTTTGTACAGGACAAAAACTCCTTGCTTCCTGCCCCAAAACATATGGGTATACCCCAAATCATACTGAAATTTGCAAAATCTCATTAAGAAATGAAGTTCAAAATCATGTCAAATAAACATTAAAAAATATTTATTTCCAACATAGAATTTAAAATCCTTATTTTAAAGCTTAAAAGTTGAATAGAATTTCATAATCTCTTTTTACCTCTAAAATTATTAAGTGACATTGTATCTGAATTCTTATAACCAGGCTTCTCTAGAACAACCAATGTTTCTTCCTTGGTTTATGTGGAATTGGAATATCTACAAGGAAAAGTAAATCAATTAATAATAAATATATTCATATTCAGTACCCAAATAGTATTTGAAGTTCATATCCAAGGAATGATAAGGAAAACCTCGAAGATCATATAGTGAGTTGTAATGAACACCAGACCAAAAGCTTAACGACAACTCTGCATCATAAGTAAAATAGGGTTTAGAAATGAACTTTGATAATTATATGTTTTACTTTGAAAAGTAGCATTGACTTTTATGAGCACATATATATTACATGAATTACAGAAAATGAGTTCTATATATTTCTAGCTTTAGAACATTAGAACTATAAGACCTATACATAAACTTGTAGATTCTTAAGATTGATTGGTTATTTAGATGATATGATGATGGAAATCTTACCATGTTTAGGTGCTTGATTTAGTGGCATAATTTCAACAAAACAAGTGTCTTTGAATGATGTCAAAAGGCATATCTTTGCTGCAAACTACATAAATTAAAAGTATTTTTACACTCCATGTTGACAATAATAAACAATAAATAAAATTGTACTTCACTAGTTCGACTAAATAATATAAGAATTATATTAACAAAGAAATTTAAGAGCGCATTTTCTATTAAAGATGTATAATCATTGCTTAAACTCTAATGAACTAACAATTGAATATAAACGCAATAATGTAACATCGTTGTTGTTTTAGTTTTTATTTCATTAAGCAAGGAATATTTTGTGTTTATGATTTTTTTTATATCAATAAAAAGATAAAAAATAATTAATTACTATATTAATTAAATTAAATATTATTTTAAAAATTATTATTACAGTAAATGAAGATGAATATTCCTTGTCTGATGTGACGCTTTAATGGTAATCACACGTAATCGTAATGAAGAAAGAGAGGTTTTGATGAACTCTAATTGTAGAGAAAAATAAATATAAAAAGAAACTTTTATTTACTTGTATATTAGAGGGTAAAATACATGGTGTATATATAAGAAAAAGATTAAGACCTAGCTGAAATAGAAAAGAAAAGTTGGGCCAAACAAACAAAGCCCAATAATTTAAAATAGAAAATTAAATATATTAACAATCATTAATATTTAAAATGATTTATATTATTAATAAATAATTTTTAAAATAACAAAATTTAGTATAGTATCTAAAGTAATAGTAGAAACACTTATAAAATATTTGGCTTTATAGAAGTTTGGTAGACGGAAATTTTTGAGAATATAAAGTAGATAAAACTAAATTTCTCATATTTGGTTTATATTTTAAATAATAATATTATTAGGAAACAATATTTTGAAAGGTTACTGGTCAAGTTTAAAAACATTCCGATGAAAATCTCACTTAAATTAATGAATAAAAATAAATCTTATTGAAATAATTAATATAACAATAAATTCAAGATTTTAATAAAAAAATACATTATTCTTTCCTTTTTCTAGAAAACTTATATAAATATTTTTATAGATATTTTTTACCGACAAGATAAAATTTAGTCATGTGTAGGAATTATAATTTCAGGACTCATGATTTTTAGATATGGAAAAAATTATATTAGAAAAATAATGAGGAGAAAATCATTATTCTTTTTCACGTATTAAATGTATTATTTCAATTGATAAAAAAAATATCAATAAAACATTATAAAAGATCATTTAGTCAAACGAAGAATTAACATTATTTTTCACAACTAAATTTCAACAAAAAATAAATAAAAATTGAAGTTGAGTTTGGGGGGTGCAAGAAGGAATAACAGACTTGTTGAAATCTTAATGATGGAGCAAGGAAGAGGCAACGCAGAGGTCGTTCGGGTCGTCATGAAGAACAAGGGATTGTAAATGATTACACAACCTTCTTCTTTTCGAACTTCCCAACCGGAGTCGGAGAATTAGACATGTTCAAGGTGTTTCTCTCGAAGATTAAATAAATGGGGGAGGAGATTTGGTTTCGTGAGATTTATCGGTGTGAGAGATGTGGGGCGCTTGGAGAGAGAGTTGGATCAGTTATATGTAGGGAATAGGAAGCTCTTTGTGAACATTCCAAAGTACCAGAGGAATCAGCAGGAACTAAGTAGGACATATAGAAGGCTCCAGAGGGCTCCTTATAGGGCGAGCCAGAATGAAGCTAGTCTTGTTCACAAGAAGGTCATCATGACAGGGGGAGAACAGAGAAGGGAGGACAAATGGGTGGAAAAGAAAGGGAAAAGGTCTTATGCAGAAGCTGTAACAGGTGCAACTAAGGATCAGTGGAAGGGGCTGAGTTTTAAAACACAACAACATGTGTTACCGTGGATGGAAATGAGTGCGGTGGGGAAACTTAGGGATGATAAGAACGTTGACCAGCTGGAGGAGGAGTTAGTGACAAGAGGCATGAACATGTTACGTGTAAGAGTTTTGGGGGACAACCTGGTAATGCTCACACCAAGAGAAGGGGAGAAAATGGAGAATATAATAAAGGTAAATAGTGAGTGGGTTGATAGTGTGTTTGAAAGCATTAAGCCTTGGTCGATCTCCAGTGGTCCGAGTCACAAATCAGTTTGGGTGAGGTGCTATGGCTTACCGCTTCCCTTTTGGAATAAAGATTGCTTTACCAAACTGATAGGAGCTCTGGCCCCGTCGGCTATGTTGTTAGATATTGATAATTCTACGGAGTCATGAGAGACTCTAGAATTCGCAAGATTACAAGTTCGTATTATGAAGATCGAGAGTGCTAGAATGGTGAAATGTGTGCAGATCAACAATCAACTATGCAATATTCTCATTAAGGAGGAGTTCCCAGTTTGGTATGGAGGCAGGGGCAAGAATAACATCTCGTCTTCTATATCTTCGGAGAGTGTATCATCCTCAGAAACCTACATAGAAGAAACAGTCTTCATGGTGATGAATGGCGAGGAGGAGAACAGATTATGGAGGGGGGAGGAGTACCATTCAAAACGGGAGGAGGAAGGAGAAGAGATTGTGGAAGAAGATGAACAGTACCCACATGAGACAAATTTGCTATATGTGGGCTCTTCGTAAAAAAAAAAGGGTTGTCAGTGGAAAGGTGTTAAAACTATAACGAAAGGAGAAAGAAATGGTCAGAGAGGATTTGTTGATGTTGACCTGATATCTTTCTCTGACGAAGACTGTGGGGTAGTTAGATGAGGCAAACCAATACAAGCTGAGTTGGCAAAATTGGTGATAGATCTTGAGTGTGGAAATAATCTAATGGTTACCCTTGGGGAGACAGGCCTTGAAAGAAAGAAAGTAGCCCACTATGTAGGGGGCTGGTCCTCGTCCTCAGCCCAGCTAGAAGAGGAAGATGGTGGATCTGAAAAGAAGGCAGATGAAGAGGAGTGTGGCTTAAAGGATGGAATAAGACATAGCTATATGGAGCACGAAAGCTCGTTAGGAGACTCAGGACTGAGAGCCAGCGGAGTAAAATGTCAGGCTATCTTAAACGACTCAAACGCAATAGACCCTGTGCTAGAAACTGGTTCGTCATCTAATAAGAAGGAAAGCAAGGGGGAACAATATGCGTTTGGAAGAGCAACGCTGGGAGCGTCGTCTACATCGCTTCCTTTTGGAGATGGGGGCGGAAAGAAGAGAAGCAATTCAAATTCCTTGCCACGTCGAAGAAAGAAGAAAGGTCTCGTCGAAATGGGGGAACCTCGATCACACCCGAGACAGTCGGCAAGGCTTAGCGAAAGACGTTCTCAGGCAGGTACCTCTTCTTTTCTTAGAGCTAGCTTATCTGTAGTTTCAATTTCAAATAGAGATATTATGAACTGCAATTCTCGTCTGGGTGCTCGTAGTAACATAGTGGAATCACCGGAGCTATGGGCAATTGGAAAGCAATTGGGTTGTTGTGCCGAGAAGATGAAGAGGAGGTTATTAAAGAATATGACGGTATGGAAGCAAGAGACTCGGAGGTGGCAACTAGACATAAGGAAGGGAAAGAGAATAGTTTTTTATGATAATTGTGACCTTTAATATAAGAGGTCTGGGGGGTGGCACCAAAACTAGGTACGTGAGACAAATTATAGCGAATGAGGGTGCTGAATTCGTGTGTTTGCAAGAAACAAAAGTGAAGACTTTATCAGATGTTAAATGTTACTCTTTATGGGGGGACAATAAAGTGGGATGGCTACACTATGAAGGAGACAATGTAAGTGGAAGTTTGTTGTCGATGTGGCATAAAGAAGCCTTCAGTTACGAAAATCACCTCATGGGGAAGGGGTACATTGCGATCTTCGGCAGTCATCTTAAAGCTAATCTTAGATGTGTAGTGGTTAATATCTACGCTGCCTGTAACTTGAGAGATAAGAAGACCCTTTGGGCGGAGCTTTTAATATCAAAACTAATTCACAAGAGGTGATCTGGTGTTTGTGTGGCGATTTTAATGCTATTAGAAGTAGAAGTGAAAGGAAAGGAAGTACGGGCAAAATGGACTATGCAAGTGAGATTAAAGGTTTTAATAGCTTCATTGATGATAACTTGCTGCTGGACACTCCTATTGTGGGTAAAAAGTATACGTGGTTTAACTCCAATGGTTTGACAAAGAGTAGATTAGGTAGAGTGCTAGTTACTGAGGATTGGATGGAAAAGTGGCCTATGTGCAAACAGTACGTACAACAAAGGGAAGTCTCCGATCACTGTGCCATAGTGGTGAAGTCGATGGAAAAAGATTAGGGACCTAAACCTTTCCAAACCATTGATGCCTGGTTGACGGAGAGGGGATTTTGTGAGATGGTGAAGACTAAGTGGAATTTCTATTCCATTCAGGGGAGTGGGTTTTTTGAAGATAAAAGAGAAGCTGAAGTGTTTGAAAGGGGATCTAAAACTGTGGAATAGCGATGTGTTTGGGAACATAAATACAAGTAAGAAGAGGATTTTACAGGATATTGAGGATATCGATTGTCAAGATTGTAATGGGACTATCACGGAAAATGCTAGGCTTAAAAGGTGTGAGTTGATAAGTCGTCTCAGGGAAATTGATAAAAAGCTAGACTCGCTTACTTGTCAGAAAGCTAGAGCAAGTTGGTTCAAGAATGGGGACTCCTGCACTAAGTTCTATCATTCGACCCTTAGATGGAGAAGACTTAGAAATGAAGTTAAGGGTGTGGAGATTGAAGATCAATTGTGTGAGGAACCTAGTACAGTGCGTAGAGAAGCTAAGAAGCTCTTTGAGAATAGATTTACAGCTACGAAAGATTTGGGTGTAAGACTTGATGCAGTCGAATTTAAGACTCTCACTGGTGAGGACAATCTGGGTCTTATAGCGTTTAGTGAGAAGGAAATTAGAGACGTTGTGTGGCAGTGTGAAGGTGCAAAGAGTCCAGACCCTGATGGATTCAATTTTAACTTTCTTAAGAAAAGCTGGGAAGTCATAAAAGTTTAGGTTGTGGAAGTGGTGGAGCAGTTCTATGAAACTGGGTTATCCCAAAGGGCTGCAATGCCTCTTTTGTTGCTTTGGTACCCAAGGTCAGGGACCCTTCTAGGCTCGAGCAATACAAACCTATTTCGCTAGCAGGTGCTATATACAAAGTTATAGCAAAGTTGTTGGCGAACAGGATTAAGAAAGTTCTATCCTCTGTTGTTGATGAAAGCCAATCGACGTTCCTGAAGGATAGAGGAATCCTTGACAGTGTCCTAATGGCTAATGAGGTGGTAGAAGACTTAAGGAGAAGAGGGAGAAGTGGGTTGTGTCTAAAGGTGGATTTTGAAAAGGCATATGACTTAGTCAGATGGGATTTCCTCTATGATATCCTTCATAAGATGGGGTTTCATCATAGATGGATCATGTGGATTTGAGGGTGCTTGGAAAGTGCTACTATATCAGTGCTAGTCAATGGGAGCCCTACGGAGGAATTTAAACCCTCAAGAGGGCTGAGACAGGATGATCCCTTAGCACCTTTCCTCTTTCTTGTAGTAGTTGAAGGCCTGGTTGGGCTAGTAAGGCAAGATGTGAAGACCAACATGTTATCTGGCCTTAAGATCGGAAGAAAGGAGGTCGAAATGAGCTTCCTCCAGTATGCAAATGATATCTTGTTCCTCTGTGAAAACTCTCTCACCAATGTGGTGACTCTGAAGGCTATTCTAAGGGGTTTTGAGGTAGTCTCAGGTCTTAAGATTAATTTCCATAAGTCAAAGCTAACAGGTATTAATGTACTTAGCAGTGATATTGGTTGCTACACAAGGACTCTGAATTGCTCTCAGATGGGAACCATGTTCAACTACTTGGGCCTAGAGGTGGGGGGAAACCCAAGGAAGAAAAAGTTCTGGGAGTCTGTGCTATGCAAGCTGAAATCACGGCTTAATGTGTGGAAAGGGAGATTCTTGTCTATGGCAGGAAGAATATGTCTAATCAAGTCTGTCATCACGGCCATACTGCTATATTATCTTTCCTTGTTCAAAGCTCTAGAGTTGGTATGCAAAAGTATTATCAGTATTCAGAGGAGGTTCCTTTGGGGATGGGGAAGGGAGAAAAGACCGATGGCATGGGTTAGTTGGAAAAACATATGTAAACCGAAAGAAGAAGGGGGACTAGGTATCAGAGACATGCGTAAGTTTAATGTTGCGCTATTGGCTAAGTGTAGATGGCGTTGTATATCAGACAAAAAAGGTAGGTGGGAGGAATGTCTGGATTCAAAGTATGACCAGGAACATAATGTTGTTCAAATTCCATTGAAATTACAGTCATGGTGGTGGAGAGATTTACGAAAGGTATGTTGGGAGGAAGGAGAGATGGGTGGTTCCAAGAAGAAGTTGGCTGGAAAATAGGGAGTGGAGATAAGGTAAGATTCTGGGAGGATGTGCCGATTGGTAATGCCAATCTCAAATCACTGTTCCCTAGATTGTTCTCCTCATCGCTTAACCAGGGTCAAAAGGTGGAAGAGTTAGGGGTGTGGGAAGAATCGGGGTGGTGTTGGAACTTAAGGTGGAGGAGAGTAAGATTTGAATGGGAGATTCCTTTAGAAACTGAACTTGGTCTACACATATCTAGAGCTACTGTAACAAAGGATAGAAAGGATGCCCGGGTGTGGAGAAGCGATGAATCTGGAAGTTTTACGGTGAGTTCTGCATATGAATGCCTAGTTAAGGCTGATAGGAGCCCACAAATTGTTGCTTTCAAGTACCTATGGAAGATTAAGACGTTCCCTAATGTGATGATCACAGCATGGAGGGTACTGTTGGGTAGAGTACTAACTAAAGAGTGCTTGAGCAAAAGAGCGGTGATGTTGGACACTGTAGTATGCGCCATGTGTCAGTCCGAGGAAGAGTCGTGTCAACACCTCTTTTTGAAATGTAAACATGCTCTGAGTGTGTGGGCCTTATGTTATAGATGGATTGGAATTATGTTTGTCCAACACAATGATCTTTTGATCCACTTTGAGAGCTTCCACTTGATCCAGAGCAGCAATAAACAAAACTTGGTGTGGAAAGGGGTGTGGGCAAATATAATTTGGTGTATGTGGGAGCATAGAAACTCAGTTGTGTTCAACCAAAGTGTTGTAGATACAGAAGAAGTGTTCCAGAATGCACAGCTTAAATCGTGGTTATGAATGAAGCATAAAACACCTAACTTTAATTACTCTTTTGCAGATTGGGTCTTGAATCCAATGTTGTGCATTAGTAGTTTTAAATAAGAGGTTGTAGGTAGTGTCAAAGTGGTAGTGTTGCCCATGTAAAGTGATACACATGGTTTTTGATGCTGTTTGGGGTTATGCTGATATGTGGGCTGGTTTTATGGTTGTTGGATGGATTCTGGTTGGTTGAATATAGCTGGTGCAGATGCTGGTGGTGTGGTCAGGAGTACTGACTTATGGCTTGCAGAAACTAGCCTGGAAATAGTTTGTACCTACAGGGAGCAGGATTAGGGGAGCAATTGGGGACCTGTGTTTAGATCAGTTGGTTTTCCTTGTGCTGATTTTTTCCAGGTAGTACCTGGAAGAAGCGGGTGCAAAGTTCAAACACATTTTTTCGTTTTTCAGGTTTATATGAACTCATCTTTATAGAGGAGTGCATCAGCGTCAATCCTGGAGATGCTGGTATGATCTTCAGTACGGGGTTTTCAGGTATGGAAGCAATAAGTATAGATGTTGGGAGTTGTGGAGGTGAGGTGGTCTTGAAGAGAGGTTTTGATTATCAACACAATCCCCTGTACTATCTGGTCTGCTGGGCTGTTGTGCAGCATTTGTGCTGATTGGAGGCTATAATTTTTGTGTGGATCATGAGCTAAAAGAATTAAAGATGAGGAAAAGGAAGTTTGCATATTCTGGAGGTGACCAAAAGAAGCGGGTTATATCATAGAAGTCACGTTCGTTGGGTCATTAAAATATTTTCATGGATGGAATATTACTGGATCGTGATAGTTCCATAACCTACTTTTTTGAAGTGCTGCAGCGGCTGAAGCAACTATCTTAATGTCCCCCTACAATTCTGATGTTTTCTTTCAAGAGGGGTGCATGATTGGTGGTGTTCTGATTCTTGGACGAGAGGTTACTACGGTTGGAAGGAATGAGAGTAGTGGATGGATGTTGTGGAGGAGTTAAGGTGAAAGTTAGTAGAAGGGGTTAGAAGAATGGAGGCTCCCAGCATCACAACTATGTTGGTTCTCTGGTTTGGTGAGCAGGTGTCATTTTATACGCTCTACTGCTAGAGTTTTGAACTTGTTGTGATGTTTTGTCCTTTTTATCCCATCCAGATGGGATGTCTTTAGTGTTTTTGTGCTTTCCCGTTTTGTCTATGACTTCTTTTTAGATTAAGACAAGTGCTGGTGTATCTGCTGCTGTTTATAGTGCTTTAGAATGGCTACTGCTCTGAGCAGCAGGTTTTCTTGGTGAGCCTTATATGTGCCCCATACTGGATAAGAATCAAAGGTATTCTATAAGGAAAGGTATTCTATAAGGAATGGTATAAGGTTAGAACACTCCTAAAGTATCTCACTTTTAATTCTATTTATTCTTGGCTGATTGAAAAAATCTCAAATTAACAAACATGTTACGAATTTCATTGAAATAATTTTTTCTACGTTATAGTTTAAGACAGAATAAAGTAAAACATTTGATGATTTATAGTTAAAATAAAAAGTAATTAATAGTATCTAATAAAAGTAATAAATTTTATGAAAAGGAAAACCTTATCAGCAGCTGCTTGCAAGGTAACATGATCTCCCCATTCTCCAAACCTGGTAAATAAAATTGGATGAATAAAGATAATAAAAACCCAGAAATGTGGCTTGTTTAGTTAATATATATAGTTCATCTTAAAATAAGACACCTACTTGGCCATTTTCTTGTAATATTGTTTATACTTCATTGGTACGTAACACTCATATAAGGAACGATGATCTTTGAGCTGTGAAAAGATAAATATTATGCAAAATTAGCATATCAATTTGTATTCTTCATTAGAGTAATAGATTTCATATTGATCCACCTTAAGAATACAAAGATTTTTACCTTTAATCCATTTAAACTTAATTTTTTGGATTAACCTAATTAAATAAATACAATCCAAGAAACCAAATGAGGTTGAAGAAGACATTTTATACTTTACATGTGAGCAACAAAATCCATATGTCCTTAATTATAGCATACATGCCTGTTTTACAATCTCTTTTCGAACGTGCTTGTGGTGCTCGGGTGACTTAAAAAGCTGATCTGAAAGTGCACGAAACTGTAATATAGAGAGAAGCATCAATAAAACCTCAAAAGAAAATGTCATTAAATGTTACCAAGATAAGATCCATACCTGACAGTTTCCATCTGCAGAGACTTCAACCTCATAGACACCATGCTTGTTTAACCTTTGAAAAGACATAATTATTTAACAACTCTAACTAAGAGTAAATGTAAATAAATGAGTTAATCTTTTGAGAAGCAGTCTAACCCAAATCAATATGTTCAACAATAACCCTTAAGAATGTTTTAAACTTAGTGTTATTCAAGTCGCTGAACTGGGAATATCTTATTTTGATTAATTGAGGATGACTTGTTACTAACATGTTGTAGTTTAAGTATTTTTTTTGTTTTTCTTTTATTGTTGTCTTTATGTAATGGTGGTCAACAAAACTCTTTACATGATGTTAGGTAGAGAATGATAAAGAAAGGTTTTATAAGTTATATGTAGACATAGATTTCATTGATCATTAATGCTTTTGCGAGTTATGTACAACAGGAGTGAAATATTCCTAAACATTAATTTATTCTTTTGTTTTGATAAAAAAAAAATCAAATACCTAATAGTTTCAAATTCTAAATATTAATACTTTAAAAGTTGAATTTAGCATACATACTAGTCAATAATTGATTCAACCAGAAACATTCTCTTAACAATTTTGTTATGAAGTTGAAAAAAGGATCTTGTGTTGCTCTTGTAAAGGGTTATGGTATATATTTTATTCTTCTTTTCCCAAGCCACAACAACATGATTGCCTAAATATGCCAATACTTGACTATCTCCTATCTTGATTATATTGTACAATGTCTTTAGCCATAATTTTTATTCGAATCCCCAATTTGTATTGTTTCTACCTTTTTAAATGAAGAAAAATATGCAATACGCTTACTATGTTAAGAGTGTTTTGATTTATGCACGAGTCCTTTTAACATTATGTGTTAAAGATAGTTAGAATATTTGGTATACTAATAACACTACATTGATTTCACATAACTAAAAGAAGACATGATACCTATGAAGAAGACGTTGGTGATCAATGATAACATTTCTAATGTAGGAGTTTATTTGGGGCACATGCTGAAATTTCAAGAAATAGGGGTTATACGAAATTTAAAAGGTACAATTTTTAAAAGTCCAAAAGTCAAAGTTCAATTTGTTTTGGACAAATAATTTCTGGAAATAACACAAAAAAACAAGAATTCTTACAGGAATAGGAGCAAAGTTGGAAAGTCGTTTTCCATCCAATTTGGCATACTCTTTTGATAACATGAGAGCAATGATTTGATCATCCTCAGAATCTTGTTCACAACTTCTTCGAGAAGTTGAACAAGATTTTTCCACCCAATATTGTGCTTCATCCATCATCTACAATCACTACAAATTTCAACCTAATCCTTAATTTTCAGACTCTTAGAAGAATTCAATATTATTTTTTTATCGATAAATAATAAATAAATAGATTTGAAGCATTTAAGAAATCTACAACCCTAATAATGTTATTGAAATTCTAATAAATTTTATCTTCAGTCTCAATAGAAGATTCAATTAAGAAATACAAACATTTACACCAAATGATGAGGTTAATTCATAGAATATAAAATGAACACCCTCGATAATTTCTAGAGATTCAAATCAAACAACTTATTGTGGCAAAATAAAATATGCTATGATAAATCATTTCACCAATAAAGCAACAGCTGAAAAATTTGCTTTCAAACTAAGATTCGTAAATAAGAAATAAGCACAATCAGAAGGTGATTAACATGAATTTTGATAAACCCTTGAATTAATTCAATTTATAATCGATTATATTGATTCCCAAAGCAATGAAATATGAGAAAGAATTGGCCATTGCCCAAAAAGCATAATGGTGGATAAATACCAAAAGCCAATGTTAAGCAATAAATATTCATTACCCAGAAGTATATACAGACAAAAAAACACATATACCTGGGAATTATTTCCTGGAATTAAATGATTAATTCTAATTTGATTCAAATGGTGAAATGAATAATTTCGCGAAAGACAGCAGAAACGAAAAGCCTGAAAGAGATAAATTTTCTCCACCTAATAAAGAGAGAGACAAACAGATGCAAAATAAAATTGTTTGGCTTTTCAACGGTTTCATTTCCTTTTTCTAGGAAATGTTTTGGCTTAAATATTAAGCTTTATAATAAAGTCTTTAATAATTTTTATTGGAAAGATTTGACCCATCTGTTTATTATTTAAAATTTTAAA
>Ga0123341_1003964_pt1 | contig 12864 bp, 12 predicted proteins | sample Turbeapinknodule_FD_89959 | JGI IMG/M metagenome (GOLD analysis project Ga0123341, IMG submission 89959) | Root nodule microbial communities of legume samples collected from Mexico - Turtle bean Mexico pink nodule | ecosystem: Host-associated > Plants > Roots > Nodule | place: Mexico: Nepantla... | reverse complement strand
TTTTAATTAAAATTTTCAAAACATTTCTTACTTACAAAAAAGATTTTAAAAAAGATTTTATTTTATATTTCATTTCTTCTTTCCTATTCACTCCCGACAAAAAAAAATTCACTAAAGTCGAAAACTAGAAGTCGAAATTTTATATTTTTTATGATTCATTGAATGAACTTTCTCTGCTCATTTTCATTATCGAAAAAATATACCCCAAAATTCGGCTCCCAGGAACCAAATTTTGGGAACCTTTTTTGGTGGAAATAAGAAACAATGTGAGAATTCGATTTCCCGATAAATGAATTCTTACCATGAATAAAAATGATGTTATCTAAGGAATTAAATATCAAATAGTGTTATTCAAGGAATTAATTCCCAGAAACATGTCATTTGGGGAAAAAGTCACCCATGGTGGGTTGAGCTAGGTTACAAAAATTTTGGCTTACCAAAAAGTGAGTCGGGTTGAGTTGCCTAGTTTTTAGCTCAACCCATATAATCTAGGTTGTCTCACTTTAATATTTCTAATTGAAACTTGGACATGTTTAATGGTTCAAAGTCTAAAATCTAATAATGGTGAAAAGTATAACAACAAAGAATTCAAGAAATGTTGTTTAGAAAATGGGATCATAACGATTAAGATAGTACCAGGAACACCACAACATAACAATGTGTAGAAATAATGAACATGATATTCAACAAGAGAGTTAAGTCTACGAGAATATTATCAGACCTACCTAACGTGTTTTGAGCATGCGCAATATATATAATAACTTATCTCATAAATAGAGGACCATCAATTCCTTTGGATTATTAGTTATCTGAAGAAGTATTGTCAAGAAAGGAGGTAAATCTTTCACATCTGATAGTTTTTTGTTGCCTCATATATTCTGATAGACTCTAATAATAAAGATAAAACTATACCTAAAGGAAAAACAATGTTATTTCATTAATTATGGATTTGACATGTATGGCTACATGTTTTGGGATGATCAAAACAAGAAAATCATCAATTTTTTTCTTTAAAGGTAGGTCTACAAAATCCATTAATGCAAGTAAACAATCAAAGCGTTTTAAGAAAGTAACATTACAAGAAATTTTAAGAAGTGGTGTAATCAATAGAAGGTAGAATAAAAAGGTAAAGCCTAAGTCAGAACCAGAACCAACATCAAGGAGATTCTATTAATAAGTCATGAGACAATCCATCATTAGTGCAAAGTTTGCATGTCATATTACCAAATTTACATTTGATTAGAATAAGTGGAGCTTTTTTATGTTGGACCTTATGGGATTCGATGTAAACTACATAAATTAGGACACAACGCTTCTTCTTCCTTGCATTTTCATCGCGATTTTCTCTTCCCACTTGCAATTTCTTCTTTGACAATAATTTTACTACATCGTTGTAGAGTTTGTATAAGTCATCTTCATGGCCTGAATTGGTAGTTTGTGGTAATGGACGCTTCTCTTTGATTGCATTGGAGTATTTATGAGTCAAAGTGGGTAATTGAGGTAGTTTGTTCTACACCTCCACTGTATTATTGAAATTGAAATTGTGATTGTTTTGAGGATCTCAATCTCGACAATGCATGAATGTCTCGGTTGAATTTGCGTGTTAGTGTAAATTTTGTTTAGTTTTAAAATGTGTTATTTAGTTCCTTAAATTTGAAATTTGAAATTTGAATATTGAAATTAGATTTTTTTAAGGAATGATAGTGATATACTTTATTTTTGCTATTGTAATTTTATTTAAGTTAAGTATTGTATTCATGAACACAATGAGGGAAGATTAGTTCCTGTTTGAGATTTAGTACAAATGGTTACTTGAATTATTTGATTGGACAATTTTCAAATTTTATTTTTAATAATTTGTTAATACGTACACATTACAAGTTTGACTTTAAATTTGGTGAAATTATTTTGTGTTGTTCTTTAGGTGCATACTTGACAATGATCTTTGTTACCACTTTCATTTTGTGTACTTCAGATATCAATACAAAATTTTATCAAATTTAAGATAATAGATTTTGATTGTACGTGTTAGAAAATTATGAAAAATGTTTTCCCGGATGCATAAGGTCTCACCTTCAATTATACAAGTGACAAATATTTTATGTCACCGATCCATGTAATGAGAAATGGTCAATTGTCCTAGAAGGAAGACATGTAAGGAACTCACGATGACGACTCTCTCGATATGCATGATACATCTTTCTCATAAAAAACACTTCCTGTCGTTATGGACAATGAAGTGGATGGCATGCATGCTATTTGAAGTGATCATGATGAACATATTCCAGAAAACATAGCTTCTTAATAGACATTTATCTATTACTTTTTTTGCACTTTTATTATTATAATGTTTTTATTTATTTTGTTAAATGAATTATTGATATGTTTTTTTTTACAACTTTTAGTAAATACAATAATTATTAATTTAAAAGTTGATGGAAATATTTTATGTCACTAGTTTCTCATTTTAATATAATGTAGGCAAGTTGATTCGTTCAATTGTGACAATGTATTGAAAGAAAATTATCATTTGATGAGTGTTGTTGACTGTTGGACAAAGGTAACACATTTATTTATTTTTTTTATTGATAAAAAAAAATAACACATTTCAACATTTGTTAAAATATATTTTACTTTTATGACTATTATATAATAACATGAGTCAAATGTTTCATAATAATATCCAACAAATAAGAGAATAATTTATAACCTTCATTCTCCGACACACATAAAGTAGTTAACTTTATTTTTTTTTTTAACTAATTTTTATGTTAGATTTTATATCTTTTATTGAACTTTTTATCGAAATATTTAACTTATATTATATGTATATGTCGACCAATGGATTTAATGACGTAAATTTTAATCGTTTTTTCTACTTATCTTATATTCATTCATGTTGATTAGTGTAACGCAAATATGCACTTTTTAACGAAAGATGTAATCTCCGTTGTAAATTTACGTCCCACATTCACGTATTTAGTTTTAAATATCTAACATAAAAGACGTATATTTATAGTATTACATATAAAAGACCATAACACTTCCTCTAATAAAAAAAAAACTTTAGAATAATTAATCTATAAATATTACTTTTTACATACAACTCATCTTACTCTTTACTACAATATATATGAGACTTAAACTTAGATTTCAAATCTAACCCATTTATGATTAAACTTTTATTTTAGAATATTAAGTATTATATGTACTATAATTAAGCACACGTGATAATATCGTAAGAGTTAATTAAATTTTGTGTAACTTGGTGTGTAAAATTGTTAAGATAATATTATATAAATTCAATAATTAAATTTATGAAATTATATTATTAGAAAAATCTACTAAATAACGTATAACGTTAGTATCACACTTGTCTGAAAATTAATTAACTTGATTCGTTTTCGCTTTATGATATAATAATCATGTAACTTAACATTTCAATAATTTGTTAATGAATATCGTGGTTAGAATCCACTGACAAATCTTTTAATATACTCCTATCAATTTAATTGATGTCTCATTTCATTGAACATTGGTTTAATTATGCTATAAAATATCTTCAGCCACTCGCAGATAATAAACAATATACAATGTTCTCCAATTATGCTAAAGTTGTTTAATAAAATGTTGATTCCTTATCCAGTTTATTACCGATAGTTTATTTAAGGAGGAAAAGTCTACAAGTTTCTTTTATATTAAATCTTTGGAATGATAATATATTTTTATTAAAAGGGTTCATATCTGCAAAGTAAATAAAAAAAATTATCAGCAAACAGGAAAACCCCTTCACCTTGCTTTTAACCTTTCCTCAATCAGATCTTCCTTCATTTAAAAAATGATTTTTACCATTCAAATAGATTTCTTCTCCATCTAAATGTCTAATCCAGTCATTCCAACAAACATACCATATTACACACCTCCATTTTTCTCTTTTGCAATGGAATATAACCAACCCCTCATACTTTTTGTTAGAATTTATTCTTGTTGTCCATGTCACACATTACCCCATATTTTGCCTCCATATGGAAGAAGCAAATAGCAGAACGACTTTTTCAGGAAGTTCAAGGTGTGAATTTCGACTTGGATAAGGAGGACAGGTGGATCTGGAAGGAAGGAGAGGAGCTTCGGTACACGGTTAAATCGGCATATTTCCGTCTAAGGGAGGTTAGAGTAGGGGAGAATGGGATGGTGTTTAAAAAGTTTTGGAAGAGTAAATTTGTACCTACTGATTTGGTTACAGCTTGGAGGGTGTTGGAAAACAAGTTAGCCACTAAGGCTAACCTGGAAAGGCGCGAGATTATTGCTGCAAACTCCATGTGCAGTCTTTATGGGGTCAAGGAGGAGACTTGCACCCATTTGTTCTTTGAGTGTAGATTTGCTTGGTTATTGTGGAACCATTGTAGTGCATGGTTGGGCGTGCTGAGCGTGTTTCACAACGTTCCATTGTTGAGTTTTTCCTAGTTTAGGATGAGCAATGCGCCTGCTTCGATGAATGAAGTTTGGGGCGTTGTTTGGATCGCAGTAGTCAACGAGGTTTGGAAGCATAGAAACAAGGTTATTTTTAACGGGGGAGTAGTGGATGTTTTGGAAGCTTTTGATTTGGTTCAATTAAAGGTTTGGTCATGGGTTACATCCAAGTCACAATTTGCGAATTTTTCCTTTTCTAATTGGTGCATTGATTTGTTGGTTTGTATGAAGATGATCTCATGACGTATTCATTTAAGTTGTTTGACTGTTTTCCCTAGATGTCTTCCTCTGGGTTAGATAGGAGAGTTCTGTTTAGACAGACTTTAGAGTAAGTCTTGTGATGAAGATTATGGGTGAGTTCTTGTATAAGGGTTAAATCACCCTAAAGTGATTCATATTTATTTATTGTTTATTGTCGATAAAAAAAAAACTATCCTTCTAATAATTTCTTTTTTAAATTATCTTAAATGATTGTTTTTTCATACATATTTCTCAAGTTTTTTCACAAAATATAGTTGTTTTTAATCATTACAAGAAAATTTGAACATCATGTCGACCAAAAAAATGATAAAAAAAAGATAAATAGTTTTGCTAGCTCATGATTAGTCTTAGTGAAAAATAAAAAATCGACTCTCTATAATAATAGAATAAGGTATGACATTTGTGTTGACTCTTAATCGTAAACTTTACTAATGTTAGGTAAATTGAGGTTAAAATGGATGTTATATATTAAACACTAATTATGAAAATATAGTTTCGGTTTAACAGATTAAAAATTATAAAATGTAATTATTTATTAATAGATAATATTGATTAATTCAATGGTAAATAATATATTTTTAATATTAATTCAATTTGTGTCGGTTTGGTCGACACTAATTATAGTAATTAAAAAATTGTGTACAATTTCTCCATTTTTAATAAAATAAAATACAAAAAATAGAAAGAAAAAGAGTAGATGATAAAGATGAATGTGGATGAAGGATATGGAGAGATGAGCGTGCATGAAAGATATGAGTGTGGATTAAAGAGATGAATGTGGACAAAGGAGATTTTTTTTTTCGGCAAAGAATTAAAGAAATTAAAATTAAAGGGGACACTTTAGGGGTGTCACAACCCTTATACAAACCCACCAAAAAACTGGGTTAAGAAACATGTAAAAAGCCAAACCTATTACAACATCAAGCAAAGTCCCTGTTTAAAACATCTTACAAAGCCTATGCTTCTAAACAAAACATAAGCATGACAACAACATAACAAGGCACTAAAGCAAGACCCCACATAGACTTTCTCAACCCAGTAGCTTAAAACCCACTCCCCACTTGCTAAAAATATTATATCTAATTTGTTATGTGCACGAGCTCTTGCTTGATCCAACAAAACGTGCTCGCTAAAACAGAAGCCTCTCATCAAAGATCTCCTTATATAACCAAAGATCCTATCGTAACACCAACTTCAACAAAATCTTCAATGACATCAATTGGACCAGGCATAAAACAACAACAAAAAATTACCTTGGTTTTTCCTAACTCCAGAAGGACTTCAATATCCTCCTTCCGGCTCTCCAAACCCAAAGTGATTTTGCACGTTTAATTCTTCAAACTCCTTAAATGATAACACCTTTGGACCACCACGTACTCTATAGTGGTTCGAAAGTTCCTGTGTTGATAAGAGCTCAAACCTTTGAAATTGTCTTAAAACATTCTCCCTATGCCATAACCTTCCATCATCCTTCTGAGATCTTTTCTCTCTTCATACTCCTTTAACATAAGTAATTCACCAGCTTTACCTGCATCAAGAAAACAACCTTCCTCACCTCTCAACTAATTCAAAGAGACAATACAAACCCATAACCTTGACCAAGAGTAAATTATGCTATATTTTTTTACAACACCCAACCATACATGCAGTATATTTTGAAGGTTGTAATGACTCTTGTGATATACATACAGTAAAATATGGAAAAATTTGATTACACATTTATGCACTTATCTTGTTACCATGTTAACACAGGTTAAAGGTGATAAAATCCAATTAGAAAAAGAGAATTTAACTTTCCTTTCTTTATGTTTCAACCATACCCATGATTGTACTTGTGTCATACTAAAAATTTCCTTTGCATCTATCTTTGCTTGGTTAAAGATAACCCTGTTTCTATGCTTCCATATACTCCATAGTACTGAGACCCAAAGGCTTTTCCATAACTCATTGCCTTATTGATTAAAGCCTATGCAAGAGAATTGTTCAAAATGATAAATCAACTCATTGTGGTTCACCGAACTAATTCCCATCCAACTAAAGCACATATTTCATACCTTAATTGATTCTCTACATGAAAGGAGGATGTGTACAACTGTCTCCTCTTCCCTTCCACATAAAACACATAAAGTATCCCCTAATGACACTCCCCTTTTGTGTAGATTCTGTTTTGTCGTCAATCTATTCGAGAATGCCCTCCACACATAAAACAGAGCTGAGGGCATAACCTTTAGATTCCAAAGGGAGTCGAACATTGATACCCCCCGATCTGTGGTTTACTAACTTATTAAGCAAATTTTACCGAGAATGTGTATGATGGAGGGTCATTCCATGTCCTTGAATCCTCTTTATCAGGTTGTAGTGACACCTATGATATTATTGACATAAAATCCTCTACCGTAGTTTTTTCCCACTCAAACCATTCTCTTCTCCAACTGAATTTCCACTCTCACCCATCTGCACTCCAACTTCCAAAACTACCGATAGACTTGTCTTTAAGCTCAGAGTTATTGTATATTCTTTCATATCTTACTTTAAGTTGACCATTGGCTAGCCATTCATCTTCCCAAAATTTGACCTTCTCCCCTGATCCTACTTTCCAAACCATATTTAGATTGAACCAATTGTCACCTTGGTCGGAAAGACTAACTTTGAATAAATCATTCCACCATTTAGATGTATACTTGTTTTGTTTCGGTGTATACGAGTTCGACAACCACCTCGAGCCATACTTAGATTCTAAGACCTCCTTCCAAAGTCCATACTCTGTGGAACCCATTCTCCATAACCATTTTTCCAGGAGTGCCTTATTGAACAAATCAATGCGCCTAATACCTAAACCTCCCTCCTATTTCGCTTTACAAATATTCTCCCAGCTAATCTAAGCGATTTTCCTCCCTTCCGTTCCCCACCCCCACAAAAACTTTCTCTATAACTTTGTAATCTCCTTGCACACTCCAATTGGTGCTTTAAAAAAGGATAGAAAGAATAGTGGTATGACATTGATAACAAATTTTATAAAGCAAACTCTTTCCGCGAATGACAGGTTCCTCCCCTTCCACCGAAAGTTTCTTTCTTATCTTTGATAACACAGGCTCCCAAAAAGAACACCTAGATGGGTTACCACCTATAGGTAAGCCCAAGTATGTGAAGTGTATATCCATTAGGTTGCAATGGAGTATTTCCGAATACATTTTCACCTCATACCTATCTACTTCAATTGCGCCTATCTTGCTCTTAAAGAAGTTTACTCTGAGGCCCGAGCTTAATTCAAAACATCTTAATATAGCCTTTATGGACATGATATTTTGCACGTTTGATTCACATACAAAAAGGGTATCATCAGCAAATTGGAGTAAATTCACCTCCACCTTTTTATCCCATACTTTAATACCCGAGAGCAAGTTTTTTCTTGTTGCTTGTTTTACTAGCCCAGCTAATCCTTGTGCGACAATCAGAAACAAAAACGGTGCCATCGGATCCCCCTGTCTAAGGCCTCTAGTCGGTTTGAATTTTTTTGTCGGACTACCATTTACCAAAACCGAAACAGTAGTTGATTCAAGGCATGCTCTAATCCATTGAATCCATTTTCTGCAAAAACCAAATCTTCCCATCATGTAAAATAAGAACTCCCAACTTACCAAGTCGTACACCTTCTCAAAATCAAGTTTCACAATCACCCCGCTTTTCCTCCTTCTTTTCAAATCGTCCAAAACCTCATTCACTACGAGGACACTGTCTAATAATCCTCTATTGGACAAAAAAGCTGATTGTGTTCTATCTATCACCTTCTCTATAACTTTTTTTAATCCTATTAGATAGCACTTTCGTCATAATCTTGTACAGACATCCAACGAGTGAGATAGGTCTATGCTTTTCAAGGGATTGAGGATTCTTAGACTTTGGGATCAACCTTAAGAATGAAGCGTTACAGCCCTTCGGAATCTTCCCCTCTCTGTGAAAGAATTTTACTGCTCCCAACATGTCCTTCTCTAATAAACTCTAGTTGTTTTTAATGAAATTGAAAGTTACTCCATCTGGGCTAGGACTTTTATGACTATCGCAATTCCAAATGGCTTCCTTTATTTCTTTTTCATCAAACGGATCAGTCAAGAATCTGTTACCAACTTCAGATATCTCCTTGAATACCACATTATCCAACCTAACTTCAATAGCCAACATCTTGTTTTTGTAGAACTCTTTAATCATCTCCTTTACCGTATTTGGTTCTTCCACCCAGTTACCAGAGTGCTGAAAATGTACTCCTTTTATCTCATTCCTCATCCTTCTCCATTTAATAGAAGCATGAAAGAATTTTGAATTGGAATCCCCCTGCTTAATCCATAATGCTCTTGACTTTTGTTGTAATAAAGATTCGTTCCTCTCATTTATATCCTGTAACTGGCTCAAAAGTTCTCTTCTTTCCATGATCTTGTTTTCATCCAAGCCATCTACATCATCTCTCATATCCAACTCTTGTATTTTCCTCAAGATATCAAGTTGATCTTATCAATATGCCCAAAAACATTTTTATTCCATCCTTTCAGGTCACTCTTTAACATTTTCAATTTCTCTTTTAGCACTAAAATTTTGTTGCCCTGAACCAAGTAACTTTCCCACTTGCTTTTAACAAAATTTTCAAACTCCTTATCTTCCTGCCAAATGTCAAGAATCTTGAAAGGTTTTGGACCTCAATCTGCCTCATTTGATTTTAGCACTAATGCACAGTGGTCAGATATTTGTCTATCGATAACATATTGCTTACTTCCTGACCAATGTTGTAACCATTCAAAAGTGATTAAAAACCTGTCAAGCCTGCTCTTTGCTTTGCCATTAGGTCTATACCAGGTATATTTTGTTCCAATACAGGGTATACCCACCATCTCCATATTATCAATGAAGTTATTAAAACCTTTCAATTATCTCTTATTACCATTGGATCTATTTATCCCCTTGTGTTCCTTTTCGTTTCTTATGGAATTAAAGTCCCTCAATAAGCACCAAGAGTTACAAGGTTCCTTTTGTCTAATCTCAAATAAATCTGCCCACATTTGCATTTTCACGTGCATAATGCAAGAAGAATACACATTTACAATAACAACAGGAATATTTTTCTCCTTAAAGAACCCAGAAAACACTATGAACCATCTATTGATTATGTGATTAGAACACTGGAAAAACTTTTTGTGCCAAGTCATAAGAATACCCCCTGCCCCATTAGATGGTTCACTATAAAAATAATCGATGTCATTGTCTACCCATAACCGACAACAATTATTTAAACTGAAATTTGTCATTCTTACTTCTCGCAAGCACAACATTCTGACCCCTTCCTTTCTAATCGTATCCTTAATATACATCTACTTCACAGGACTCCCAAACCCTCTCACATTTAATGTAAGAATTCTTATTGATAACTCAGATCCTCCCCCGCTTCCCTTTGGAATTTCAAAATCCTATCCCTTTTTTCTAGTTCTTCTAGGCCTACCAAAACATTTCCTTCTTTCCTGCATGAAGCCCCTAACTTTTTACCCAATTCCCATAATCTAATCGTTTCTAAACTTCCATGTTTTAACCAGAATAAATGATTATAGTTATTTATGGTCATGTCAGAAACATAATTACTAATTTGAGATAAAACTGACCTTAGATTCTTGTGTTCTTCCCGCTTACTGTTTTTGCTTGATTCGCCCATCCAAAAGACTCTTCTTTCCGTTGTAGCAAATGAATTAATGGTGATCGATTCATTGACTTGCTTTGTTTGGTTGTCCATTCCATCCACAAGCGATTGAGACCCCTTTTCTCTTTACTCGTCGAATGGTAAATATTTGTCTTTTATTCTGCACAATCTCGAACCAGATTGAATTTGGCTCTGCGTGTAGTTGTGCTTCGCTGCGTCAAAAGCTTGTTGTATTGGTGATTGGTAGGCCTCCCCCGTTTGTGACGAGCGTAGTGAGTCTTCCACCCTCGAGATTGACATCATTGATTCGTGCTCCCCCCTTATCCTCTTCCTCCGACGTCGATTCTTGATATGTGGGAACTTTTGCCCCTTGCACTGCCAATTTCGATGTCCACGGTGGTTTTCTCCTTCTCTCCTCCGAAACCTCGAATGAGTTAATGGGAATTGCGGTGACTGCGTTGTTGCTGGATTTCTCAAGGTGTGCAGTGGCTTTTTCTTTTCTAGATTGTCCTACCCGTTCTGCTTCGTCTAGATCGTATAATTTTTCTGAGTTAAACGAGCTTCCGAGCGGCCCATTCCAAAAAGTCTCCACCTTACAAACATCTGGGCCAGGTTTCGAAAAATCCTCATTGTGGTTTTTACCTCTACACCTCACTTCCTCCGCCACATAGGTTGCTTTATTCTCCACTCATTGGGCCGTTTTTGAAGGCCCAAACTGTTTTTCCACGTCAGCCCTGCTTAGAGTTGTTGGGGTTTCAGACCCTAGGTTTTCCTTTCCTATGAATCTACTGAAATTAGGTGCAAAGAAAAGTCTTATGGGTCTAACCAAAAAAGACTCACAACATCGTAACAGTGCATTAGGTTCAGATCTCCGGCAACCTTGTACCGACGGTGATGGTGCAATATCCATTCCGTCGTCGGTTCCTCCTCTGCGACCTTTCTTACCTCTTCGAAATCCCTGCTCCCCCATCGCACTGATGTGTTAGACGCAATTGAATCAGCCTCTGTTTCTATACCTTTAGATTCTTCGCTCCATTGGCATTGACAAAGTTTATAATCTGGAACTGTGCATTCTTCCTCCACCGATACTTGATACAAAACTTCGTTGATTTTCATGTAACTGGTTATCTTCGCCTCACATCCCACTAACACCCTAATTTTAAACCTTGCGTACTCAAGCTCTTCCAATGCCAAAGTTGCTTCATCAACCTCAATAAGGGTTCTTAGTAACACTGCAATGTGTTTGAAACAATCTATATTCCATAACTTCAATGGTAGGCCCCTGCATCTCACCCATACCAGTTTGTCTACCGCTACAAATTGCTCTTCCCATGGAATGATTGTGTCAAACATTTCTTCAAACCATTCTTATTCTCCTCTATGGCTTCTTTGATCTTTGTTTCATTTCCCCCCTTCAATAACAAATGGAATCCCCCTAGAAATTTAACCTTTATATTGTTGAGGCCACCCGAAATAAAGCTTTTGTTCAAGCATGGTACTTTGCTTAAATCCGACACTCTCCCAATATAACACTTTTTTAACCATTCTTTGGGAGTTTCTTCTGCTCTAAAGTGAATAGCATGCAAACTTTCCCTGTTGTGTGATTGTGATTGTGTTGTGTTTCTGTTACCATACTTTACAGTGTTTACGTACGTGTTTATTCCTTTTTCCCTCCACACTTTTTTAACCTCTTTCTCTGACTCTATTGCCTTCTCTTTCAGCTTGACATTCCACTCCTTTCTTGTTTCTGCTGCCCTGATGTATTTCGATCTATTAGCATTCAGTTTCCAGCTCTCAATCCATATTGTGTTCAGATGATTTTCCAACTCCCTAACATTTTGTACTCCCTGAAATCTAACAAATTTAAACCTTTGCTTCTTAATGTTTAATCTATTAGATGTGAAAACATCACTCAACCTTCCCCATCTTCGAAATTTTTTCCACAAATTTGATTCTTTGAGATCAAAGGGGAAGTTAGAGAAGAGGAAAGGTGTCCCTCCTTTGTTCATTTCAGAGCTTTCTCTTGCTTTTTTATTCAAGCACAGTGGCTCGTGGACGAAGGAGATGAGTGTGAATAAAAGAGATAGATAGAAGGGTGTGGGTGAAAGAGATAAATGTGGATTGATAAAAAAGATAAGTGGGAAGAGATTTATATAAAAAGTGAAAGAAAAAATTGTGAGTGAGGATATTTTTCATCTTTAAATTTAAGTCTTTTGATTAAAAATAAATTTGTGATTCTCATTCATTATCACAAAGGACACAAAATCATAACATATAAGTTAGTGTCAGCTAATAAAACAAATAAAATTATTATCACCTAAGTAAAAATAAATACTAAAAATACATAAGATTAAAAATATTTTTAATTATTAAAAAAAAATTAAAAAAATTAGCGTCACTTAGAGATGTGGTTAAGTAGACTAATATGTTTAATATTAAACAAACTTTATTAGCCT
>Ga0123341_1003962_pt1 | contig 12868 bp, 7 predicted proteins | sample Turbeapinknodule_FD_89959 | JGI IMG/M metagenome (GOLD analysis project Ga0123341, IMG submission 89959) | Root nodule microbial communities of legume samples collected from Mexico - Turtle bean Mexico pink nodule | ecosystem: Host-associated > Plants > Roots > Nodule | place: Mexico: Nepantla... | reverse complement strand
ATTAAATTATGGCAATTGAATTTTTATGTATAAAAATGGTACTATATCTTATTGCAATATTCCACATTCCACGAACTTAATTGGTAAATTAAAACTGTATATATTTTATAAATTGAAAAAAATTAATTAACCCAATTAAAATCTAAAATAATTATATGGCCATAATAATTTTTAAAAAATGAAATTTTTAAAGAATGCAAAATCGATTTTCGTTGTATTTATTGAATAGAAAATCGATTATAATCTTTCTCTTTCATTATAAAGTTGTTCTTCCTAAACCACGAAAACTTAAGTAACAGGAACCATGTAAAATAACATTAATTTTACTTTCTATCACCGTTAATGCTGATACATGTATGAGAGGAGAAACTAATATTCATTTCACTCACTCGCACATCCTCACATCTACCCTCAAATTACTGGAACCATACACTAACTCCCACCCTCGGGGGAAAAACAATCACTGCCTTAGAGGATCGTATTTAGTCTTATCCTGCAACAACAAGTAGAATGTTTCTAAATAAGTCATCGGAAATCAGCAGTAGGAGAAACTGTGTTGTGGAGAGAACTTTAAAAGCTGAGATAAGCCAAATGCAATGTTAAACTTCATTGGTAGATGATTCTTAGTTAGTTCCTTAAATCATAATTCACGAAAACTAACAACTATTTATGATCTGATCAGAAGGGGATTCAAATATATGTACTTTTCTATCCTGCACACTAAAATGTCTATTCATTTTTTTTTTTTCTGAACAAGATGCTTAGATAGAAACTAATGAATGGTGAGTAAGACTTACTTCCAGTAACAGAAGTGGTGAGTGAAGCCTCTGCTCCAAAGCCTTGCTATCCCATTCTACGCAGAACTCTTGTGCTAAATCACGCAGCAGCTGGATCTTCATTTCTTTCGAAGGAGGAACTTGCCTCAATTTGTCAACAAACTAAAGATAAGCAATTATTCAAGTAAGTTCTGGAAAAAAAGTTTCACACGAAAATAGTTTACGGAATATAAAAGTGTTCCCATCGGTTACCTTTTTACTTATGTAAGTTTCAAGAGTATTTTCAAATTTAGAGGTGAATAAGGTTCTGAGCTGACGGAGTTCCGGCAAATCAGAAAACCTTGGTGCAGCATATATCAACGACTGTACAGCTTCTTTACATTTATCCGGACAATCCCTACCGAAGAAGATTAAAATATTGTCATTGAACAATTTCGGCTAATACGTTCAAGAGAATAAAATGTCAACAGTGACTGCAATATGGACATCCAGTTACATCAAAGGGAGTGGAAGAATCCATGAAGACCAAAAGGAAAAGAATCTTTTATTGCATGCATAGAAAATAATACCTCTGTTTACAAAGGTCTCGAACATTACTTAATAGGCAATTGGCAAACTCTCCAACGAGTTCATAGCAAAACAACATATTTTGTTCGAGGAGAAGCCCTTCAGCCTGCTTCGAGGGTAAGTGTTAGACAACCAAGTTGACAAGTAAGTATAACACATATACTCAATTGTTACACATGTACACAACATATCACAATATACATCAACATGCATAAAATTGAAACATATTATGATGCAAGCTGTAGCTCAGTAGGAACCTTTGTGAGATAATTTTACAAAACAAATCAACTGAGACGAAAATAAATATTATTCGGATCCAATTCAAATTTTCGTTGAACCAACCACAAAACTCGTTGAAGGAAAGCCCTTCAACCTGCATAAATTGTTTTTCAATGGTCTATCATACTGATTTCTTTCTATTGGCTATCATCATCTTGTTCAAATAAGCAGATTATTGTAAAAGGGAAATTAGAATAGGATCCGAATACGTCTTTTTTCATACACATAGGTTATTCATTCTCTTATCATGAATTGAAAAGGATTATAGTTCTCTAACCATGGAGTTAAATGAGAGTGAGCACTGTAATGAAGCGTGAAAGAAAATTACCCTTCCATATGCATTGTCATCAAGGCCATAGCTAAGAAGGTCGGCGATGTCTTTCTTGAGAAACTTCTGCACCGCTTTCCTTCTCTTCCTTATCATCTCTAACCTCTTATTTATGAGTTTCAACCGTGATTTGCTGTTTCCGAATTTCATTCCATTGTTATTTTTTAAGAAAAAAAAATCCAAAAAACTAGTAAGAGAAAAAAAAATGAAAGAAGAGAAACAGGTAAGCATGATTACCACTTTGAATAGAATTTCGGCTTGAATAATGCATCCAACATGTTGAGTCCAGATGATCCGAATATTCGGAGCTGAGGAAAAGTGAAAAATAGGTTGGAAAACGGTTGTGATGAAGAAGAATGGTCTGAAATGAAGAACGAAAAGCATGTTTAGAGGAAGAAGCAGAAACTGTGATGCAGATATTCTTGCGAGAAATGAAAGAAAAAAACGAAGATAACAGAAAATCTATCAGTTTCTTGATGAGCAAGAAAGAAAGTCTGAGAAGAAAAAGAGCGAGATAAAAGGAAGTAATGAAAACGTTTGTGAAAATGCATTTTGGTGAGAAAAACGTTTTTGAAATCGTAACACAGAGGAAATAGTGCGGTGCAGGGAGTGGTGGTTTTGAGAGAGAGAGAGAGAAAACCATACGCAGCAGATAAAAAGAGAGAAAAGAAAGAGAAGAGGCTGTTTGGTGTTGGTGATGATTTTGGTGATGAGAGCACGTTTCTGCCACCTTTAATATAACACTCTTATTCCCACGAGCAAAAAGATAAATATTTTAGCTGTGAATTTCAAAAATACTTTTTTTTCTGCCTATAATTTTTGCTACTGATACTAATAAAAAGATACTATAAGATAAAAAAAAATCGAAATAATTTTATATACATATTAAATTTGCACTGTCTTTTTTTGTCATTTTTGTCATTGGATTATTATATTTTTTAACTTATTATTAATTGACAATTTTTTCACTCCAATTGTCAAATTCACAACTTTATTGCTTTGTCATAAAAAAAATGGTAGACGAATAAACTCTGGCCAGCTTTTGACTGCTGCAAAATTTGCTATTTGTATGTTTAATTTTCAGACAGTACAAATTTAATAATAAATTAAAAAAATTACAATAATCTAATAACAAAAAGACACAGATATAATTTAACAATAACGTTACTGATTTCTCTCACTTACTCGTTTTGGAATCTTTTTTCTTAAACTAACAACATGTTGGATGCATTATTCAAGCCAAAATTCTATTCAAAGTGATAATCATGTTTATCTATTCTTTCATTTTTTTTATCTCTTACTCGTTTTGGAATTTTTTTTCTTAAACTAATAACAATGAAATTAAATTTGAAAACAACAAATCACGGTTGAAATTCATAAATAAGAGGTTAGAGACGATAAGGAAGAAAATGAAAGTGGTGCAGAAATTTCTCAAGAAAGACATCATCGACCTTCTTAGCTATGGCCTTGATTAGAATGCATATGGAAGTGTAATTTTCCCTTCACGCTTCATTACAGTGCTCACTCTCATTTAACCTACTCAGCTACACTTGCATTCATTTGTTTCAATTTTATGCATGTTTCTGTATATTGTGTACACCATTTGTAACAACTGAGTATATGCGTTATACTTACTAATCAACTTGGTTGTCTAACACTTACCCTAGAAGCAGGCTGAAGGGCTTCTCCTCGAACAAAATATGTTGTTTTGCTATGAACTCGTTGGAGAGTTTGCCAATTGCCTATTGAGTCATGTTCGAGACCTTTGTAAGCAGAGGTATTATTTTCTATGCATGCAATCAAAGATTCTTTTCCTTTTGCTCTTCATTGATTCTTCCACTCCCTCTTATGTAACTGGGATGTCCATATCTCGGTCACTGTTGACAGTTTATTCTCTTGAACGCATTAACCGTAATTATTCATGACAATATTTTAATCTTTTGCGGTAGAGATTGTTCTGATAAATGCAAAGAAGTTATACAGTCATTGATATATCCAGCAGCAAGGTTTTTTGATCTGCCAGAATTACACAATCTCATAACGTTGTTCACCCCAAAATTTGGAAATACTCTTTAACCTTACATAAGTTAAGTAAAGAGGAAACTCATGAACCACTCTTATAGTCTGTAGAGTGGAGGAATAGTTCCTTCTACTCGTGTATGGATCTTCTCAAGATTGAAATCAGAATGGTAACTACATTGTTGAGCACTCAGTTATTCAATCATCATGTTTTAGTTTCTGCAAAACTTGTCCCATGAGATAGTGAAGATAAAAAGCTAATTTTGTTATTCTTTTTTATCAGAAAGTTAATTTATTGGATTTGATAATTACTAAGTTAATTAAATAATTATAAAACGATTTATTAAACATACTTAAATGATCCCTTATTTTATAAAAAAAAAAAGTATATTTTAGGTAATTGTAATTTTAAGTTTCTTAGTTTATTTTTAACTTTTATATTGTTTATACAACTCTTATAGTTTTTGTTTATCGTTGAAATAATTCATTAAATCTTTACAATAAATAGTATAGTGTAAAACATTAAATAAGGCAACAACAAAAATTTATTAAAGTGCTGCAGATGAAAAAAAAAACACTTCGGTAGTTGAAAATTCAAATGCTTCTTTAAGTAACTTTTGAAAGAAAAAATATCAGTTAATTAGTGAAATGAGTTCATATATTAAATATTTAAAATATAGTCAATTATAACTGCATCAGAATTACTTGTTTTAAATATAAGTTTTTTCTATATATTAAAACAAACATTTGTCATTTTAAAAATAAGATACGTAATTAGTCTTCTTTCAAGCTCTGATGATCCAATCTTAAGGAAATGAGAGCTCCTCTTTTGATAACATTCTGACGCTCAAGTAAGTAAGATCATCATCATCTAATAAACAACAGAGGGAGTACTCTCAACTCCTATTTCATATTATATTCATTATATTTATATTTTTACTGACTTGAGCGTCGGAGTGTCATCGCAGGAGGAGCCCCTCTCGTTTTTCGAAGAATGTTGAATCACTCGAAGGGAGCTCATCCAGATTCTGACCTACCTCGAGTTGGCAAGAACATTATCTTTTCATAAAATCTGAATATATATCATGCATTTAAATCTGAGTATTTTGTAATACAATGCAAATAAATTGGAAGTGATATATTGTGTGGAATTAGTGATATTTAAGGAAGAAAAAAAAAGTCTTTTCGGTGCTCCCAACTTGTAAAAAGACATTCATAAATATGCAAAACTGGAAGTTATAATGTTATATATATATATGTCTTGATTCCATTTCCATTGGTTAAAATTAAACAATGAAAGGTAATAAGCATGTAAGTTCACCAGATAATGAATAAGGTAGGTCATGCATCCTTCATTGGTGACTGAGTTGAAAGAAAGCTAGATAATTAGATTGATCATCTTATCCTTGTGATGACTGAGGAGGAGGCTTCATATAGAGGCATGGAGAAGGGCACGATCCATGAGCTTCGCTTCTGATATGGAACACAAAGTATGTGTCACTGGGGCTTCAGGCTTTCTCGCTTCTTGGCTCATTAAGCGACTTCTTTCCTCTGGCTATCATGTCACTGGAACAGTCAGAGATTTAGGTTTCTCTCTTACCTTCTCCTCCATATTTCAGAAAAATGTTCATAAGCATTTATGTATATTGTTCGTATATGGTGGTGGCATACATGCAGGGAAGCAGAAGAAGTACGAATACTTATGGAGTCTAGAGGGAGCAACTGAGAGACTCCAACTAGTTCAAGCTGATTTGATGGAAGAGGGAAGCTTCGACAACGCAATCATGGGATGCAAAGGAGTCTTCCATGTCGCTTCTCCTGTACTCAGCATTATATCTGATCCTAAGGTATATATATACATCATGGTATATGTGACATACATCGAACATGGTAGCAAAAATATAGGTTTTTAATTGTTTGCTAGTACCATGGTACGTAGTAGCATGGAGTATTTTAACATGGTTGTCGAAAAACAGACTCAAATCTTGGAACCAGCAGTGAAAGGCACTCTTAATGTGTTGCGATCATGTCGAAAGAACGCAGCTCTTGGTCGTGTGGTGTTAACCTCATCATCTTCCACTCTTAGGATAAGAGATGATTTTGATCCAAACATACCACTGGATGAATCATCTTGGAGCTCCTTGGAATTTTGCGAGAAACTTCAGGTATATAAGCATTTATGTTTTTAGGGTTCAAATGAAAAGGTGGATCAGCTCTAACTTTTAGCATATATTGAAGGCATGGTATGCGATGTCAAAGATCGAGGCAGAAAGAGCAGCATGGGAATTCTGCAGAGAGAATGGGATTGATTTGGTGACAGTTCTACCATCATTCATCATTGGACCCAGTTTGCCACCAAGTTTATGTTCTACTGCATCTGATGTGCTAGGGTTGCTCAAAGGTACAAGTGTTTGCACATTCTTTTTATCCAAATAAATAAATATGGATCATTTTAGTACTGAATCAATCCTATACAATCAATCAAGAGAATACTAACTAAACTACTCTAAAGTAAGAATCCTTAAAACAAGAAAATCAACAAGTTTGAACCAAATCTAAATCGAATTTAAGTAAACCGTTCTAGACACCGATCTGAATAAAAAAAAAACAAAATAAAGTTTTAGAGGAAATCCTAGACTAAACCTTTAATCGAGTCAATGAGAAAGTCTATGAATCCATTCCACCTTTAAAGATGACATTATTTCTAACACATCAGATTTCGCTAACCACCGAAATCCAGACATTTTTCAGTACCAAATTAACAAAATTAGGTGCATTACACAGGTTAAACAACAAGAAATGGGAATGGGAATTAAAAGATCAACGGTTTTCAACCCTAACTACACATAACAGAGACTCCATACAAATTTTACCCGTGAGTTGGTAGATTTTTGTTGGAGTTATAACTGGTTATTGTAATTGATTTAACAGGGGAAACTAAGAGATTCCAACTGCTTGGAAGGATGGGATATGTTCATATAGATGATGTTGCCCTTTGCCAAATCCTTGTTTATGAAGATGAAGGATCCCATGGCAGATACCTTTGCAGCTCTGTAGTAATGAATGAAGATGATTTAGCTGCATTGCTAACAAACCGTTATCCTACTCTCTCCATCTCCCCAAGGTTTGTTAATTAATCAAATGATATATCTTCAAAACTATTGTTTTATATAAAAGAAAAGAACAGTGATAAGTAAATTGAATATTGTCTTTTGTGATTTTCAGGTTCGAGAAAGTAGATAGAGCACAATACCAACTAAACACTCAAAAGTTGAAGAGTCTAGGGTTTAAATTTAAGAGCATTGAAGAAATGTTTGATGATTGCATTGCATCTCTTGCTAAGCAAGGTCATCTCACAATTCCTGAATACTAAGATGCCATTTGATGAACTTAAAAGTTTATTGGAAGTGTAATATTAAGCTAAATTATCAATAACAATGGTTATAAGTTTATAGTAAATATCACGTCAAAAGATCTATATTTATTGTGATGTTTATAATTTCAAAGTACCATAAAAAAACACTCATGTTATTAAACAAATCCACACTTGAACTTTGACATTAATCTTTCTCCTTATCAATGTTATTGTGTGATATTGTTTCTAGGAAATCCAAACACTATATAAAATTGCTTATAAAATATTTTGTGAACATGTATCATCCATATTCTAAAAACACTCAGCCACAAAAGTTTAATAAAACATAGATTTTTTCATTTTTTTCAATATAAATAAATCTCTTGTAAATGACGAATAATTATGAAAGTGTCTCTAAATTATATTTTATATATTTCCATGCTGTGTAAAAAAATAATTTTAAAATATTAATTTCAGTATATCAAGAGATAAATAAAGTTTTAAGCAGTTTTACTATCGGTTTTTTAGTAATTTTATATATAATTTTCTAAGGCCATATAGATAATAATAGACACTCAAAAACTAGTTATTAATCATATAAAGAATCAGTACCCGAGAAAAAAAAAACTCTGAAATACTCATTTTACACTAAAATATATTATTTGTTAAGAAAGTGAAATGTACATAGCATATAGGAACTCTACTGATACGGTTTTGTTAAGAAGGGAGCTTTAAGCCTAACTCAATCCCATAAAACCGGCTCTAATCTCTAGTCGATGTGGGATTTCCAACACACCCCTCACGCCGAGGCTACCAACTCGTGCGTGGAGATATATGTTATGGGTGGTCCGATAACGGCCCGATAGCGGGTGGCCTTGATAAACCCAACAAATACTCGTTAGGATAGGTTAGAAATGACTCTGATACCATGTTAAGAAGTGGGCTTTAAGCCTAACTCAACCTCATAAAACCGGCTCTAATCTCTAGTCGATGTGGGATCTCCAACAGGTTTAAGAGAGGAACCCAATATAATATGATTACTTATATTATTTTAAAGTTGAGATTAACCTAATAATTTGTTCTATTTTAAATTTAAAATTAAAGATTTATGATGATATTATAAATATACACTCTATTTAAGATAAATATACTCACTGATTATAGCAATTAACACTCCAATCATCAAATTTTGATTATTGACTTTTATAATTGTCTTGTAAAAAAACTGGAAACCAGATCCACACTAATTATTAAAGGACGTGTGTGAGAATAGTACATATTAAAAATAAAGTTTAATCTAAGTTTATATATGGAATAAGGCAAAATTAGTTGATTCTTGAAAAAAATATATATGTGATGACACTATCATATTGAATAGTAGAGTGTGTTGTGAGGATGTAAATTTATCTTTGTTTTGGATGGTAATTTGAGATTATATATACTAATAAATCTGTATTTAGCAAGAATTAACATTTTAATCATATTTAATTTATTTTTTAATTTAAAATATTATTATAATGATTTGTCAGTTATATATATTTTACTTTTTTCGATTTGAAGAAAATATTTTCCTTTTGTTTCAAAATTGGCCGCACAAAAATGATAGTAATACATTGAAAATTTATATTTTTTATACAAAATCACATTATAACTTTTAATATTATTATATTAATATTTGTTCATATCATTTAATTTTAAATTTATCATTTTGTCATATGATTTTTCCAAAAAAGAGTGCACTGTAGTTATCAGCTCCTTTGAGTTGTCATTGCACACGAATGAGACATCCAAAACTATTGTATATTAAGGAAAGAAAATAATAATGATGGTCTAAGTATTTGACTTTTTAGAGGGTTGATAATAGTATCCAATTATTTTAACTCATTTTTTATATCATTGACTAATATTTATTTTAGGAAAAATTATTTGACATCGAAAGTAACCACTTGAAAATATCTTATAATAATATTTTTAGTTAAAAAATAAATTAAATATGATTAAAACATTAATTTGTTGGTATTTTTTACTTCACGCATTATATTAAGTGTTTGGATAATTATATTACTGTTTGTTCCTGTTATTCAATCGTTGTTGATAAAAAAAATTATGAAATTCAATTTAATTGTGAAAAATGTAATCTAAACAATTTCTAGAATCTAACGAACCAAGTTTTTATTCATGCACGCGCAGAAGCTTCTTGGAAAATACTTGTAAACAACGTTGATTTGAGCTTGTTCTAGAGTTTTTTTCCTTGAAAATGTTCAAACGTGAGTTCTCCACAAATACATCCAAAAGCACACGCTCAATTCCTCATAAGTCAATGTGCTCTGTCCCTACAATAAATTTCCAAGCATTTTCTACAATTACTTTATTATAAGAACCTTTCTCTGCTTAGATTATTATTCCTCAAGGACTTTCAAGTTCAAGAATATGGATCCAAAGTTTTATGATGCAGTTAAGACCAATGACATTACCACATTTTCAAGCCTTGTTAAAGAGAATGCAGAAATTCTCCAGCAAAGAACAGCTGATTCCTTGAGCACTCCATTACACCTTGCTTCAAGGTACGGTTGCACTGAAATAGTATCTGATATTGTGAGATTGTGCCCTCACATGGTTTCTGCTGAGGACAAAAACCTGGACACACCAGTTCATGAGGCTTGCAGACAAGAGAATGTTGGGGTCTTAAAGTTGCTGTTAGATGCCAATTCTGCAGCTGTTTGTAAGCCTAATCTCAATGGAAAAAGTGCTTGCTTTCTAGCTTGCAGCCATGGCCATCTTGACATGGTCATACTCCTGCTCAATCTATCAGAGATGGTGGGGCTAGAGGCAGCAGGGTTTGATCAATCCTGTATCCATATTGCTACATCAAGAGGGCACACAGGTAGATATAAAAATACTTTTTCTCCACTTAGTTTGCGTGATTTTTAATTTTTATCTATTTTTGTTGGAATCTCTCACACCCTTTGAGTCAGTTCCTGCTATGTGGTATGTATATATACCTGGTTTGACAACTATTTTAAAGTTAGCTGGTGTTTTAACAGATATGTCTTCTTTCTATAGCATATTTCTATAGCATACAGACAAACAGACAAGTCAAAAATAGTGGTTTATATAGTAAATGTCGCATATTTGTCAATCACCATAATTTCCTTTTGTCTCCCGTAAATACCATGATCAGGAATGATACCCTCATAAGTACCTATGGGCTAGACCCATCACCCTACAACCCTCAGTCTCTGACGAAAGTCAATGATGTTGTAGATCCCATATGAGTGGGTATGAGACTTAAAATATCGGTAACCTTCGATTTATTGACACCCAAGAGGCTCCACCCATAACCCTACAGCATGCTTTAAGATGAGATCTAACAACTTTAGACAGTTCATCTGAGAAATTTTAAATTTTCTGGGCAGATGTTGTTAGAGTGTTGTTGAACAAGTGGTCAGATCTTGCTCGAGTGATTGATGAAGAGGGGAACTCACCATTGCATCATGCTTGTGAGAGGGGACACACAGAGATTGCATGGATCCTTCTAAGACGTGATCCAACTCTTAGTTTACTATTCAACAACGATGGATATACACCATTGCACCTGGCAGTGATGAACGGGAAAGTCTCTATCCTTCAAGATTTTGCCTCAAGCATTGCTGCATCGCTTAACCGGATCACTAGAGAGGAAGTGACCGTACTCCATTTAGCTGTGAAATATGGACGGCACAATGCATTGGAATTCTTGGTGCATGTTTCCAATGGTACCTATCTATTGCACTGTCAAGATCGTTATGGCAACACCGTCTTACACCTTGCGGTTTTAGGCAAACGCTACAAGGTGAGGTAGTAATGTCATACAGATCTATTCATGATATGTATATCAATATGTCATGTACTCTGCCTCTTTCAATATCCTTTAATTGTTGATTCTGTGATGAAAAACTGCATCCATAAAATGAAGTTTCATCGGTTCATATTAAAGAAATGCGTCTAACAATTATGGCACATCCTAGCCAATCTAGCTTTCATATGTGTGTAGTTGTGCTCAAAGTTTCTTTTATGATAATTGTAGATGGCAGAGTTGTTGATCAACAAGGCAAAGATGGATATTAATGCTATGAACTCTGGAGGGATCACAGCACTTGACATCCTAGATCAGGCTAAGGACAGTGCAGAAAAGAGGCAATTACAAGCCACTTTTATCAGAGCTGGTGGTAGAAGAAGCATCCAATTTTCACCATTTTGGCTGGAAACAGACAGCACTAACTCTGTGTCTCCAGTAGCGTCTAGTCTTTCTATGTCATGGAGGTTTACACCTAATCCAGTGGAACTGCCAAATCAAAATGAATTGGTTACTCATTATGATAGGGCAAGTTCAGCACAAGCTGGCACAAGCTCCAAATCCAGATCACCTTCCCAGCATCAAGTGAGTGAGATAATTGAGAATGGAAACTATAAACCATATGACTTCTCCCCAACAAATTCAGGGGAACAGAAGAAGCATCAGACCAAAAGAAAAGGGGAAAATCTAAGTCAAATTTGCTATTATCAGAACAGCAGGAAGAAGCATTATGAGATGCAAAGAGAGGCAATACTAAATGCCAGGAATACCATTGTAATAGTTTCTGTTTTGATTGCTACTGTAACTTTTGCAGCTGGCATTAGCCCCCCTGGTGGGGTGAACCAAGATGGGCCAGTGAGAGGTCAGTCAACTGTGGGAAAAAGAACAGCCTTCAAGGTCTTTGTAATAAGCAACAACATAGCACTATTCACCTCTCTATGTATAGTAATTGTGCTTGTTAGTATCATTCCATTTACAAGAAAGGCACACACAAGACTATTGACAATCACTCACAAGCTAATGTGGGTGGCTGTGGCATTTATGGCAACTGGCTATGTTGCAGCCATATGGGTGATCTTGCCACACAGTCCAGAGATGCTATGGCTATCTGTTGTGCTGCTTGCTCTGTGTGGTGGCTCTCTGGGCACAATCTTCATTGGTCTCAGTGTGATGCTGGTTAAGCACTGGCTGAAAAAATCAAAGTGGAAAAAGAATAGGAAGGAAGTTGTGGATGTAGCTGCAGACAATGAAAAGGAAAGTCAAAATTCAGATATTGAGAGCTCTTATTCAAAGGGTTACCATTCATACTGATTAATTTGGCTCCCAAGATGAGAATGTTGTGTAAAAATGTGTGTACACTACCCTTGTACAGTAACTCTATTGATGTATATCCATAAATATTCTTCTAAAACTACATCACAAACCAAAATATCACAGAAGAAAATCCTAAAACTGAAATGAGGGTAAGAGTATTGGAAATGCTGAAATTGTTTTTATTCCATCTTTCTCTTGAAAGATTGTGTCCCTAACATTCTTTGTTAAGTGTTTGAGTACAAATAAAGGTCTTCAGTTAAGAGTGTTGAACTTACCACTTACATTTACCTCTTAACAAATGAAAACACAGACTTGTGAATAAAACATGGTATGATTGTTAAATACTTTTATTATCAAAGAAAAACTAATAATGCACCTAACACTATACTTTGATT